>Ga0209164_1000084_pt1 | contig 293522 bp, 248 predicted proteins | sample MTBNYHSulfiMetaG_FD_187458 | JGI IMG/M metagenome (GOLD analysis project Ga0209164, IMG submission 187458) | Enrichment culture microbial communities from rom New York Harbor, USA that are MTBE-degrading - MTBE-NYH (New York Harbor Sulfidogenic)... | ecosystem: Environmental > Aquatic > Marine...
GCCCGCAGGCGGGGTTCTATCATTGCTTTTTCAGGCGGGGTAGGCTTGCTGGGTCTATCCCTAGCCTTGTGAACAAACGTCTCAATTTATCATAGCGAAACCGTCGCAATTTATCTCAGCGCTATAGCCTCAGGCGGAACTGGGACGGGAGGTGATGAGATCCTGAAGAAAGTCCATGACGGGTCTGTCCATGTGTTTTTTGAGCCAGTCTCTCACTTCCTTATCTCCAATCGTGTGGCCTCCACGGGCAAGATCGCCTGCTGTGGCATCACCAAGAAGGCTCCTCAGGGCTTCCATCGCCGCCAGAACCTCTTCAGCCGGTTGGATCAGCCTGGCGTGATGCCGGTTCAAATCCTCCAAATAGGCTCTTGCCTTCTTGGCTTCGGCGCTGATGGGCATCTGTGGGTGACGGATCAGGACCAGCCAGTCCAGAGCCTCCTCTTTCTTCTGGTTCAGGAGGCGTCTTAAGCGACTCGCAAGGCTCGTCATGTTGTTTTGGTTGCAAAGGCTGATGCCCACTTTTTCGTTTGGTCCCTCCAGGACAATGTCCACGTCGCCCCGGCTGGGGCGATCCTCCTCCCGCCATTTTTCGTTCATGAGATGGATGAGTATGGGGACCGCGCTCTGGATAATTTCGTCGGTCTTCTCAGGAGTTATCTCCTGGATGATCTGTTTCACGCGGGCGGCTTTTTCCTTATCCAAAAAGGCTTCCGTCGATTCCGGGGCTTTAGCGGGGGATGGTTTTCCGGCAGGGCCGCGAGCCAGGGAATCGAACAGGGTCGTGCATCGGGCAAGGACCTGGCGCGCAGTGAGTCCCGCGGGCGGAACGATCCTTTTGAGCTCTTCCGCCAACTCCCTCTGAATCTCATGCTTTCCTCGTTCGGACAACTCTTCACAGGTGGTTAAACGGGCGGAAGCAAGGTTCAGAGCCTGGTTCAGGTTGAGAGGGTTCAGCGTTCCCTGGTGGACGACGAGGCGATCATAGTCGGGGCTCATAAAGGCGCGTTTCAGTTCGTCCAGGAAATAGGATTGGATCGTGGAAACCAAAACCACATTGCTCGTCTGGTCGTGGAGAAATGCCACAACCTGGCCAAAGACATACAGGCCCTCACTGTCCCTGTTGTATCTTTTCAATGCCTCCACCTGATCGAAAGCGAACACCAGAGGGATGGAAGGTCCAGCCAGTCGACAAACCTCCTGCACGAATTCCCTGGCCTGGTCCTCCTGATCTCCCGATTCTTCCGTCTCATGCGCCAGATCCAGGGCGTGGAGGGCGGATTCGGGCAGGGAATCTCCCTTGAACCAGGCGACCGCATCGCTCACGTGCTGTCCTCGCAAAAGGTGTTCAAGGACCTTGCACAGACTGCGCGAAAGAATTGCCTCGGCACCGAGTTGCTCCAGGTAGTAAGGCAAATCCCTTACAAGCATCGCCTTCCTGATTTTCCACTCGTCGGGTAGGAGCTGATAGAGCCTCCAAAGGCTTACAAATTCCAGTTGTGATCTATGGCTGTCAAGTTTGCGAAGGAGATTCTCCGCCAGGCACTTTCGAATATATCGCCATAAGCGGTGGGGACTTGACTGAAGGCGGATTGATACAAAGACATTCAGCGGGGCCTCTTCTTTGAGGTACTTACGCAGCCGGCCCAGGAGGTGGGTTTTGCCGCTGCCCGGCTCTCCGTATAAGAGCACGGAGGTGCTTCGCTTCCGGATGCGAACGCTGTGGAATGCCTCACGACAAAGCTGAAATGCCCCGGCGTTGATTTCTGGGACATCCGTTTCGTAGGGATTCCAGGGATCCGTGGCGATCGCGTGTCGAAACGGGTTAAACATCTTGAAATCCCTTGCTCCTCAGGACGAGTCCCATGTAGTAGTTGCCGTGGCCGTCCGAGACGGTGTGCTCCTGTTCTTCGCGGGTCATTTCAGCCGGGAATGCGTGCCGGTGAAGGAAGATCTTCCCCCGGTGGGAGAGATCGAGAATGGCCTCGTCAAAAACATTTTTGGGCAAATCCAGGGAAGACCGGAGCTCCCGTATGGATACCAGGGCCATCTGCCGCGAGGCCGGTTCGATCTGGAAGATTTTATCCAGAATCGTCCTCTCAAGTTCTGCGGCTTCAGGACCCCTTCCTCCAAGACCTGATGGGCTCGCCTTTTGACTGGAAGGAGATTTCTCGGCAGGGAGACGCAAGATGCGGTTCAAAGACTCCAGAACCTGGGCAGGAGAAATCCCTGCTCCTTCAAGTTTCTTGCAGACTCCGCGGAATTCCTTCTCCACTTTGCCCAGATAGAGCGATGGGTCCGGTGGCGCGGCTGCGATTCGAGGGGCCTTCTGACGACCTTGCGGCGGGTGTTTGAATAGAAGTCTTTCTTTGAGGAGCGCGCTTAATAACTTTGCGCTCAGCGCTGCCACCCTGCTCTCTGAGCAACCAAACAAACTCCTCTTGAGTGCATCTTGTAACTGCCCGCGCGTGTGGGGCCTTTCGGACAGCGAACCTATGATCTTCGCGCGGGCATAGGGCTCCACGCTTTGGGTCCAGTATCGCTTCTGCGATCCCTTTGGAAGCCATTCGTACATGGTTCCAAGCCGGACCTGTTCATGGAGAAGTTCCGTGAGTTTTCTGCGGTCCATTCTTAAGGAGAACGGCAGCTTGTCGTTAATACCCGAGACAGAGAGAGGCTCCCGTGAGTCTTGGAGGATCTTGCCAATGACGGCGAAGGTTTCTTTCAAAGCTAAGCTCTTAGTCCCTTTGACAGTCATCGCCGCAATTGCTCCTTGCAAGATCCGTCGTCTAAACGGCCTCTATGGTTGAAGGGGGCTTTTTGGTCACGTTGTAAGTCACACTCACGACACCCGGCACCTCTGTGGTGAGCCTTTCGGCCAATGGAAACAGGGTTTCGTACGGGAGCCTGGTTGGAGAGCCTGTTTTCGCATCTTCGCTGTCCCAGCATCGAACTTCTATCTGTAAACCATAATCCCGCCTTCCTTCCCTGATCCCGGTGACCCGATCTTCGTGAAGGATGGCCAGGTACTGGAAGGCTCCTGTATTTTGCAGTTCTTCCTCAACGATTTCTGTGGCTTTTCTGACCGCATCTACCCTTTCCGGGGTGACTTCTCCGATGATACGAGCCGCCAGGGCGGGGCCTGGAAACGGGGGCCTCTGATAGATTTGTTCAGGCAGATCGAGGGCTTTCCCCAGCATTCGGATTGCCGGTTTCCTGAGTCGAATCAAAGGCTCTACGATTTTATAGCCATAGGCTTCCGCAGGATCGATGCCGAGCTGCTCGATGATGTTGTGCTGTCTCTTAATTCCCGCAACAGTCTCCTCGATGTCCGTGAAATTTGTGCCCTGAAGCACAAATCCTGCACCTGCTTCTCTTGCAAGTCTTGAGAAAATTAGTGGATAGAAGGCCTGCGTGATGGCTTCCCTTTTCTCTTCTGGATCCACTTTGCCCTTGAGCGCCTCGAAAAAGGTCTTCCGGGCATCCACGATTTCCACGGGAACCCCCAACTTTTCGAATAGCGAAGCGATGAATCCAGGTTCTCCTTCTCTCATCAGGCCGCTGTCGATGAAGAAGGTTTTAAGCCTTTTCCCCAGGGCTCTGTGACCAAGCATGGTCACAACAGAGGAGTCAACTCCCCCGGACAGGGCATTGACTGCGATCCCATCCGCCACCATGGAAGAGAGTTCCCTTTCTGCCTCTGCGATAAAATCCCTTGTGGAGAGCTCTTCCAACCGTATCTCCTCGATCTTCACTCCGTCTTTCCCCATCGTTGATTCCTCCTTTTGAAGCTTTTCCGAAGAGCCCATTCCAGACGCCCGGGGCGGAATGAGAAAAAAACGCGCCACCAAAAATCCACGGGGGAGTCGAGCTTCTTTTATGGGGCCATTCACCCTGGTTTGCAGCGACAACGAACCCTTTTCAAGCTATCCCGCACACTCGGAACAACGGCACACGCGAAGCGCAGCGAAATCCCTCGACTCGGCACGCAGCCGGTCCTCTTCAGTCTGGTATTGCGGCGTATCATGACGAGAAAGTCGATCGTCATCTCCCATTTGGGCCGTCGCTTTCCAGGTAAGGTCCTCCGACCACTGGAAGGGAAGGATTTTTATGGAGCCGGGTTCTTCGAGGGAAGTGAAGGCTTCCAGGGCTTCGAGCAAAATTCGGCGCTGCAGTGCAGGTTGTCCCGGCTTCCCGGTTGTATGCCCCAGTGGATAGTCCAGAAACGCTGCCCGCGGCGGGTTAACCGCCCTCGTAATGTCCAATGCGCTGCTCATGCACAGTGTGGAAATCCCGGCGGCTTCGGCATGCCTGGCGATCAGTCCCACGGACTGATGGCATACCGGTCAAACCGGGACGAGCAGCAAGGCATCCACTCGTTCTGCGAGGAGACGTTCGGTGAGTCTTGGGGCCAGATGTTCCCGGACGCGTCTGGCCGAGTAAATCCCCCCCATGAATGTATAGGCGTGGTCGGCGAGTTCGCCCACGATCCCTTCTTTGACCAGTCGCCGCAAGGTATCGATGGGAAATACGACGTTAGGATCCTGACGGGCGTCTGTGAGATCGTAAGCGAAGTGCGTAGCTCGAAGATCCTCTGTTATTACCTCCCTGGGAATTGCACGGAAAGAGGTGTCGTCCTTGTAATGGAAGGCGACCTGCCCTGTCACGTATATTCCCCCTGATGCAATCAATCCCAGCCGGCACCGGCTCAGCGGCTTTCGGAGAGGCTGCCAGGGTGGTCGTGCTTCGTTTACGACCCACCTGTAAGGGTCGTACCCCAGGGAAACATACTTTCTATCAATACGGGTTATATAATCCACATGCATGTATTTCCTCGCATGGATGATCTTGACGCTTTTGTGGGAAAGCGCGGCAACGTGTGGGCCTTCGGGATGGGAGTATAGGGACAAGGAGCCTTGTGTGTCAAGACAAGAATCAGAAGAGGAGGGTCAGGGCGTAAAGCGCAGGGTCCAGGGGAATGAGATCTGATTTCATCTCTTGAACTTCCGCCTCCTCAGGCCAAGGCCTGGTGCCGGAAGCCTCTTCTCCGTATGCGGACTAGGGCTTAGAGAGAATCAGGTAAAGCTGCCACTGGATCGTCAGAATATAAGAAACTGCGAAGAAAAGAAGCAGGGTTTTTACCCGAAATCTGGTTTGAAAGATGCGGTGGTCCTGGCGAAAAAGGATCAGCAGGATCGCTGCACAGGTAAGGCCGTACTTGATCACCACAAAGGACAATGGGCTCCAGTCCAGGTAGAAAGCCATGACCGGGTTGAGCTCCGTGGCTCCGCGACCGATGAGTTCCAATGTAAAGATCGCGTCCAGGATGCTCAAAACGATGAGAAGAATAACGGCTGCAAAGGTTCGAGGGGTGTACCATTCGACCACATGGGGCTTCGCCCTGTCCTGGGCCCTCCTGGGTATCCCCCTTCTGCCGATAAGCCAATATTTGCTGAAAATGGTCGTGCGCATGACCCGGCGATCGAATCCGGAGCGTCTTTCAGTTCTATCCGGAGTATCAGGAAGTGAATTCATCTCATCGATCCTCTCGAGGCATTGATTCGTTTGTGGAGCAACAATGGGCCGAATTCCTACATGAAAAGATCGTGCCATTTCGAGGGGAAATAATACTTATCCAATAAATTTATATACTTATGATTTTTCCATGCCGGGCTGGAGCGATGAATGTGTGTAGGAAAGGTAACACCCACATGCGTAAATGATTTCCATTTCTTGGAACGTCGCTATGCTATGATTCCGGACTCCCAATCCTGAGAAGCTCCGTACACCAGAGCGCTCTTGGGAGGGAATTTCCCAAGCTTGAGCCCATTTGGCCAGCCGGCCGTTTCACAGGCGATGGGCGTTGAGCCGCAGAGGAGGTTTTTCAGGACCCTGTTACAGGTAGGATCTCGCTCCCACGTAACGGCGCCTGAAATACCTCTTGGAAAGGGAATCGACACGGATTGTCTTGCCCTTCCCGGGTGCGTGGATGAATCGATTCCCGCCGATGTAAATCCCCACATGGGAAACTCGACCCCAGCCTGACGTGGTAAAAAAGACCAGATCCGCGCTCGACAGTTCACGGCGCTCCACAGGTACGCCCGTTTCCCATTGCTCTCGGGAGGACCTGGGAAGGTCCAAACCATTTAACTGGTAGACCGCCATGGTCAAGCCACTGCAGTCAAATCCGTCTTCGGGGGAAGATCCTCCCCAGCGATAGGGCAAACCAAGGAAACTTTCCGCAGTGCGGACAATTTCACCCCTCACCTCTGTGACGGCCTTCTCACGAAGCCTGGCCGTCGGATACTCCTCCGGGGTCACAATATAATAATCATCCAGGATTCCTGCGGAATGTAAGGATTCCGCGTCCCTCTTGGCCAGTTCCTTTGAGGGATAATTGCCGAAGCGGACTTTGTAAAGGCCCGTCTTGTCCCGAAAATAATAGGCTGTGAGATCCTTCGCCTGCAATTTCTCTGTGAGTCGAACCGCGTTTTCCAGAACGGAAAAAGCGCCCGCCTGGATGGTATAACCCATGGGGGAGATTCTTTTCCCTGTCACGCTGGGCTGCTGCGGTGGGATTGGGGAAGGAGCGCCCCGGCAACCGAAGACCAGGACCAGATAGAGGACGAGGAAACTCCATGGCTTCAGTTTGACACCAGGACCAATCTGAAGGTTCTTCTTTCCCGGCATGCCGAAGAATAAAGATCGTTTCCCAAAAATCGTCTGACTCCGCCAAGACCGACTTGTCTTCGCCGAAGGCTCGGTTGGGTTCTATTATGCTCGAATTTTCGGCGAAAATCAATACAGGGATGTTTCGCCTCGACCTGTTTCCACTGGAGGGTGGATCGGGAGGACAACTCTCGAAACCAGCCTTGGTCAAAGAAGTCTGGGTCACTTTGTCCTTGAAGCCGGCACAAAAAAGGACGTATGATCAAGAAGGAGGAAATGCCTATGAAAGCAATGGTGATCGTACCTGACCCTAAAGGCAAAGGCGGAACCCTGGAATGGCGTGACGTTGGGGATCCACAACCGGAACCGGGACAGCTCCTCATCCGCGTGAAAGCCGCGGCGGTGAACCGCGCCGATCTTTATCAGCGGCAAGGTGCCTATCCCTCATCCATGTCAGCCGGCGCAACCGCCCTCACCATCGCGGGACTGGAATGTGCCGGTGAAGTCGCGGGCATGGGGGAGGCGGTGACAGGTTTTTCCACTGGCGATCGGGTCATGACCATGTGCTTCGGGGGCTACGCCGAGTATGCGACGGTGGATCATCGCCTCGTCGTTCATGTGCCGGAGCGCTTGAAATGGCACGAAGCCGCTGCGGTCCCGGTTTCATTCATGACCGAACACGACGCCCTCATCACAAATGCGCGTCTGAAGCCGGGGGAGTCCGTATTGGTTAACGCTGCCTCCGCCGGCGTTGGTGTCGCGGGCATTCAGCTCGCGAAACTCTTTGGCGCAAGGCCCGTCATCGCCACAAGCGGAAACCCGAAAAAACTGGAAAAGCTGAAACGGCTCGGAATAGATCATGGGATCAATTACCGCGAGGAGAATTTTGCCGACGCTGTGCTGAAGCTGACCGACGGCAAGGGCGCAAACATCATCATCGACCACGTGGGCGCGAGCCAGTTTCAAGAGAATCTGCGCTGCATGGCGCTGTGCGGCCGGTTGGTGAGTGTGGGGCGTCTTAGCGGCAACCACAGTGAAATCAATTTGGACTTTTTGGCATTGCGACGTTTGAAATTGATCGGCGTGACCTTTCGCACCCGCAGCATGGAAGAACGTGCCGAGATCGCGCGACGCTTTGCCGCCGAGGTCCTGCCGGCGCTCGCGGATGAACGCCTAAGACCGGTGATCGACCGCACGTTTCCTTTGAAGGAAGCACTCGCGGCGCAGGAGTATCTCGCTATGAATTCGCACATGGGCAAGGTCGTGCTCACGCTGTGATTGTTCTTCCGTGATTCTCTGCGCCGGCGTTCGTCCACATTGCATCCCATCCGCGTCCCTGGGCCGCCCGGTCGACGATGGGCGCTAGGTTTGTCTCAGGGGGGAGCATGCAGCCCAGGAGGCCGAAAATTCCAACGACTCCCCCTGCATAGAACTGTGTGGCGTTGGGGACGACCGTAAATTGTCAAATATTTTCATTCTTCTATTTGATATTTTTTTGCTTTGACGATTTCTTCCCCTCTCTGAACCGCGACACTTATCGCCGCAGGTGTCAGGTCCAACTTCCTCGCGATATCCACTATCGACATCCTCAATTCGGTCGCAGACCAATAGCAGAGTATATCTCTAGCCATCACCCGATCCCGCTGTCTTCCCTTTCCGGTTATGTATTCCTTGTTCAACTGAAATATGCCCGAACTCTCTCGGAAACCCTTTCAAAATCATATCCCAGGATTTTCAGCCTATACTTCCGGGAAAACTCCTTCTCCGACTCCGATAGGACCTCATTTACGAAGTCGCCATCTCCCAGTATTCTCTGGTCACTCTTGATCCTGTCCTGGCCCTTAACCGGGCGGGATTCCCGGAAGAGGTTCCACCTCGCGGTTTCCTCCCAATTCGGTACGTTGCCGGACGGGCTTCATACCCGCTGCGCAGCGCACAGCACGCATGCCGTCCTAGAGTACTAGTGGGGACACACCAGGTGATTTCCAGTAATTCTAATCTTCTGTAATCACATTCGATTGTGCAACTTCGGGTCGCAAATAACGTCGCGCCTCAGCCGCGTAAGGGCCGCCCCGCGGAACCCACGTCGGCTGAAGGCGGTGGTTGGCGTATTCCTCTGGGTTCATGTCAGTTCCACTACTGGGTTCGGAAAGTCATAGGATCTGTCGCCGTATCCCGCATTCCACTTGATTGATGTTACGCGTGAATCTGATTGCAGAATGTCATGAATGGCAGTGATAAGCGCACCTAGTTCCTGTCGCTCTGATTTCCCGAACAGCTTCGCCAGAAGACCTAGTCGTGAAGGACAACTGATCTCCCATGTCTTCCCGTCCACGAAATCAAACGCTACCATTATTTCATATTCGCAGTCGCCAGACTTGCAGCGAAGGAAGTGAGCGTATTCGCAATCAGTCGGCGGTGTTGGTTTGAATCCATGGGCGCACAAACCCTCGAATAAGATCCCAGCAAGCTCTCCGGCACCTGATTCGCCAGGCTCTGGTTTCGGCAGTGTAGCATCAAGTCTGACGTAGGTTGTGATCATTTGAGGTTGTTTTTTCGGTTCTTACGCTAAAACGGTTCGCTCACCCGATTGGGGCCGCTTTTTGGGAAAACGCTGAACTGAAGCCTATTTCAAGGTGCCAAAATTTCGCCAAATGATGTCGTCCAAAATAGCCGCTGCCTTTCCCGGTCCCTCTCAAATGACTTGATACTGTTTAAGGTTTCCTCACAAGATATGGTACAATCTTTTTCAACCACAAAACAAGTGAACATAAAACAGGAGGAGACCAGATGAAATTTTACACCAAATAGCACAAGTTTTATTGCGGAATCGACCTTCACGCCAGAAAAGTTTTTTTCGTCAACGGGAAATTTTACTCTTGACATCGGGAGGCCTTATACGTGCTAGCCGCCATCGGCAACTGGAAGAGCTGTGAGACTGAATCAAAAACGGTAAGTCTCCCCTGCCTCAAGCACCTCAGTCTCAGCGTTGAGCTCTTTTTTCATGCGCTCGAGAGAGTGGTCACAGGTGTCGTGTCCCGAAAGATAAGCCCTCTCGGGGCCAGCACTATTGATGGCGGCAATGGTTCGGCTCAAATCCTCGTCGGTAATCCGTTGCCATGGAGGCTTGCCTGTGCCGATCATCGTCTGGAACTGGACCCCGGCGCGGTTGCCTCTCCCGCCAGTCACAGGGAAGTGAAGTCCGCCACCAACGGCATAGAGAGGCTCATTGGATAGACGCCCCACCATCTCCAGAACAACCTCAATAGTCGGGTGGCCGCAGCCAGTGAAGACCACCAGACCCTTGTCTTTGACTCGAGCCAGCAACGCCTGTTCCTCCGTGAAGCCGAACATGAACAGACCCCGGACCAAAGGGCCGGTGGAAGCGATACCGGCAGTGAGTAACTGTGGCCTTTCGACCAATTCAGCCTTGAATCCTTTGGCCTCAGCTCTGTCAGGCAGGAAGCAGTGCTTTAGCTCCGACGACATTAGTGCATCGGGCACTTTCACTTGCCGAGATCGCTGGGCAGGGATCCCACCCATGTGGTCGCAGTGAAGGTGCGAGATGACCAAGGCCTCCACCTGATCCAGATTGAAGCCAAGCTTCGCAGCGTTGTGAGTTAGAGCCGGGCGAGTCGGGCCAAAACCGACATCATATAGCATCGAGCCCAATTCGGTTTTGAACCAGTAGGACACTCCAGCATCACCCGTGAATCCTTCCTTCGCTTTCCATTCCACCAGCACCGTCAGCTCTATGAAATCAAGTTCGGGCATCTGTAAGGGCTCGGCCCGGTCCATGCGTTCTTGGTTGAGTTCAGCAGCCCGGGTGCGGCTTTCCCGGAACTGGCGATTTCTGACGAGCAACCAAGGAACAATAACCGGGGAGGAGACTGCCAAGACCGGCCACCATACGGGTGATATGCGAAACGACATTGTCAAACCTCCTCTGAATTGTTTGGTCTTCTACGGCACAGCCAAACGAGTTAGCACGCTAACGTGCTGATCAGCGGTTGCTTTAGCAATCCGCTGAATTAGTTTGTTGGGCTATGGCCCGTAGAGTTTATTCAAATACCCACTCCAGTCGAAAGCCTCAGACAGCTCTGCCATCTTCCATGCAATTGTCGCTTTTCCCGACGGGATAAGCAACCCTATAAAAGAAAACGTCATTGTAGCAGGATCGCCCATGGAAACCATTGATTTCGGCAGGCAAGAAACCGCCTCTTCAAACGAAGTGGAGGTCTTATCGAACTTTCTGGGCTTTGTGGTCGTAGCAGGATCTTGGGCAATCTCTAAGGACGTTGTCGCAATCCTATGGACAATGGCTTTTTGGACGGAGTCTTTGATGTGACCAATGGTGGTGACAAGGTATCCTGCGTCAAATGCATAAAATTGTTCCTTGTATATCACGGACCCTTTGGAAGTCGTTGCAGCCCAAGCTACACAGGCCAGAACAGCTCCAGCCGTGTTACTCATGCTGATAACATATTTTCGTACGACAAGATGAAGATCCATCTGTGAATCCACATTACGCGACGTTGCTGTACGGTGCGGTTCGATCGTGTCCTTAAGAGACTGCTCGATATTCTTCAAGTCATCGGGCCCAAACTTACCCCAGGGTTTGACTTTAACTACGGTGAGATAAGCTGCGTCAGCATCCATTGCGACCGATGCGACATTCACACTGGTGGTGACTTTTTCGCCTCCGTGCAGGTCCAAAGGCAAAACGAAGCGCGACGTGGCTCCGGTAGTGCCGCAGGCTGAGAGCGCCGCGAAAACCAACAAGCTTAGTAGCACTGCAAGTAAGTTTGTTTGTCGCCTCATAAGATCTTCCTACGTTCAGCCCAACGCTGCCCATAACCAGGAGGCGCCTTTTTTAGCCCTTCTGGTTCATGGGCCTGCTAGCACTACTTTTCTGAATACTCTAAAGATCCCACTTTGGTCCTTATTATTTTATAGAGCTTGTCTTTTGGCTTATAGATAAATTCGCCTTTTAAGTTGCCCTCTCTAAAGAAAGATTTAATTGCTATTTCATGGTCAGTAAGCTCCTCACCTTTCCATAGATATACATCTTTAACACCACTACTGAGAAATAAATCTATAGCTGTTCGTTTTTCAACGTCGGATAAATGATTGGTAAAATCACGAATGATATGGACTATTGCAATCGGACGAATAAAAACCTTTTTAGACATTAATTTCTTTATGAGGTTCATAATGATTATTCTTGCAGCATAAAAATCGCTTACTAATATTCGATCATCATTAAATCCATCTCTTATAGAAAATGCGCCATATTGTTTTTGAAATACAATATCAGAATCATGCTTATCTTTTACTAAGTATACTTCCTAACCTATGGCGACTGCTTTGTCATTATCGACGAAAGCTACTTTTGTTTCTGTTCTGATTTCAGTACCAACACCTACTAAACGAGCATAGATCTCTCCCTTTTTAATTATAAAATAGATAGTTTTAAAAATATGCAATTTATCCTCGAATATTAATGAGCGCTAACAAGTAATTATATGGTTCCGGATATCTCCACGCGGGAAAGTTATCCGGAAAGTTCTGTTCAAGTCTGTAACGGCCGCGCCCTTTTTGGAAGGGACAGCTTTCTTTCCAAGGTCGATCTTCCACAGGCCTACAGGGGGTTTAGAACGCCGAACACGATTTTTTTGTATACCATTAAAAAAACTTAACAACTCTTTTTTGCTCAATTTCCCAATGCAACAAGCACTTTCCGGCTATCACGCAAATCAGGTTAGTTGAGAAGCAATTTGGGCGTTCAGCCATGCTACCTATCCCCACACAATTGGCGGCGGAATTTGAGAACTGCCTGCGAAAGAAGGCGATCCCAAGGGGAGTCACGGCTTTTACAAGAAGTGGCTGCGCTATTATCTGGACTTCTGTCGCAAATATCACTTCCCTCCTTCCTAGCGAGAGAGCCTGCCCCGCTTTCTGATCAAATTGCAGGAGAAGAATCAAAGTCGGACACAGCGGGAGGAGGCTGCCGAAGCGATTGGTTTGTTCTTCCAAATTCTTGAGGTAAAAGTCCCAAGCCCCAAATCTCCAACGGATCAGGAGTTCATGGCGGTTCACCGGTACACTCGTTCCCCATTGCGCTCGGGAGAACCTGGGAAGATCCAAACCATTTACCTGGTAGACCGCGATGGTCAAGCCGCTGCAGTGGAAACCGTCTTCGGACGAAGCTCCTCCCCAGCGATACGGCAAACCAAGGAAGCTTTCGGCAGCGCGGACAATTTCACTCCTCACCTGTTGTACCGCGTGCTCAAGACCCTTGGCCGTCGGATAGTCCTCCGGACTCACAATATAATAATCATCCAGGATTCCTGCGGAACGGTAGAATTCCGCCTCCCTTTCTGCCAGTTCCCTTGAGGGATAATTGCCGAAGCGGACTTTGTAAAGGCCAGTCTGGTCCCGAAAGAATAGACTGTCAAATCCTTGTTCTGCGCCGTCTCTGTGAGTCGAACCGCGTTTTCCAAAACGGAAAAGGCCCCCACCTGGATGATGTAACCCATGGGGGATATTCTTTTCCCCGCCACCACAGGTTCCTCCGGTGGGATTGGAGAAGGAGCGCCTCGGCAACCGAAGACCAGGAAAAGATAGAGGACGAGGAAAGTCCATGGCCTCAGTTTGAAGAAAGGATCAATCTGAAGGTTCTTCTTTCCCAGCATGCCGAAGAGTAGGGATGCCCACATGCCCTATCGTCCGTGCCCAAGGCCTGCCCTGTCGACGATGGGCGCTAGGTTTGTCTCAGGAGGAGCATGCAGCCGAGGAGGCCGAGGATTCCAACGACTCCCCCTGCATAGAAGGAAGCCCCCAGGTCAAGGAAGTCTATGATAAAACCTGCAGAGACGGGGCCCAGGGCATGTCCCAAACTCATGGTCATATTAAAAAGCCCCATCACGGATCCCATGCCGTGTTTTTTCCCCTCCAGTATGGCAAGAGCACTGGCAGCCGGCAGGGAAAGCGCCCCTGTAATCCCCATGATGAGCGAGATGAACAAGACCTCTGAGAAATCGTGCGTATGCGGGATGGCCGCCAAGGAAAGGGCAAATGGGAAAGCGCCGTAAAAGATGAGCCTTTTCCTGTTGAACCGGTCTGCCAGTTTTCCGAAAGGCGCCAGAAGAAGAGAATTCAAAAGGATGTGGGCGGAAATGACCAGACCGATTTCGAAACTGCTCATTCCCAGATCGTTATGGCCGAAGAGGGGCAGAAAAGTGACCAATACACCAAGCCCGTACGCTTGCGTGAATCGAAAAATGAGGAGCCCGAGTGAAATCGGGCTCCTCAGAATTTCCTTGAGCGAGCTCTGGGGCCCTTTTCTCCCTTTTTCATGTGCTTTGAGTTCCGGCAGGTAAATCAGCACCACCACAAAGGCGAGAAAACAGAGCAGGCTCATTGCGTAAAAATCGGCCCGGATTCCGTAGCCGGCCATGATGAAGCCGCCGAGCATGGGTCCAAAGCCAAATCCGGCAAACAGGGAGACCGTGAAGAAGCCGATATACCCTCCTTCCTTGTTGACCGGGGAGATATCGCCAATGTAGGCCATAGCGAGCGGAATGATCATGGAAGCGGCAAAGCCCTGAGCGATGCGGATAATGACCAGATCCGCGACGGAATTGGAGAAGACGTAGCCAAGGGAGACAATCCAGTAAACAAACAGTCCGGTTACGATGAAGGCTTTTCGGCCCCAGCGGTCCGAAAGCTTTCCTGCGATCGGGCTGAAAAAGGACCGGGAAAGGGAGAAGGCGGAAAATATGATTCCAATGGAGAGGCCCTTGGCGCCCAGGGTTTCCGCATAAATGGGCAGAAGCGGGATGATGATCCCGATTCCCAGCATGGCCGAAAAGATAGCCAGAAACAGGACGGCAAAAACCCTTTTCTTGAGAAAGGCCAGGTCCCTTTTCTGCTCTTTGTCTTCAGAGGGGTCCATTCGGTTTCCAGGTCAAGAGGTCGGCATCAGAACCTTTTCATAAGCTCACCCACATGTTCCCTTTTGGGGCTCGCCGATTCATCCGCAACGGGAGAGGGACACGCACAGAATTCGCGAGCAGAAAACTATTGCCCTTACAATGACAGGGAGTCATGGGTTTTGTCAATCTCAGTTTGAAACCGGGTGGCGTTTCCATTTCACGTCCAGGCTTATGTCCAGGGTGAAAAAAGCCCATAAAGTAAAAGGGTAAAAGCGCGCGGGCGTGTTGCTTCATTTTCACCGCTCAGGCCCCTCCTGCCATCAGGTAGAGGTTTACAATGATTATCATTCCACTCACGGGAAAAATCAGCAGGCGGAACCCTCCGCTCATCACCGCCGGAATCATTTTGACAGCCTGCTTCGTGTTTTTCCTGCTCCAGGCGGGGGAAAAGAACCGGTACGGCGAGGCGTTCGCATTTTATGCAGAATCCGGCCTCGCTGAGATCGAGATCACTCGATACGCATCGTACCTGCGCGGGGAGACCGGCGAGGACGGGTCATCATCGCCGCCCGGCCATGAAAAAAAACTGGGGGACCGTGATTTCATCATCCTCTACCAGAAGATGCAATCCGATCGGGTTTTCATGAAGAAGCTGGAGAATGATGAAATTATTCCGCCGCAGGACCCGATCTACGATACATGGAAAGGACTGAGAATTCACTACGAGGACCTGTTGTCCAGAATTTTCAGCATGCGTTACGGCTTCAAACCGGCTGCGAAAAACCTATTCACCAGTTTCACATACATGTTCTTGCACGGAAGTTTCATGCATCTGTTCGGGAACATGGTTTTTCTGTGGCTCGTCGGGTGCGTGCTTGAACTGGGATGCGGGAGAGCGGTGTACGCTGCGACGTATCTGGTGAGCGGCGTCATCTCTGCATGGGTATTTTTCCTGGTCTATTCGGACAGCACCGTCCCTCTGATAGGAGCTTCCGGGGCAATTTCCGGCCTGATGGGTGCCTACACCCTCCTTTACGGCAAGAGAAAGATCAGGGTTTTTTACTCTCTCGGGTTTTATTTCAATTACGCTTCCCTTTCCGGAATCTACCTTCTTCCCCTCTGGATCGGGAACGAGTTCTTCCAGCTTTTTTTCGGCGGTCACAGCCAGATTGCTTACGTGGCCCATATTGGCGGTCTTTTTGGTGGTGCGCTGCTTGGATTTGTCAACTTCAAATTCCTGGGCAGAGTGGATGAAAGGGTCTTCGAGCGAGACCCCAAGGAAAAGCTCGCTCCACTTCTTGAGGAGGCGCTTCGTCACATAGCAAAGCTGGATATGGAGTCCGCTCGCCCCCTTCTCCATGAGATTCTTGAAATAGAGCCCAATCACAGTGAGGCGCTGAAACACCTGTTCAACATCGACAAGCTCAACCCGGGTACGGAGCGTTTTCAGAAGACCGCCTCCAGGTACCTGATGCACCTCGGCAATACCGACGTCTCCTTTGAAGAGATGCACCAAGCCTACAGGGAGTATTGCAGCCTCACCAAGGGAGCCGGGCTCGACGTGGACCTCATTTTTCGGATGAGTGGGATGTTTTCCTCCCAAGGCTACCCGGAGGAATCCGAACGGATCCTTGCCGTGCTTCTCAAGAAGCAACCCCAATTCGCAAAAATCCCCATGGGTCTGCTGAACCTTGCTCGATCCTATCTGAAGAAAGGAATGAAGGAAAAGGGAGCGAAATGTCTGAGGATCCTCTGCCAAAAGTACCCGGAGTCAAACGAATGCCAAATTGCTCGCAGGCTACTGGCCGATTCCAGGTAAACCCTGTGACGTCCTCATTCGCCTGAGGTAGCTTTCAAGGTAGGGAAGGATTTCGTGATTCGGATATTTCTTGATCAGTTGTTCGAGGATTCCGGAGGCTTTTCTGGGGTTGTTGAGCTTCTCGTTGATAATGCTGGCCGCAAGAAAATAGGCTTTGGGGACCAGTGAGTTTCGGGGATTCGCCTTGATGAAGCGGTTATAAGCCTGGACCGCCTCTTTGGGATTTCCGGATTCATTGAGGCAGCTTGCTATCTTGAAGAGCGTCTGGGATGTGGGATTGAAAGCGGGGTCTTTCGCCAGGCACTCCAGGTAGATGTCACTCATTTTGGCTTTCTCAGTGGTCTTGGAAAGGAGATCCAGGTATCGCTTTGCGTGGTCGAGCATTTCAGGGATCCTCTCCCTGATCTTGAGCAGGTTGTAATACCTTTCCGCCAAATCCGGGTCTGAAATGTCATTCCCGGTTTCATCGTGAATCAGGGCGATGGCTTCATCGATTTTTCCCTCCTGAATGAAGATGTTTACCCTGTTGATCAGCTCGTTGTCCTCTCCCTGCCCTCCGCTCTGCTCATGTTCAGTAAGCTCCTCCCCATCCAGAGAAACCTCGTACCCGATTTCTTCGTGGTACTGGAAGATCACATAACCCATGAGATGATAGGAGATAATGGTGTAAAAGCTTTCCGCCATGCTGTAAAGAAAGCCGTGGCAGATCGCGGGAAAATAGGCAATCACGTATCTTCCCAGCACGGTGGGGGCAGCCCCCAATAGAACAAGGAAAAGGTACATCAACAGGTATCCCCACCCGATCCTCCAGGACATTCGTACAAAAATCATGGGATTGACAGCCTGTAAAAGGCTGTTGGTGGCTACAAGAACGATGATCATCGCCGGAATGGATAAAACCGCGAAGCACAGGAAAAGAAACCCGATGAACATCCCTGCGGCCTGGAAGACCTTTCCAATGGCCAGCCCCATGATGACGAAGATACCCAGTTGCTTGAAGACGGTTCCAAAGTCCTCTGATAGGGTTTGGTAACCCATCTTGGGGGGAGCGAGTCCGCCCTGGGCGGTGTTCTTCAGGGCGGAGAACGAATACTTAAGCAAAACCCCCCAGACTGCCACTCGAATGAGCCCGCCGAATAGACCCACCCCCGAAAAGAAGATGCGCGCCACTGAAAGCACGGTGATGAAGATGAGGACCCGTGGATGAAACGGGTAGGCAAAGAATTTGGGAAGCCTGTTCCAGAAGGGGACGATGGTGTTGCCGGATCCCAACCGCTCCGCCTCCACTTCGCATTTGGGGCAGAAATGGAATTTCCTTTTGGCGCCGTACTGCTCCACGGTGCGGGTGGAGACGCAGCTTCCACAAAGGGCTGTCTCGCAGCTGGGACAGGTCCACTCTGCGAGCCGGGTGGGGTGGTAATGGCAATGTATTTTCATCGAGCACCCTTGGGGGTGAGTTTGACCTCATGAGAAAGATCAGGGAAGATAGCCTGCAATAAGTATTCCAAAAAACCCATCCTTCTCCCGGACTGGTGATTTTCCCCTTCCGTGAGAGTACTTGACGGAACCACAGCCCTTGAAGCATAAAGGGTATGGCGTTAGGATCCTGTGAAAGCCGACAGGAGGAAAACATGCCGGCATGGGTTTTGGTGTTCCTGATTCTCGCCGGGGTGCTTTTTTTTCTCAAGCTTGTGGTTGTGGCGGCAGTGGGATGGAGCATTTCGCGGACCCAGGGCGCTCTTTTCGTCTCCACCTCCCCGGTCAGAATAAAGGCCGTTTTCGATGCGGTACCCATGAAGCCGGATATGGTACTGGTCGACCTTGGCTGCGGGGATGGGCGCGTGCTTCGGGCCGCCCACAGGCGTTACGGGGTGAAGGGCCTGGGTTTCGAGGTGAACCCTTTGGCCTACCTGATGGCCAGGGTCCTCTCCTGGCGCCTGAAAAAGGTCCAGATCCGGTGGGGGAGCTTCTGGTCAAAAGAATTCAGGGATGCTCACGTGGTGTTTTGCTACCTTTTTCCGGATGTCATGGAGTCGTTGGCTGAGAAGTTACGCCGGGAGCTTGGTGCGGGAACCGTCGTGGTCTCCTGCAATTTCCCGTTGCCGGGTTGGCATCCGGAACAGGTTCTACGTCCCGGTTCCGCTCGCCACGCCGATCCCATCTATGTGTACAGGATTGGTTCCGGTCCCGGTTGCCAAGCGGGTGAATGGGAAGCTCAAGGTCCAAATGTCGAAATTGTTTGCCGATAGACGGCATTGCCTAACGGATGGTCCTCCGGGGGATTGAGTTCGAAGGGGGGTCTCATTGACGTTCCGAGGTCGTCTGAAATTCCTTCATTCTCAACCCTCGCAGGATACGAGGGAGGCGGCGCAGATCCTGTTTCTGCCCCTCTGCTTTGCTCGGTAAAGAAGCAAGTCCGCCCTCTTGATCAGGACCTCAGAGGAGATTTCCCCTTCGGGGATATCGGGAGCAAAACCCGTGATGCCGAATGTGGCGGTAATTCTTATTTCTCCACTTGGGAGAGACACCCTGTGGCCACACACGATATTACGAAGCCTTTCGGCCATGATACAGGCCGTATCCACATCCGTTTCCGGCGCCACGATCAGAAATTCCTCCCCCCCATAGCGGGCCAACCAGTCCGTTCCCTGCCTGATCGACCTTTGGATCAGTCGCACGAACTCCTGTAAAACCATGTCTCCAGCCTGGTGGCCGTGCCGGTCATTCACTTTCTTGAAGTGGTCTATATCGCACAGGACAATGGAGAGGGAGTGATGGAATCTTCTCGCGCGTTTAATCTCCTGGGGAAGGCGTTCAGTGAGATAACTGCGATTGTAACATCCGGTGAGTGGATCCGTGATGGACAAAATTCTGATCTCTTCATTGGCCTTGCGCAAGGATCGCTCCAGTTCAAGGATCCGTTTTCCCGTGTTCAGACGGGCATTGAGCTCGGCCGGGTCAAACGGCTTGGTCAGGTATTCGTCGGCTCCGGCTTGGAGCCCTGTTATGAGATCTTGCCTTGAGTCTTTGGCTGTGAGCAGGACGATAAACACATAGCCCGGGGTGGCGGTTTGCCGGATGGCGCGGCACAGATCCAAACCGTCCATGACGGGCATAACCCAGTCCGTGAGGACGATCGGGAAGAAACGTTTTTTTAGCAGGTTTAGAGCCTCCAGTCCGTTTTTCACGCACGCCACCTCGTACCCCGCGTTCAACAAAGTCTTCTCCAGCAGTTTTCTGGATACGGCGTTATCTTCCGCGATCATGACGGGCAAGCGAGATTCCAACAGAAGCTCCTTGATTAGCTCCAGGGGATCCCGGTGCTCTGCGGGCGGCGATTAAGATCTCCGCGCCCCCGTGAAGGTCGTGGCTCCCCACAGGTATTATGGTCAAAATTTCCCCTTTTCTTGACTTCGTTGTGTAGGGTTCCATATAATAAATCGCTCTTTGTTGGGCGCAGAAGGCTGGCTGTTTACCGTCTTCACAGGGCAGGTCGACACAAGTGACAGGTCACGCGCCTTTGCAGAAGCAATGATTAAACGCATCCGCGGAACCCTTGGCTCCTGGATCAGGCTGAGACTTGGGTTTTCGCTCAATTGGAGTGAAAGAGATATCACGGGCGGGGGTGGATTTTGATGGTAAGGGAAATGCTGATCGAGATCAAGCAGGCGCTTCCAGGATTCAATCGTTTCATCGGCTCCTGGGTGTGTCAGGACGATCTGAATATTCTAATCGATGTGGGACCGGCCAGCACAGCCGATCATCTCCTCCAATCTCTCCGCTCCGCGGGGTTGGACCGGGTGGACTACGTTCTCCTTACCCATATTCACCTGGATCATGCGGGCGGGCTGGCGGGGGTGTTGGAAAAGTATCCCATGGCAAAGGTGATCTGCCACGAAAAGGCCCTTCGGTTTCTCGTGGAGCCCTCCAGGCTTTGGGCGGGTAGCCTTGAGGTTCTGGGGAAAGTGGCCGAGGCGTATGGAGAGCCGAAACCGGTGCCTGGGGCGAATCTGATCGCCCACACGCAATGTCCGCTCAAGGAATTGAAAGTGATCGAAACCCCGGGACACGCGATCCATCACCTCAGTTTCGTTTACAACAATCGATTATTCGTGGGTGAGGCAGGAGGGACGTTTTGCCTGGTCAACGGCGAAGAGTATTTGCGCCCGGCAACCCCGCCAAGGTTTTTTCTTCCCGTGTCGCTCGCGAGCATCGACCGTTTGCTTGCACTGGAAAACCACCGGTTATGCTACGGCCACTTCGGAGCGGCCGAAGACTCCCATCGCTTGCTGCACAGGGCTCGGGAACAGTTGTTGGGGTGGAAAGATATCATTCATGATGAATTTCGAAAAGGCAAGGAAGAGTTGATCAACAGGTGCGTAGACGCGCTGCTTGAAAAAGATCCGGATCTGAAGGCATTTCGCTTGATGGATCAGGAAACCCAGGCAAGAGAGCGGTTCTTCATAGGCAACTCCGTAAAAGGGTTCATCGGGTTTCTCGAGGAGAGCGTGTGAACGGGATGGGTTTCCGTCCATGATCTTTCAAGGAAGTGATCGTGAGACCTACTCAGAGCAAGTGATATTTGAAATAGGCCGCGCAGGTTCCCTCGCTGGAAACCATGCAAGGTCCCACAGGGTGGCTCGGAGTGCAGGTTTTCCTGAAAAGCTTACATTCCGGCGGTTTGGCCACTCCTCTGAGGATATCGGCACACCTGCATCCCGGAGGTTCCGTGGCTGGCGGAACTTTTAGGTCGAAGCGGGTTTTGGCGTCATGGGTTGAGAACCTTTCTCGTATAGCCAACCCGCTTCCTGCGATGGGACCGAGTCCGCGCCAGGGGGAATCACAAACCTGGAAAACCTCCCTCATCATTCGCAAGGCTCCGGGATTTCCCTGGGGAGAAACCCCCCGAGTGTACTGGATTTCGACCCTGGACTGCCGGGATTCGATCTGTTCCACCAGCATCAGGATAGCCTGCAGGATATCGACGGGTTCAAACCCTGTCACTACGCAGGGAATTCCGTATCGGGAAGCGATGAGCTCATAGGCGGAAGTCCCGATGATGGTGGTCACATGCCCGGGGCATATGAAGCCGTGAATCCCTAAGTCCCCCGTGGATAAGAGCGCTTCCATCGCCGGCGGCAAAAGCTTGTGAGCGGAGAGCACGGAGAAGTTTCGCAGGTTCTCCTGGTGGGCTTTCTTAATTGCCGCTGCAACCGTGGGTGCGGTGGTCTCGAAACCGATCCCCAGAAAGACCACCTCTCTATCGGGGTGGTCTTTTGCGATCTTCACAGCGTCGAAGGTGGAATAAACCATGCGAACATCGGCTCCGCCGGCTCTTTCAGCCTGGAGGGAAGAGTTCGTGCCCGGCACCCGAACCATGTCGCCGAAGGTTGCTGTAATCATGCCCGGCACCCGCGCCAGTTTCACCGATCGGTCTATGTCTTCCATGGCGGTGACACAGACGGGGCATCCCGGCCCTGAAACCAGCTCGATGGTTTCCGGCAGGAGGCTCCGGATCCCGTGCCGGAAGATGGACATGGTGTGCGTGCCGCAGATTTCCATGAGGCGCACGGGGCGTTTTGAATAAATCTTGATTTTTTCCGAAAGGCCCGTCGCCACGGCCTCATCCCTGTACTCGTCGATGTACTTCATTGTTCGTTCACCAGCGTTGAAACCTTCGCCTTTGAGGCGAAACGTCCCTCGAATCCGGCACTCCTCAGCCCGGCGCAAACCGCCTGCCCAAGGGACAAACAGCCGTCGTTGGAAGGCAGGATCCTGTGACTGTAAACTTTAAACTTGCGCTCCGTCAGCCTGAGGGTCAGGCCGGTAAGCAGTGTCGCATTTTGAAAACAGCCCCCGCTGAGGGCCACCTCGTTGATTCCCGTTTCTTCCCGGATTTCCTGGCACACCCGGCTGAACATATGCATGAGGGTGTTGTGGAAACGACCGCTTACTATGCCCTTGCTGGCCCCCAGGACTAGATCCTCCACCATTGCCCTGATCACATCGCCCGTCTTGAGAATCCATCGGTCTTCCTGTTTTACCATCTGCCAGGGGTATGATCCCTCTTCCCGGGAGTTTTGACACATCTCCAGTTCTATGGCCGCCTGACCTTCATAGGCGATTTTGTGCCTCAACCCGATCAGAGAGGCGACCGCGTCAAACAGCCTTCCGCAACTCGTGGTCCTGGGAGAGTTGACTCCCCTTTGGGCCATCTGAAGGATCGTTTTTGCCTCCAGCCGGTCCAGGTTTCTCACAAAGGGGATGGGAAGACTGAAAAGGCTGTCCCCGTAAGTGTTTTGAAGATAGACCAGGGCCATGCGCCAGGGATACTTGGCTGCTGCATCTCCACCGGGAAGCGGCACAGGTTCCAGGTGTCCCGCGCGCTTAAACGAACACAGGTCCGCCAGTAAAACGTCGCCTCCCCAGATTTGGCCGTCTGTACCCAATCCGGTGCCGTCCATGGCAAGACCGATCACCGGGCCTTCCGCCTGATGTTCCGCAAGGCAACTGACAATGTGGGCATGGTGGTGTTGCACGGCCACGGTGGGCAGGTCGTTTTGTTCTTTCGCATACTTCGAACTGAGGTAATCGGGGTGGAGATCGTGGGCCAGGATCTTTGGACGGATTTCGAGGATTCTCTTCAGATGGGAAATGGTGAGGAGAAAAAACTCGTAGGTTTCCAGGTTTTCCATGTCGCCCACATGCTGGCTTACAAAGGCCCGGTTCTCCTTTGTAAGACACACCGTATTCTTCAATTCCGCCCCGACTGCGATCACGGAAGGCAGCTTCTTCATCTCTCTCGACAAAAAAACCGGGACGGGCACGTAGCCCCGGGATCTCCGGATCTGCCTCGGAATCCGATCCACCACGCGAACCACCGTATCATCACTCCTCAGGTAGATGTCCCTGTTGTGGATCAGGAAGTAGTCGGCAATGGGTTTGAATTCAGCTTTGGAGCGGTTGTGGAGAGCAACAGGTCCTTCCCCCGGCGAGAAACCTCCCAGCCGCTTGAAAGCCTCCTGGTTGTCGATATTGATCGGCTCTTCCGTCATATTTCCACTGGTCATGACCAGAGCCTTATAGGGACCCTCCATCAGCCGATGGTGCAAAGGCGTATAGGGAAGCATCATCCCGAATGTCCTGTTTTTGGGGGCCACCTGTGGGGAGAGGCCGTGTGATCTCCTTTTATTGAGGATGACGATCGGGCGCTCACGGGAACACAGGATTTGGGCTTCTTCCTCATGGACATGGGCAATCTCTCGGGCGGTTTGCAGGTCTCTCACCATGATGGCCAGGGGCTTTTCTTCCCTGTGCTTTCTTCTGCGGAGGCGCTTGACCGCGTTATGGTTGGAAGCGTCCACAGCCAGATGAAACCCACCCAGCCCTTTGACGGCCACGATGGACCCATTTGCCAGGAGTCTTATGGTTTCCTCGACGGCGTCATCCGAGGGAATTGGATTTCCTTGACGGTCGTGGAGGCTGGGAACCGGACCGCATCGCCAGCAGGCGTTGGGCTGTGCGTGAAATCGCCGATTGAGGGGGTCGTTGTATTCCTTTTCGCAGTCGGGGCACATGCGGAATTTTCCCATGGTCGTGGTGCCCCGGTCATAGGGAATATCCATGATAATGGTATAACGCGGACCACAATTGGTGCAGTTAATGAAAGGGTATTTAAATCGTCGATCCCCCGGATCTCTCATTTCTGAGAGACAGTCCGCGCACGTGCACACGTCGGGTGAAATCAGCGTGGATCTCTCTTGACGGGCCTGGCTCAATCTGATCTCAAAGCCGGTTTCTTTCTTGGAGGGGATCTCTCTCCGATGGAGGAGATCGATATGGGCAAGCGGAGGCCTTTCGGAGATCAATGCTTCAAAAAACCGTTGGATCTCCTCCGGTGACCCTTCCACCTCCATATCCACGCCCTGAGAGGTGTTGGTCACGTATCCGGTCAGCCGATACCTGTTGGCGAGCTGATAAACAAAGGGGCGAAACCCCACCCCCTGAACAATCCCCTGAACCGTACATTTGGCCCGTTTCGTCACAGGGAGGCGCTTGTGGGAGGACTCGCTCAGTTCCGGGTTGACTTCTTGGCTTTCACCTGCTCTTTCAGCCATTGATACCAGCCCTCAAGTCCTTCGCCCGTCTTAGTGGATACCTCGAAAATGATCATGTGGGGGTTCACTTTCAACGCTTCTTCTCGAATTCTCTCCATGCTCAAATCCAGGTAGGGAAGGAGATCGATTTTGTTCACCAAGAGAACCTTGGACTCATGGAACATGAGCGGATATTTGGCCGGCTTGTCCTCCCCTTCGGTCACACTGAGGATCATGACCTTGAAATCTTCTCCCACTTTGAATTCCGCCGGACAGACCAGGTTCCCCACGTTTTCCACGATAAGCAGATCAAGATCGTGGAAGTTGAATTCCTCGAACGTGTCCCGGATCATGTTCCCGTCCAAATGGCAGGCGCCGCCCGTGTTGATCTGGACGACGGGAATTCCCTTTTTGGCCACCCTTTCCGCATCGTGGGAGGTCTGAATATCTCCCTCGATGACACCGATCCGCAAATCCCCGTTCAGGGTTTCAATGGTTTTCTCCAGCAGGCTTGTCTTTCCGGCTCCCGGCGAACTCATGAGGTTGATGACCGTCAAAGCGGCCTCGTCGAAAATCGCCTTATTTTCCAGAGCGATTCGCTCATTGGCTTCCAGAATGTTTTTGACCACGGATACTTTCATCCCTTACCTCTCCTTCTCGTTCATGCTGTGGAGTGATTGCCCCCTCCGTCTCCTGTCTCCTGTATTCTGTCTCCTGTCTTTTCTCCTGTCTCCTGCCTTCTCACTCCACGGTCATCTCCACAATCTTGAGATCCTGTCCGGATAGCGTATGGACCTCCTTGCTGCCGCAGTGAGGACATTCAAAGACGTAGTCCTTGATTTCAAAGATCTCGTTACAGTCCAAACATTGACCTTTGAGCGGGATCACCTCCATGATCAATTCCGCGCCTTCGAATTCGGTACCGTCCACCATCACCTTGAAGCAAAAGGAAAGCGATTCAGGTACCACCGCGGACAGCTGCCCGACCTCAAGTCGCACGGACTTTAAAACCTTGGCGTCGTTTTTGAACATCTCTTCTTTGATGATATCCAGCAGACTCTGGGCGATTGACATCTCGTGCATAATAGAAAGCTCCCCAGCTAGTGTCAAATTGCAAGAATAATGCACCGAATTTTGAAAGCCTTCTCAGTCATTCCGGCGAAAGCCGGAATCCAGTATTTTCAGCAGGTCCTGGATCCCGGCGTGCGCCGGGATGACGGTGTTTGGAAATATCGATGACTTTTGTAATTAGGCACTAGTTTCCATCCAGAAATGGCCCTTTTCCGCAATCTTCCGCCTTCGCCCTTCGACAAGCTCAGGGCTACGGCGAGACAAGCGGCATCAGTGCGCGGGGTTGTTTGTGTCCCGCCGATGGCGGGGTACGTCTCCGCGCAACCCCTGCCTCCAACCTCGACCCTGAGCCCTTGAACCGGTGAACGATTACGTTCATTGCGCAGGAACGTGACAAAGACCCCCATACGCTTTCAGGCCCCACGCTGCCCCATGATCCGTTTCAATGCTTCAGGAGTGTTTATCCCTGCATCAGGGCCACAATCAGGGAGTTCACCTTTTGCCTGGCGTCGTTGAAGACCCCTGAAAGGTTCAAAGAATGATTGGCAAAGATGCTGTCCGGATCTCCGTTGAATACAATCAGAGGTTCAAAGTCGCATCTTTTGAGATTTTCAAGGATCTTGTCCACGAGGTTCACCGAGTTTTTATCCCTAAGGATGTCTATGAAATCGATTCGTATGGCCTTAAAGGATTGGTGGAGTGCATAGGCCACTCCTTGAGCGTAGTAGAAGTTGTTATCCACCTGGTACCAGGGGATGTACGTATCGACCATGCCGCCTTCTCGGGATCTTTCCTTGCTGTCTTCGTCCTCGGTAAGGACCCGGTTCAAGTCATGGGGGGCATTGATCAGCCTGGTGTTCACCCCGCCCATGAGGGAGGCATACTGATTGAGCAGTTCCACCAGATTGTCGGCCCTCGGATAGAAGGCCGATTTCCCGGTCAGAAGCCTGTCATAATATGCTTTGAGACTCTTTTCGGCCTGCTTCCACTTGCTTTCCGCCGAAGGAAACCACCACTTATACGGATCGTTCGATAGAGCGGTGAAGGCTTCTTCGGCCAGAGGGTCCAGTTTATCCGTGGTTCGCATGCGGGAGAGATTATCCCTCAGAACCCGGATGTTATACCGCACAACCTCCAGTTCTCCGATCTGAAAATTGGGGATGTTGTCCAGAAAGACCGTAGGCCAGAAAATGTCATTGGGCAGCCATTTTTCGGTCATCTGCTGAATCAGAATCTGGTTTGTCCTGACAAAGGCCGCTCCTTTTGCGCGGGTGTCCGCGTCGGTCAAAGCGATTCCACCCGGCTTGGTGGAGTTGATGATCATGACGATGACAACGAACAACAACACGATCCCGAGCAAGACTGCTATGAGCGCTCTCTTTTTGCTTTTCCTTCCCTTTGCGTTTTCTTCCATGGTTTTTTCGTAGCAAGCACCTGGTTTTTTTAGGAACTGGTTTACTTGGGAATGTTTGCCGTTTGCCCTTCCGCACCGTTTTTCATTCTAGGTGCGAGAATCTCGGATTGTCAACATCCGTTCCCATCCGGGAACGGCTCTTTTGTCTCCCAGCCGTAAGCCGCTCTCTTGCCCCTTTAGGAAAGTGGCAAACCGGCCGAATCATTTCACGCCCGTCTTGGAGAAAAACGCCACCTCCTGGATCCATCTGCGCGAGTCGAGAGGGTGCCAAACCCGATGATATAAACTAAGGGTCTTTCTGCTTCCGTCAAGAACGGCCTCGGATTCTGCTCAAAGACCCGGCGGAAATCCTTCGGGCAGGGCGCTTGCCCGGCCCTCATCAAAAAAACCAAGCGATCCGGGTGCGGCCGCCACTGGGAAGAGAGGCGTCCACAAAGTGGGCGGGCTGTTTCAGTTCATTCATCAGACCCAGAAGGAGCCACAAGTCCATTGTGCCGCAAGAGTGGCTCGGTGCTCGGTTCGCGACCCCGGAAGTCCTTGAACACGTCCATGGGATGTCGGGACCCTCCCGGGGCCAGCACCGTCTCGCGAAAGCGCCTGCCCAGTTTCGCTATCGCGCTTTCGTTTTCCAGGCCGATTTCCTCGAAGGCCGCGAAGGCGTCCGCGCTCAGCACTTCCGCCCACTTGTAGCTGTAATATCCGGCAGCATACCCTCCGCCGAAAATATGGGAGAAGGCACACAAAAAACGGTCTTCCGGAAGTGGTGGCAGGGGAGACATTTGCATGGAGATTCGCCGATGCAGGTCGAATGGGGACTCGGGACCTGCCGGAGTATAGGAGTGATGAAGTTCCATGTCGATCATTCCCAGCTCCAGCTGCCGCATCATCAGGGATCCTGAGCGGTATGTCCTTGCTGCCAGGACTTTTTGGAAGAGATCGTCGGGAAGGGGTTCCCCGCTATCTACGTGTTTGGTCATCCCGATCAAGGTGGGTTTGTGATAGCACCAGTTCTCCATGAACTGGCTGGCAAGCTCCACTGCGTCCCACTCGATCCCGTTGACTCCTGCAACATCTGCAAGGTCCACCGTTGTGAGTACGCCCTGAAGTCCATGGCCGAACTCATGAAACAGGGTGTTCACCTCACTGAAACTCATGAGCGAGGGTTTTTCCCCGACCGGGGGTGTGCTGTTACAGCACAGGTGAACCACGGGGAGGCGAATTTCATGGTCGAGGCGGCGGCGGACCAGGCAGTTGTCCATCCAAGCCCCACCGCGTTTTTCTTGGGGACGGGAATAAGGATCCAGGTAGAACGAAGCGACTCGCTTCCCGTCCTGGTCCAGCACTCTGAAATAGCGGACGTCCGCGTGCCATACGGGTGCTTCACCGTCTGCCGGTTCGATCAGGATACCGAAGAGCTTTTGACACAGGGAAAAAAGTCCCCTGAGCACACGGGGCAGAGGAAAGTACGGACGCAGTTGGTCCTCGGTATAATCGAATCGCTTCTCCCGAAGGCGCTCCGCCCAGAAGGGGAGGTCCCAGTGGGCGATGGGTTCGGTCTGTCCTTGTCGGCGGGCCAATCTCTTCAAGTCTTGAAGATCCTTGAATGCATGGGGGCTGGATGCCCTTTGAAGCTCCTGGAACATTGTCTCCACGGCGGTTACACTCGGTGCCATTTTGGATGCCAGGCTGAACTCGGCATAGGATCCGAAACCCAGGAGCTCTGCTTTCTCCTTTCGCAACCTGAGCATCCGCTGGATGATCTCCGTGTTATCCAGGTTTCCTTCGGAAGCGCGGGTGATAAAAGCCCGGTAGACTTTCTCCCTCTGATCGCGCCGCCTGCTGTGCTGCATAAAAGGCACGAAGCTCGGATGATCCAGCGTGATGCGCCAGGGGCCTCGCTCGGGGGTGGCCTTTACGTCCGTATCCCTCCTTGCCTGGTTGAAGGACTGCGCTGCCAGGTTCCTGAGGCTTTCCGGCCAACCTTTTGCGTCTTCTTCCTCTGTGATGATCAGTTCGAAAGCCTTTGTTGCGTCGAGTACATGGTTGGAGAAATCCGTGCTGATCTGGGAGATTTCCCTTTCCATTTGGATGAATCGGTTTTTGGCTTCCCCGGTGAGACCAACCCCTGCATGTTCCCCATTCCTCAGCTTCAATTCAACAACGCGCCTCTGGGCATTGCTCAGCCGGTTCCAGAGGTCGCTTTGCCTCAAGGCCTTCATGCCCTGATAAATGGGTTCACTCTGACGGAGCCGCAAACCCAGGGCCACAACGTTGCCGAGCATAGTCTCGTGCGCCTTCCTCAGGGCTTCCGAATTTCTTACGTTCAGGAGATGAACCACAGGGTTCCATGCGTACTCAAGGGGCAGGTCCAGTTTCTCCAGGGGCTCCAGAAGGCCGTCCCATGTGGGCTCCAGGTGGGCCTCCAGGGATTCAACCTTCCCTTCGATTTCTCCGATGACCTGCGTAACGGCGGGCACCACGTGCCCGGGTTGGATAAGATGAAAGGGCGGCAGGCCACTGGATGTGAGGAGGGGGTTTTTCTCACGGGTCTTGCTGTGTTGGTCCATAGGTGCTCTTCTCCCTGCCGGGGTGTTCTACTTGATCCGTCCGCCGAGCGAAAACGATGATCACAAGGTGGCATTGATGAGATTTTCAGCGTGAAGGAATCTCGATTCATCGATTTGAAGACCTTTTTCTATGTCGCGCAGAATTTCATCCTTTTGGTCAGGCAGCTGGTAGCCTTCGTGGGTCTGATCAAAGAGGGGAATCATGGCGGCTTTCGAGCGGTATGAAGGGTTCATCATATGGTCGAAACAGAACCGGGATGTCACCGTCAGGTCGGTGATCAGCATACCGATTTCTCTCAGGATGCTATGGGGTGAAAGGAGTCGGAAGGTTCCGCTTTGATAATCTCCGAACATGGGGGTTCCGAGCCTGGGCACGAAAGGCCTGGATCGGATGTACTTCGGGTTGATCTCGTTCAGAACCCCGGCCGTGTTTCTCGCGTGCTCGATGGACAAATCCAGTCCACCCAGCCCCGGCATGATATAAAGTGAGAGCTCCATGCCTGCGCTCACGATTTTTCTCCCTGCACGGATCTGCTCGTCGGCCGTGACTCCCTTCTTCACCTTCTTGAGCAGGTCATCATCTCCTGTTTCAAGACCCACATGAAGCCTCGTTAGCCCTGCCTGTTTCAATGTTTTCAAGGATTCCACAGATTTCTTGGACGCCGTCTTGGCACGGGCATAGGAGGTCCCCCTTTCGATCGAGGGGAACGAGTCCTTCAGGTATGTGACTATCTCGATCAGTTCAGGGCTTTTCATGATCAGGGAGTCCGCATCCTGGACAAAGACCGTTTTCCCGCCTGAGGCAAGCCAGTTGAAAACCGTCACAAAAGTGGGACTGCCGGTCAGGTTGGGGTGGTTGTTCAAGAGGTGGCGAAGGACGGGAACATCCAATTCTCCTCCATAGCCCGATGCGATGGATGCTTCGTGAATGGAATCCGCAAGCTCTTTCACCGTGTCGATATCTTTTTTCACTTCTTCTACGGCGCGCAATTGAAATTTTTGGCGATCATAACTCCCGCCGTAACAGAAGGTGCACCGGTTCCAGGGACAATTCCTCGTGGCCCTGATGAGCAATGAATTGCTTCCTCCTTCACTGGGTGGTCGTATGGGACCCATCTCGATTTCTGTTCCTAGCATGGCCTCACTCCGTGACGAAGTTGTGGTTCACAACGGCTAATCGTCAAACCGTTCTCCGCATACGCTCGGATGCATTGTTCCCGAGAAGAGGCGCCCGATTCCTGCTCCCCCTGTCACTTTTTGGTATTGCATCCATGGGTGAACGGAACGCCGCGTATGATTCGGTAGGCAGCACATTTCAAGATAAACCATTTCACCATCTCACGCCAAGGATTTCTGCGCTTTTCCGTTCATCGACCTGTTTTTTCGTGCTTGGGAAGGCGTGATTTCCTGTGGGGCGTTCACCTTCACGTCCACGAATTCGCCCCAGGGCTCGCTGTGGCCGGAGTATCTTCTCATGAACAGGCGGGCGTAACAGTATGCGCACCCGATCTGGCAGCCGGTGTATGGGTTGACGCAGTAGTCGAAGATTTTTGACTTGTTGAGGATGCTTTTCGCTTTGATCTCTGTGACTTTTAGCACTTTCCCACTTGAAATGATCCTGATTGCGGCATCGTCTTCACTTTCTCATAGCTGTGATTCGATGGGCAGAATGCTCAAGAAGCCGATTCCTAAGCGCTGCCAGAACCCCGCATAGGGATCCGCGTCAAACGTTTTCTCTTCCCCATCCACGACCCCATGCCAGAGAATTTTGTCCTCTCCGTATTCATTTTTGCGCAGCTCCAGTCGAAACGCGATGGTTTCGATGTTTTTGTCGAACCAGTCACCCATACCCGCTGCGATCTCCGGTTGGCGGAACACCACGCCGATCTCGGTGTTATGCAGCAGCGCCCGCGGATCCAGGTTAAGCGATCCGATGAACACCTGTTCGCGGTCGAAGACAAAGGATTTGGCATGGAGACTGGCTTTAAATGAACCCCCTTTACCCTTTTTCGTCTTACGCTGTTGCAGGCTCAGTTTCTTGTTCATCTCATAAAGCTCGATCCCGGCGCGCAGCAGGTTGTTGCGGTATTTGGAATATCCCGCATGCACGATTCTTACATCGTTGGATGCCAGGGAATTGGTCAGGATTCGCACGCGAACCCCCCGTTGAACCATTTGGCTCAGTAAGGCGGTTCCCGATTTCCCGTGAACGAAATAAGGAGAAAAGATGATCAACTCGTTATGGACCCCCTCCCAATAGGGACTGAGTTTCGGGGACAGATGAAATTGCGTTTCGTTAAAATCATGCAGGATCTTTTCCGGCTGGTCGTAGATGACTTCGGCCTCACCCCATTGAAAGACCACTTGCTTGCTTATCAGCTTTTCGGCCAGAGATGAATTTCGCAGGGCCTGCAGGTACACTGAATCGGCCTGTTGCCTGACAAATTCATCCAACTGCTGCCTCTTCCGTTGGATTTCCTCGGGTGTGGGCGGTTTACCCCTGAGGACGGTCGCCGGATAGGAAAGCTCGCTGTTCCAGTATTGATCGAAGGAAACGGAAACTTTTTGGGCCACCGGCCCGGTTGCCATGACATCCAGATCCGCAAAGGCCAGATCCGGATCGGCCTCGAAATATTCGTTCCCGATGTTGCGACCACCCAGAATGGTCACCTGGTTGTCCACGGTGAAGCTTTTGTTGTGCATGCGGCGGGTGACCAAGCCCATGCGGGTGAGGAATTGACTGATCCGGCCGACTTTGCGACTGAACGGGTTGAATATCCTCACTTCAATATTCGGGTGCGCGTCCATGGCGGCAGTCCCCAGATCCCGGCCCCCCAGGTCCATGTCGTCAACCAGCAGGCGCACGCGAACCCCCCGGTCAGCCGCCCTGACCAACTGGGCGGAAAAGAGTCGGCCGACAAGATCATCGTGATACAGGTAATACTGCACATCGATGCTACGTTCGGCGAAACGGGCCAGAACCGCCCGGGCCACAAAGGCATCCAGTCCGTCTTCGAGGAGGTAAAACCCTGATTTGCCCGGATTGGCGGCTCTTTCATCTGCAAGAGTCCTGCCCAAAATGGTATTCTGTGTGTCGGTCAATGCATAAGACGGCGGCCGGTCGAAGTCCTTGGGCAGTGTGGCGCAGCCGCTGAATCCCAGCAGAAACGATACAATCTGGAAAAAAATGCATGTTCTGAACATCCTGTTGGCCCACGGAAAGAGGTGCCGGCACTCCTCTGCCGGACGCCTATTTTTCGGTTGTCGCAGGCGACCATGTGCTCAGGAAGGCTTGACGCCCGGTGAAGGTTGCAGGAATTGTTCGAGGGTTTCTCCGAGGGGCAAACCCGGAGAACGTGCGTTCACCCCAGCCACGCCTGCAAGCCTGCCAAGAGGCCTTTGACGCGGTTTTCCACTTCGAGGAGATCGGCTTCATTGGGACGCCCCCGGATGTCGCCGAGCCTTCCACTCGTATTCGCTTCCTCCAGTCCGTGGAATTCACCGATGATATGCCATTCACCCAGCACCTGGCATCCCAGATGTCCCAGAAAAGAGCTGAACCACTTTGTCAACGGCACAGCTTCGGTTTCCCCGATGTGAGTGCCGGAGTACGTACAGAAACTCACGCCGAATTTCCCGGGCCGCAAGGGGGCGGAAGGGCGAATCTTACTCCTGTGGTAAGCCCTGAGCTTTTTCAGGACGAAGTCTCTCATGGTGTCCGTCGGCATCCAAGCGATTACGGGGGAGCCGAGAAAGAGGAGGTCATAGTCGTAAAGCTCCAAGTCCGCATCCCCGGAAACCTTGATCAAATCCGCTTCCACCCCCTTATCCACAAGGGCAGTTTGGATCCTTTTCGCAACCTTTTCCGTGTTGCCACCCAGCGAATCGTATAATACCAGTGCTTTCACCGCTCATCTCCTTTCACGAAGTTTCCGTTGAACTCACGACCTTCACCGGCGAGGGTCAGCCGGCCTCTTCTCTTTCGCACCGAGCTGATGTGTGAAGGACAATCGCCGATCCATCAGGACTATAAGAAGAAACGCCTCTTTGTGTCAAGGGTGGAGCTAGATCATGATACCCCCCTTGACACCCGTTTCCCTCATGCACTATTCTCCGCTTTATCGTATGCTAGATCGTATACTAGAGTCTTTCTCATTTTGTAATCGTTCAGGGGTCAGAGGTTCAGGGTTCAGCAACGAATGGGAACCTTGAACAGTGAACCCTGAACCTCCGAACGTTTGCTTCGTTATTCCACTTCTAAGAAGGAGAGGACAAGGATGCAGACAAGACAGGAACTACTGGCCCCGTGCGGCCTATATTGCGGCGTTTGCAGCATTCTGATGGCCTATCGCGATAAGAACGAGAAATTTAAAGATAGGCTGAGCACCGTCTATGACTGTTCCCCGGATGAGATCGTTTGTGAGGGCTGTCTGTCGGAGGTGCGCTTCCGGTATTGCGAGACCTGTTCCATCAGAGTTTGCGCCATGGAAAAGGGATATGAAGGCTGTCATCAGTGCGATCAGTTCCCCTGTTCCATGATCGAGAATTTCCCCATGCCTCTGGGCAAGAAGGTGATCCTACGTGCGATTCCGGCCTGGCGAGAGCTGGGCACGGAGAAATGGATCCAGGAAGAGGAGAAGCGCTACCGATGTCCCCACTGTGGATATGAGCTTTTCCGAGGAGCCAGGCGCTGCCGAAGCTGCAAGGAGACGGTGGACCCGGACTGATTGTCGTGATCGGCGGATGTAACAGCCTCTCTGCTGCCGCCTGGCAGCGGCTTCTTTTCTTGTGTTGAAAACGGGTGCCAGGAAAAATTCTGAAATTCCAACTTATAGAACTAATTCAAGGAAAACAGCGGTAGACACGACGAAAGTATTCCCCAAAACCGACGGCTCTGGTTTCGGATGAGAGTGCTCCACAAAAGCGAACGCAGTGGAACCGGGGCCGAAACCCCGATCAAGGGAAGACGGAGGAAGGAGCATGAAAAAACTCAATCTGTACGAATCGGCGGGATTTGACGAAAAGACCCATAAGAGCTTCCTCGTGCACGATTCGCCCTATTTCAAGATCATCAGCTTCAACTTCAAGGCAGGGCAGGAGCTTCCCATTCATTCGCACGACATAGAGGGGCAGCTCAGCATCCTGGTGGTGGAAGGAAATGGGCAGTTCCTTGGTAAAGAGGGTGCCGCCATGCCGGCCGGCCCTGGCGACATCCTGATCTCAGATATCAGTGAACCGCACGGGGTAAGAGCCAAAACGGACATGCGGGTCCTGGTGACGATCGCTCCGCCGATCTGATTGGGGCGTAATGCGCAGGAGCAAATGGCGGGGCGATTTTGCTGCGTGCCCTGGTCATTCGGGGCCCAACAGGGGGGCGCTCCGGCAGCTCCAGCGCTCCCGCAGCTTGTTGGGCGTGTGCCGCGCAGGAGCAACGATTTTTTGAAAGGACACCCACGAATGCCCATTCCCGGGAAATTGCTCACGACGGCTATGGCCGTGATGCCCCATAGGGATGTGGATCGGGCGCTTCAATCTGCCCTGTCCCTGGATATTCCCTTCTGGCCACAGCTTCCGCGCCTGAGCTACTATGAAGACATGTACGTCCAGGCAAATGACCAAGCCGCAAATCGCGGAAAGAAAAGGCTCCCCCGGCCCATCTACTCGCCTAGGGTTCGTTTAGCACCTCATCAACCGGTGAACGGAAAACGGTGAACGGTGGACCATTCCTCACTGTCCGGTGAACACCGGCTTTCGCTTTTCGATAAAGGCCGAAACCCCTTCCTTCATGTCTTTTGTCCCACAGAGATAACTCCAGTGATAAGATTCCACCTCCAGCGCTTCGGTAAGAGACATATTCATCCCTGTATTGATGGACTCCTTTGCGGCCCGTACGGCCATCACGGGCTTTGATGCAATGAGAGCGGCCATTTCTTTTGCTTCGTCCATGAGCTTGTCCGGTTCCACCACCTTGTTGACCAGACCGATTTGCGCCGCCCTTTCGGCCGTGATGAACTTTCCCGTGTAGATCAGCTCCTTGGCGATACCCGCACCCACCAACCTGGGAAGGCGCTGGGTGCCTCCGCCTCCAGGGATAATGCCCAGGTTCACTTCGGGTTGTCCCAACTGCGCCGTTGAGGATGCGATCCTGAGGTCGCAGGCCATGGCCACTTCCAGTCCACCACCGAGGCAGTAGCCGTTGATGGCACAGAGGACAGGCCGGTCGAAGCGCTCAAATTTCTCATAGAGCCGCTTCCCCGTTTTCATGCGGATCCTCGCCTTTTCGGGTGTGAGCTCAGGAAACGACTTGATGTCGGCCCCTGCAATGAAGGCCTTGCCTTTTGCGGTCAGGATGACGACCTTGAATTGGTCCTTTTTTTCTTCCAGCTCATCCATGGTGGAGGTCAATTGCGCCCTGAGCTCCATGGTCAGGGCGTTCATGGGGGGATTGTCCACGGTGACGACAGCGATTTCATTTTCGATCTCGTAGGTCACGACTTTCTCACTCATATTCCTCTCTCCTTTCTCCTAAAGTCTCCATAAGCCGGTGTCCGTCCGGAAATAGAAATCGGACACTGGAGCGGTTTGCTGGTCAGAAATGCATTCCTCTCCACTACGTTCACCTGGGGGGCGATGTCAAGGGATTTCCTCGTTCAGCCCTTGGGGGCCGCCTTTTCCCTTCACCCTTGAGTAGGGCTTCCTCGCTTTATTGATTCGAGGAGAAGAGTTCCCTTGACTCCATGGCGGCCTGTTTGGTATAAGGCGAGAGAATGCCCAATGAGGCGGTTAGCAGAGCCCAAGCAGTGTGCCCTGAGGCCGGAGCCCGTTGGAAAGTGCTCTCGCAATCATCCAACTACAGCGATCCAGAAGGCTGTAAGTTTTTTCTCGTCTTTTGTGCGGGTCACAATCCCGCCTGCCAGTTAGCCCGTCCCTATCCGGACGACTTAAACCTAGAACGGCTGCAATTCTTCGAAGTGCGTGAGGTTTTTAGTCTGGAAAAGAATGGAACACACAAAACAAAAGAGCGGAATCGGTCCGCTTTTAAGAAGGGAGGTGGAAAAGACTACCCTGGAAGGAGCTTTGTTTTCAGACGAGAAAACCAAAAAAAGGAGGGCACAGATGAAGGTAAAGAAGATGATCAAGGCGGTATTGGTGTTCACATTCGCCTGCTGGATGGCGCATTCCATGGCGGTAAACAGTGTTTCTCACGCAGCGGAAAAGGTCTACAAATGGAGATGCCAGAGTCACTGGCCTGTGGCAAGTCCGTCCTATGAAGGCAGCATGCTGAGAATTATCAATATCTTGAAGGACAAGACCGATGGTCGACTCATCATCGAACCCTATGCAGCCGGATCGCTCCTACCAGCCAAAGAAATTTACAACGGGGTGAAAAGAGGCATGATCGAAATGGGTGGGACCGCCACCGCCTATTTCCGCGAGCAGATACCCGTGGGCGGTGTATCGGCCGGCCTTCCCTATTCCTTCAGAGACATCTGGGAAGCGGAGTATTTTTTCAAGCACTACGGCTACGAACGGATGATCAAGGATGCCTGCGAGAAGCAGGGAATGTACTTCTTTACAGACAAGGTCTACCCCCATGAACCGGGGATTAAAAAGCCGGTGAGGACGCTTGAAGACTTCAAGGGGCTGAAAATTCGATCTTCTGGCGTGATCCAGATTTTTCTGACCAAGCTGGGAGCCGCTGCGTCTTATCTGCCGGGCCCCGAACTCTACCCGGCCCTCGCCTCGGGAGTGGTGGACGGCGCCCACTGGGGAGCGGCGCAAGGGGCAGATAAGATGGGCATCTATGACATCTGCAAATACCATATGAAGCCGGCTCTTGCCATTTCGGGAACGGATGTTTGGCTCATCAACAAGAAGGCGTTTGACGGGCTCCCTCAAGACATCCAGGAGACCATCAATTCAGTCCTTGAGGAACACTTCTGGAGAAGGACAAACGAATACATCTATCTGGAAGCCGAAACCCTGGCCAGGGTGCAAAAGGAAAAGGGAGTGAAGGTAGTGACGATCGAGCCTGAAGAGCAGGCCAAGATGACCAAAGTGGCCATGGAAGTGTGGGACGAGGAAGCGAAGAAGGGTGCGGAATACGCGAAAGCGATCGAAATGATGAAGGAATTCCTGAGAAAACTCGGGCACATTGAATGATGGTCGTCCCGTTTTCCCCTTGGTTTTGAACTCCGGCCTGGCCCGGATCCTATACGTTCGGGTCAGGTGTGGACCTCTAAGGAGAAAGGAAAAAGACCGGTGAGGATTTTGAGAGCCTTTGTCAGAGCGGTGGATACGACAAACCAATGGGTTGGAAGAGTCATGGCTTACTCCGTGCTCCTCATCTTCGTTCTGCTCATGATCGAGGTGATTCGGAGATACCTGCTAAACTCGCCCACGGTTTGGGCGAACGAGTTGACGCAAATGATCTTTGGGGCTTATGCGGTGCTTGGTGGAGGCTATATTCTGGCCGCGGGTGGTCACGTCAATGTGGACATCGTGTTTTCGAGGCTTTCCCGCAAGAGCCAGGCGAAAATCGATATCGTCACGTTTTTTCTATTTTTCCTGTTTTGCATGATGATGCTCTATTACGGAGGATCCCTGGCCTGGGAAGCCCTGACGATGTTGGAATCCTCCGCCTCTGCCTGGGATCCTCCGGTATGGCCGATCAAGTTGACGATTCCCCTGGGGGCCTTGTTGCTCTTTTTGCAGGGCGTCGCAAAACTGATCCGGGATATCATGATCGTCCGTGGGGAGGATTTGGATATTGGACCGTCTGAAGAGACGACTCAAGAAAGGGAGCAGATATGAGCATCGAACTACTGACCATTCTCTTTTTCGGGGCCCTTATCCTTTTCCTGGCCCTTGGCCTGCCTCTTTCCTTCGTTCTGGGGGGCGTCTCGGTAATTTTTATTTATGCCACCTGGGGGCCTCAGGCTTTCTATATGGTGGCTGCCCAAACCTGGGGCGCCATGAACAAGTTCGCACTGGTGGCGATTCCGCTGTTCGTGTTCATGGCCATGATTCTGGAAAGAGCCGGCATTGCAAACGATCTCTATGAGATGATGTATCTCTGGTTCGGGCCGGTGCGGGGAGGGTTGGCCATTGGGACCGTGGTCATCTGTGCTATTTTTGCGGCCATGTGTGGAATCAGTGGAGCGGCTGTGGTAAGCATGGGGACCATTGCGCTCCCTTCAATGTTGAAGCGAAACTATGACAAGGAGCTGGCGCTGGGATGCATCAACTCGGGAGGGGGCTGGGGGATTCTTATTCCTCCAAGCATCATCATGATCCTCTACGCACTGCTTTCAGGGGAGTCCGTGGGTCGTCTCTTCGCAGGGGGGGTCTTGCCCGGACTTCTCTTGCTTGGGCTCGTCTCCACCTACATCGGCGTTCGATGCTACTTCCAGCCTCATCTGGGCCCTGCGCTACCCCCCGAGGAAAGAGGCGATTGGAAAAGAAAATTCAGGGCCTTCAAGGCGGTCATATTGCCCGCGGTCATTGTCCTTATGGTCCTGGGATCGATCGTTGCGGGGATCACCACGCCCACGGAAGCGGCGGCCATGGGGGTGCTGGGGGCTGCGATCTCCGGGCTGGTTTACAGGAAGCTCACCTGGGAAGTGGTGCGGGATGCTGCCATCAGGACATTCAGGCTGACCGGAATGATCATGTGGATTCTCTTCGGGGCTTACTGTTTCAGTTCTGCGTATCATGGCATGGGCGCTCCACAGTTGATCAACGACTTGATGAAGTATATCCCCGGCGGGCCTTGGGGGACGATCGTTTTTATCCAGATCGTGATCTTTCTCCTTGCCATGGTCCTGGATCCTGCCGGGATCATGATGATTACCATCCCCATCTTTTTGCCCGTTGTGACGGCCCATGGGTTTGACCCCCTGTGGTTCGGGATCCTGTTTGTCATTAATATGGAGATTGGGTACATGACACCGCCTTTCGGATTCAATCTCTTTTACCTGAAGGGGATCGTGCCTCCCTGGATCACCATGGGGGACATCTACCGTTCGGTGATCCCATACACCGCCGTCGAGTTAACGGGTTTGATCCTTGTGATGATTTTTCCGCAGATTGCACTGTGGTTGCCCGGCGCCGTTTTCAGGTGAGGTCTAGCCTTTGCCGGCAGGGAATCTGGAGCACGTGGAGGAAGCGTCGCTCCTCAAGGAGAGAAGAGCGCTGGCCGCCCTGAAAGAGCTCGCAGAGCCAGGCGGGGTTCCTTGAAAGTCTCGGAGGAAATCAACGGTTTTTCCATGTGGAGCCCATTTGGAAAGATGGTCGCCGGCGTCAGTTTCCTAAAGGGGTCGTATCATGCCGACGTATTATTGGAACCTGGATCAACCAGGAAGGAGATGCGTACTTTCGGGTAATGAAGCCGCGGCCAGAGGAGCCCTCGAGGGAGGCATTCGAGTTGTGGCTTCTTATCCAGGTTCACCCTCGGTGCAAATCCTGGAGTCTCTTGCCGCCGTGGCGCGGGAGCGAGGGCTTTACGCAGAGTGGTCCATCAACGAAAAGGTGGCCCTGGAGGTGGCGGCTGCGGCTTCCATGGCGGGCATAAGGTCACTCTCGGTGATGAAAGCGGACGGCCTCAATGTGGCCATGGACTTCTTGACCGCCCTTCCTCTTGCCGGCATCCGGGCAGGAATGCTCATCGTGGTTTCCGACGACCCGGGGGCTCATTCAAGCGCAAAAGAGGAGGATTCCCGATACCTGGCCCCCCCGGCTCACGTTCCCCTTGTGGAGCCTTCAAGTCCGGAAGAGACGAGAAAGATCATGATGTGGGCTGTCGAGGTTTCCGAGGCCGTGGGACTCCCTTTGATGGTAAGGCTCGTCACGCGGATTTGCCACGCACGGGGGACGGTGGAATTGGGCCCCATCAATGCTCCCGGGGGCAAGCCCGGATTCCCGCAGGATATGCCCTTTATTACGGCAGGGCGATTTCACGCGGCCACGCATCAAAAACTGGATAAGCTTCAGGTGCATTTTTCCCGATGCCCTTTCAATGGGTACAGTGGGCCCGATCAACCGGAACTGACCATTTTTTGTAGCGGCGTCAGTTCCGTGTACGCAAGAGAGGCAGTGGAGAGGCTCGGCGTGGAGGAAAGGGTCGGCATCTTCAAAGTGTCAACGATTTGGCCCCTGCCGGAGGCCTCTGTGATCGAAACTCTAAAACGCTCGGAACGTCTTCTCTTTCTGGAGGAGATCGAACCGTTTCTGGAAGACCAGACAAAAATCCTGGCAGCCCAACACTGGGACCAAGTGGGGCCGCTCCGTTTTCTCGGAAAGAGATCGGGAGATGTCCCCATGGTCCCCAAGGCCAGGGGCATGGGAGAGATAGACCCGGACATTGTGACCGGAGCCCTCGCCAGAGCACTGGGCATCCCCTTCCAGGCGGGATCGCAGCGCCTGAAAGAAAAAATGAATTGCATTCCGGAAGGGATTCTCCCCACAAGGCTTCCCAGCCTTTGCGCCGGATGCCCGCACAGGGCCTCCTTCTGGGCCATCAAGACCGCCCTGGCCCTGGACGGCAGGGGAGGGTTTGCCCTTGGCGATATAGGCTGCTACGCCCTTGGTGTGCTGCCCACAGGGTATCAGACCCTACGAACAGAGCACGCAATGGGTTCAGGTGTCGGTCTTGCCAGCGGTTTTGGAAAGCTAAAGGAGTTGGGCTTGGATCAGCCTGCCATCGCGGTAATCGGCGATTCTACCTTCTATCATGCGGGGATCCCGCCCCTGATCAATGCAAAAAACACAGGCTCAGAATATCTTTGTATCGTCCTGGACAATGAGACCACGGCCATGACAGGCCATCAACCCCATCCCGGAAGCGGGCTTTCAGCCATGGGAGAACCGGTGCCTCCTGTGCCCATAGCCGCGTTGGTTAAGAGCCTGGACATCCCCCTCAGCGTTGCGGATCCCTATCAGGTGAGCGAAACGGTGAACACCATCGTGGATTTGCTTGAAAAAGGCGGGTTGCAGGTTCTTGTGCTTCGCAGGGAGTGCGCTCTCAAGGCCGGTAAAGGCCAGGATAAACCTCGCGTTTATGTGGATGAAGAACGATGTCTCGGAGATGCCTGCGGGTGCGCCCGGTTTTGTAGCCGTGTTTTTGCCTGCCCGGCAAACATCTGGGATGAGGAGAAAGGCAAAGCGGCGATTGACGAAGTTCTCTGCACAGGATGCGGGGTATGCGCCTCCCTTTGCCCCCAGGGAGCCATCGTGGTGGAATAGACACAGAAGCCAATGCCATGGTGAGATCGCATGTCCCTGAGCGTCGTGATCTATCCCCGAAAGGTGAAAGTATGGCGTTAGCCTATGATCCTGCGAACATCATCGTACTGGGAGTGGGAGGGCAGGGAAACATCCTTGCCTCTGACATCATCTCTCGGGCTTTTTCCGAGGGGGGGTATTTTGTAAGTGTCGGGGAGACCTACGGGGCTACCCAGCGGGGTGGCTCCGTGGTGAGCCATATCCGGATTTCCTCCAAGCGCGGCTATGGGCCCTTGATCCCGCTGGGAGAGGGGCACGTTCTCGTGGGATTCGAACCGCTGGAGGTGTATCGTATCCTGCGTGAATATGGCCACGATACGGTCAGGGTGATCATGAATGATCGCCCCCTGTATCCGCTGGATGCACTCCAGAAGAAAAGCGAGTACCCTCCCTTAGGCCAGTTGATTTCGTGGATCGAGACCTTGGCTTCCGATCTCAAGATCGTCAAGGCAACCGAACTGGGTAAAAAAGCAGGCCACGCTCATACGCAAAATGTGGTCATGGTGGGGGCTTTTGCCGGAACCGGATGGATCCCGTTGGAAAAGGAACGGTATCTGGCAGCAATACGAGAAACTTTTTCAGGGAGCCTCCTCGAACTGAACATGAAGGCTTTTGAGCTGGGCTATGAAACGGTGGTGGGGGAGTAGATTCCCTTCGAAAACGCACCCATCTCCCTCACCGTAAAGGATGGGGCACAGAGGACCCGGCTTTGATGTAGTACCCCACAGGGGTCCGGGAGCCTCTCCGCCTTGGGCGTTTAACCCTACGACGATACATCAGGTTATACAGGTCATAACTTCCTTTTCCGAGGGGAAAGGAACATTCATGAAGGAGAGAAAGGAGAGAAAGACATGAAAAAGTTCGGATTCTTTAGAGGTTGTACGGGTTTCTTGGTTCTCGCTTTTGTGATCTTTTCCCTGTACACTTTTGCAGATGCCAAGGATCCTGTGTCTTTGCCGCGCACCATGCTCTGGAGTTGCTATGACGTGGGCGCATCAGGATATGTACAGGCCTCGGCAGTAGCGGACGCCCTTGTCAAGGAATATGGAGTTAGGGTTCGGTTGCTACCTTCCGGAACTTCAATAGGGAGGCTCATGCCCCTGACAACCAGGAAAGTGGATTGCGGATTTTTGGCCACCGAGGTCTTTTTTGCCGTAGAAGGGCTCTATGATTTCGCCTCTATTGAATGGGGCCCCCAGGACCTCAGAGTGATAGTTGCACCTCCCACAGCAGTTGGCGGCTTTGCCACCCCCAAAACTGCGGGGATCAAAAATCTTGAGGACCTGAAAGGCAAGAGGGTCTCATGGATTCCTGGCGCCCCCACGTTGAACATCAAGGCAGGGGCGCTCTTGGCCTTTGCGGGTCTTGCATGGGATGACGTGGAGCGCGTGGAATTTCCAAGCTATTCAGCGTCCTTAAAGGCCCTGATCGAGGGCAAAACGGATGCTTCATACACCATCACAACGGCGTCAATCCTCTATGAGCTCGATAGCTCCCCAAAAGGGATTCACTGGCTGCCGATCCCTCCTGATAACAAGAAGGCATGGAAAAACCTTTTGAAAATATGTCCTTTCTACATTTCAGAGAGGGCAACAGTGGGGGCAGGATTATCCGAAGATAACCCTGCTGACCTGGCCGTCTATCGCTATCCCATGGTGACCGTCTATGCGGACGCCGAGACTGACTGGGTGTATAATATCATAAAAGCTATCGATCTTACCTACCCTATGTATGAAAAGGCGCACGCCCTTATGAACCGGTGGAAAATTGACAAATCCGGAGTGCCCCCGGCAGATGCACCGTTCCACGAAGGCGCCGTCAGGTATCTGAGGGAAAAGGGACAATGGACGGCCGAACATGAGGCGTGGAACAATGCCCGCGTCGAACACATCAAAAAGGTGCAAAGGGCATGGGATGAAGCGCTAAATGAGGCAGAAGCCAAAAAGATGAAATCCAAGGATTTCCCTGAATTCTGGAATAAGGTAAGGGCAAATGCCCTGGGAGAGTAAACGAAGTGGTTTCTGCTTCACACACAGGGGCATGCCTGTGACTGGCATTTTATGAAAGCTCGAAATGTTGCCCTCCCTTCTCGTTGCATGAAACGTTCAGCCATGGGATCAGGTATCCCCTCTGGAGATTTGGGGAATCTTGAAATCGTTGCATCATTCAAGTGCTGGAGGGACCGTGTCATTCAACGGCCCCCAGAAAAGCGTCAAAAGCCATGAGCCCTTTGCAAAGATCCTTCAGCACTCGGCCATATGCGATGGGGTCTCCGCTTTTCCGCAGATCAAGCTAAACGCTGTTGCCCAAACTTTTTGATCAGGCTAACCGCGAGTAAGAAAAGTGACACGATTCACTTCACATTATGATATATAACATCGGTACAATGGGGAGAATAAATATGTATTCAAAAGATGATCTAAACAAAGCTTTTGAGATTAATGAAAAATGGACTAAAGAGGTCGAATCCTATAAAAAAGACAGGAAAGATTTCCAGTTGCCGGAGTATCAAACCGATTCCGGTATCCCGTTGAAATACACCTATAGCCCCCTGGACGCAAAAGACACTGCCGTTGAAATGCCCGGCTTCTACCCTTACACAAGGGGACTGCGTGCTCTCACTTATCAACACACGCCCTGGATGATACAGATGCTGCATGGATATGGAACCAGCGAAGAGACACGAAAAAGGACGGATTACCTGCTGAAAGAAGGGATGTCGGGATACGGCGGGCAGGCGGTGGCCCTCATTCAGGTTGATCCGCCTACAACTTGCGGTTATGAGCCGGATGACCCCTCGGCAAATTACGCGGTGGGTCTGAGTGGAGCCTCCATTTCCACCCTCGACGATCTGGATGACCTTCTCGGAGGATATGATCTGCCCAAGACGAGAGTGGCTCCGAATACGCGGTTTACCTGCCTTCCCATGCTTGCCATGTATGTGGCTTATGCAGAAGGGCGGGGATATAAGCCCAATGAATTAAACGGGCAAAGCCAAAACGACAGCTTAACGAGATGGATTACCACCGACATAGGGGGACCCAGCCCTGAAACCCAGCAAAAACTCAGAATTGAGCTGATTAAATATGCTACCGAAAACATGCCCAGGTGGAATCATACCAATCTATGTGGATATCTCTACGGAGAAACCTGCGCCACCCCTGCCCAAGAGCTGGGTATCATTATGGCCCAGGCCGTGGATATCATTGAGGCATGTATCAAGGTCAACCTTCATCCGGACGATTTTGTCCCTCGTTTTAGCTCTCAGGTTCATCTGGGTATGGACTTTTTTGAAGAAGTGGCCAAGCTGAGGGCCTGGAGGAGGTTGTGGGCGAAGACCATGAAGGAGCGGTTCGGTTGCAAGAATCCAAGGGCACTACAGTATAGGATGCACGTTCAGACCGGGGGCTCCGCCCTTACCCAGGAACAGCCCTTGAACAATATCGCCAGAACGACCCTTCAGGTCCTTGCTTCTGTTCTGGGAGGGGTGCAGTCTCTGCACACCGGTTCATACGACGAGGCCATAGGCCTGCCTTCAGAAGAAGCGGTCAGAACCGCCATTCGAGTCAATCAGATCATCCTTCACGAGTCAGGCGTCCCGAAGGTCACTGACCCCCTGGGTGGTTCCTATTTCATCGAAAACCTCACCGATCGGATAGAAGAAGAGGGCAAAAAAATCATGGAGCAGATCAATGAAATGGGAGGTTTTTTCAAGTGTACGGAAAATGGATGGATCCGTAATCTCCTTGAAAATCAGATGATCGAATGGCGTCGTGACATTGACAGCGGGAAAAAGACCGTGGTGGGCCTGAACAAATTCAGACTCGACAGAGATGAGGAGGTCCCCCCGTTTACCTTTGATCTACGGGAGACCAGGGAAAAAGCCCTTGATCGGCTGGAGGCGTTGAGAAGCAGACGTGACAACGATCTCGTAAAGAAGAGGCTTTCAGAAGTCAAAGACAGAATGAGGAGCTACGAAACGATCGAACAGGCGGGGATCCTTATGCCTGCCCTGATTGATGCGGCCCGGGCCGAGTGCACCCTCGCGGAGATGATGAATGCCATCTTGGAGGTTACCGGGGGAAGATTCTACTCTGGAAAATACAAGGCATAAGGGAGGGAGACCAGATGAAGAAGATCAGAATCCTATTCTGCCGCTACACCCTTGACGGTCATGACAGGGGCCTGCACACGGTCATGAGGAAATGTCGAGACGACGGCATGGAAGTCATCTATATCCATTTTACTTCTGCTGAACAGATCACACAGACGGCAATCCAGGAAGCGGTTGACGTGATAGGCATAACAGCCTCTATGGGGCATCATTTTCTCATAGCCGAAGAACTCCTCGGGCAATTGGGTGAGAAAAATTATGAAATCCCGGTTATCATGGGCGGTGTCATTCCAACCGTAGATGTCCCTCGACTTCTGGAGATGGGAATAAAGTCCGTTTTTGGGCCTGCCTCGGCTCCTGCCGAGGCCTCAGCTTTTATTTCCAAGTTTTGTGAGAAGAGAGACCAACCCACGGCTTGACTCCTGGAAAGTGAGACCGCTATCTCCACTTCCATTCGGGCTCTCGCCTCCGGATGAAGGGGGAAACGGCCTCAATGATCCATATCCCCAAAATGGGGTATGGGTTACGAGGATGTCCCTTCCGATGTTTAGGGCTGTATCCAGGATGCTGTCGAAGATCTCCTGGCTGTGACCCTAGTAACCCAACTTTGACATTTGTTTCGCAAAATCGGTATTGGGATGGTACTTGGGGGCTGTCAGAAAATAATCTGAGCAAATTTACGCAACGTTTGGATTGACGGTATAATTCCACTCCCCATGAAAAGAGCCTTTCAGGAGATTAACCGCGTTAAGTTCCTTATCTGTTACTTTTTGAAAGGAAGCAGCGTCTGTTTTATGATCTATTTCACACCTCGTTGGTTGGGTATGTTTTGCTTCTCTTCAAGACGTATATATCTAAATTGACGAGGTGTTTCAATTCTCATCACCCCCAAAAAAACCTTCAATCGCGGATCTTCGGAGGGCCATGGAAAAGTGTACCAAAAAAGGCATGAAACCGCGCTCGGAGATTTGGCTGAGCGCTGGTATAAGATGCCGAAGCTTCGAGATAGATGATTTTGATTCGTATCTTTGGGCGTCCTGGGGGCCGTCTGGAACGATGTGTCCAGAACCTTTCCCATCCGCTCAATTTTTAGAGAACATCATTGCTGCGTTGCACATTCATGTATTTTACCTGACAACAATTCTGGTGAAAGTCCGGCAAGGTTGAAGTGGGGACGATTTAGGATGCCTTCGATCTCCTTTTTGAAAAGGGCCATGTCAATGGGTTGATCTTCCAACGCCTTCTCGATTTCGTGAATGGGCGATGTGGGCCTCAATGGGCTGGCATAGAGATTTCCGGAGATCAAGAGATGTTTGATGCGGTCCTCTTTGACGTAGGTCACAATGCGAACAAATGGACCCTGCGGCACTTTAAACTGGATCATTTTCCTGACAAAATCAGCAGGCACTTTCCCAAATTTTCTTTCAGACCTCTCCATGAGAAATTCCTCAGAGGTATACTCCCGCTCCATTTCATTGTAGTATGCGTTTTCTTTTTCCGTGAGCTTTCCGGGGATTAACGCCACCTGGAACCCTCTCTCAATGCTATCTATATAAACCCTTCTCACTTCCTCCAGATCAATGGCCTTTTTTGCTGCCTTCTCAAGATAGGTGATCCTTTCCCTCACGCTTTTTGTCTCCTTATCCATGAATTTCTCGGGTGCTGGGCGTATGGCCCCTGAAATAAGTTCCAGATTTGGTGCCTTTACTTGGAGCCCAGAGGCCATCTGAATGCCCTTTTCTTCGTAGAAGCATGACGAGGGGCCGATTTTTCTCCAAATCCCGTCATCGCATTTGGTCTCTATATCGTTCAGCGGTCTGAAACGGCAATGGATATTAAAGGTCGCAGACAGTCCTTCTGCAATCCCGGTAAGGGTCTTTTCAAACATCTTTTCGGCATTTGGCGGAAGCTTTGGGTTGTTTCTCCTCAGGTGCAAGAAAACAAAGAAATATCCGGTGTCTCCAAGAACAGAGCCGCCACTTGAAATGACGCGGCACACGGATATTCCTCTTTCCCTGCAAAAATCAAAGTCAATTTCTTTATCCGGGTCGCTGAAATAGTTCATGGCCAGGCTCGGTTTGGGGAATTTGCAAAAGGTTACCGTATCAGGAACAATGCCTTCGCTCACCGCCCGCATAAGAACCGGCCGATAAATAGCTGTTTCTGCATATGTCAGCCAATCAACATCAACAGATCGCCATTCTTCCATTCTTGTCTCCTTATTTTGGCTAAGCTCCGCCTCAAACCGACGAGCTTTACAGTAGCCAAGATGGTTTGGCATTTTAGACTCACAAATATCTATCTCCAGGCCTTAACTTTTATGACGCTTGATGTCTAAACTTGTCGCCCAAGGAGCTAGCACTCCATCTCGATGAGTTGTGCAAGAATGAGCACTGAGCCACAATATGGCACTGCCGATCACTGGATAAGCCTGAAGAGTAGATCCCGACTCGGAAAAAACCCAGGCAAGGACTTAGTTGGATTGGAACAGGATTCTTTGTCCTTTTCCCAAAACTTGACATAAATTTTAAGATCTTGGCTTATGTAGAGTCCTAGTATCAAACGTTTAAAAATTTGTCAGGCCACCCCTAGGTTGTGTTTTGTCAAGGGACGTTGGACCTCGAATGCAGAGGCGAAAGGGTGGAAGGGAAAAAAAGCATACGCATTTAACACTTATATGCTTTCAAAGTCAAGAAAAATAGATTTCGCCCGGATATTCGAAATAACGAGCACAAGATGTTGGCGGAAGTCTATTTGAAAACGAATGGATGATCGCACATCTTTGTGGGTGGCCTTGATATCTTGTGGTAGGGTAGTTTAGATTTCGACTGTAACGGACCACGCCCATGGGACGTAATTTCTTACAGTGAAATGAACGCGCCCGTACGTCAACCTCCCGATTCAGATTCTTATTTACGTTTGCGGTCTTACGCCAAAGGGGTTTCCCTCATTTCCTGCCGCACCGGTATGCCTTCCATGGACGGCATGGGTCTATCCCTTTGACCTTCCTTCGCTTCTAGGTAATACAACTTGGAAAAACAGGTTTTACGCAAGGAAGGAAAGCTTGCGGCGATCTAATTAAATCGACGCAGGCATTTTTTTATTGCATTGTCCCGTCTCCTCTGAATAATATGGCTGCGTTCGACAAAGCCAAAGGAAATCCTGCTCCAAGCAGGCAAATGTCGATTTTTTATGGGATGAAGCAAGCCGATTGTGGCGAGCACGGAAAGACAACAGCGAAGTATCGCGGGGGCATTCCGAAGTATTCCCGGAGGACGGTCCCTGTGAAGGAGGTGAAGGATGGCAAGTGGAATCAGAGACAAGGTAGCGATCATCGGCATGGGATGCACCAAATTCGGGGAGAGATGGGATTCCAGTGCTGAAGATTTGATGGTGGAGGCGTTTACGGAGTGCATGGAGGATGCCGGGATCGAGAAGAAGGAGATTCAGGCGGCCTATCTGGGCACGCATTTTGACGAGGTGAATGTGGGTAAGGCGGCGCTTCCTTTGTCGGTCGTGTTGAAGCTGCCCTACATTCCGGTGACGAGAACGGAAAACTATTGCGCCACGGCGACAGAAGCATTCCGTGCGGCCTGTTATTCGGTTGCGGCCGGGGTGTATGACATCGTGCTGGCCCTGGGTGTGGAAAAACTCAAGGACACCGGATACGGCGGATTGCCCGGCGGCGCGGGGCGGGGCGTGAACTCGTTTATGATCGAGGCGAACCGCACGGCTCCAGGTGCCTTTGCCCAGCTTGCCACGGCCTACTCGGCGAAATGGGGCGTTCCCATGGACAAAATCAAACGGGCCATTGCGCACGTTTCGGCCAAGAGCCACGCCAACGGGGCGATCAACCCCAAGGCGCACCTGCGAAAGGCGGTGTCGGAAGAGCAGATTATGGCCGCCCCCATGGTGGCTTATCCCCTTGGCCTTTTTGACTGTTGCGGGGTGAGCGACGGAGCGGCTTGCGCCATCGTGACCACGCCGGAGATCGCCAAGAGCATCAAGAAAAACCAGGACATCGTGATGGTGAAGGCTCTGCAGATATCGGTCAGCTCCGGGGCAGAGGAAGCCTACACAAAGTGGGATGGAGCCCACTTCGTGACCACGAGACGGGCGGCGCAGGCGGCCTATGACGAGGCGGGGATCAAGGATCCCAGGTCCGAGATCAGCATGATGGAGGTGCACGATTGTTTCTCCATCACGGAGCTGGTCACCTACGAGGATCTCCACATCTCTCCGAAGGGGGGAGCCATCGAGGACGTGATGAACGGGTTTTACGACTTGAGCGGCCAGTGTCCCTGCCAGGTGGACGGGGGGTTGAAGTGCTACGGGCATCCCATCGGCGCCTCTGGGCTCAGGATGCTCTATGCCATGTACGAGCAGATCCTCGATAGGGTGCCTGAAGAGCGGAAGGTCAAGAATGCCCGGATGGGTCTCACCCACAACCTGGGCGGTGTGCCCTGGCACAACGTGGCCGCTGTGGCCATCATCGGGAAAGACTAATCTTTGACAGTGCGCGTGCCAAAGACGGGAAGGTGGAATTGCGAATTCAAAAATTCAAATTTCAAATGAACCGCTCTGAATCCCGGGGTCTGTTCTGCCTCTTGGAAGCGGTCCCTGTCACTTGGAATTTGGGTTGAATCCCGCATTTTCACCGATTTCAGCTTTGTCACGGAAAACTCATTTTTTTGAAATGGATGACCCAGGCGGGCACTGAGGGGTAAAAGCTGTAAACCGGCCCAGGCGCGTCCGGGGCTTCTCCGGCACGGAGAGGAGCCGCCCCGACCGGCCAGAGACCATGTGGTTGGAAACTCGCCAGGGAGGTTCCCGTCGCCGCCGAATTTCGTCCTTCAGACGCGAAGGGAGAAAAGGAACATGGATTTTCGACTTACGGAAGAACAGGAAAAGTTTCGGCAGGAATTCGTATCCTGGTTGAAAAACAACTTGCCTGAAGGTTACAACCCCTCCCTGGAGCAGAACTATCAGTCGGGAGAGGAACTTGCGCGGGCATATAGGAATTTCCAAAAACGGCTCTCCGAAGGCGGCTATGCGGGGATGCACTATCCCAAGGAATATGGGGGACAGGGTCGAAGCCTCATGGAGGAGATCATTGTATTGCAGACCCTGGCTCACACCTGTGAGGAGTTGAAGCGCACCGGCGTGATCACCCATGGCATGGCCTCCCCCACCATTCTGGTTTGCGGTTCGGAGGAGCAGAAACGGGAGTTCCTGCCCAAGATCCTCGACGGGACCCATATCTGGTGCCAGGGGTTCAGTGAACCGAATGCGGGCTCCGATGTGGCCAATGTTTCGACCCGTGCGGTGAGGGAAAATGGCCACTACATCGTGAACGGGCAGAAAATTTGGACAAGCGTGGCTCATCTTGCCGACTGGGCCATCATGTTGGTATGCACGGATCCGAGCGTACCCAAACACAAGGGCCTCAGTTATCTTCTTATCGACATGAAGCTGCCCGGGGTGGAAATAAGACCCATTACGCAGATCTCAGGCGAGGCGGAATTCAACGAAGTCTACATGGAGGATGTGCGCGTTCCCCGGGAGATGCTGGTTGGCAAGGAAGGTCAGGGATGGATCATTGCCATCACGACCCTCATGTTTGAACGCGTGGTGGGTGATGCGTACATGGCTGCCAGGTATTTGAGAAATATCGAGGTGTTGATGGAAATGGCCCGCAACACCTACCGGTCCGGGAGGCCGGTGATAGAGGATCCTATTTTTCGACAGCAACTGGCGCAGGCTTACATCGATGTGATGGTTTTGAAGTACCACGGCCTGCGAAATCTCAGCCATCAGATGCAGGGCGGAACCCCCGGTCCGGAGGGGTCTATCGGTAAGCTCCTTTGGAGCGAACCCAATCAGCGGATCACCGAGGCGGCTTTAGGGATGCAGGGCCCAGTAGGCCAGATTATGAAGGGCTCTCCATGGTCGATCCAGGATGGCTTTTGGCAGTTTCATTATTTGAGGGCCAGGGGCAATACCATTGAAGCCGGGACTTCGGAAATTCAAAGGAACATTATCGGGGAGCGTTGTCTGGGCCTGCCCAAGGATGCGAGCCGTGCCGCAAGGCAGAAGTAAAGGGGGTGATCTTATGGACATCAAACTGAGTGAAGATCAGACTGAAATCGCCAGGCAAGCGCGTCGCTTTTGCGAAAACGAGACTCCCATGGACTACGTGCGAACCATGTTTTCAGAGGAACGGGGTTTCACGGATGAAATCTGGAGCAAAATGGCGGAGATGGGATGGACGGCCATGCGCGTCCCGGAGGCCCATGGAGGCCTTGGCATGGAGCTCATGGATATGGCTGTGATCCTTGAGGAGATGGGACGGGCGGTGGTTCCAGGCCCATTTTTCTCAACGGTTCTACTGGCCGCAGAAGTTATCATGGAGGCCGGCAGCGATTCTCAGAAGGAACGGTACCTCCCGGGCATTGCTGGGGGCGAGACACGGGGCACGCTGGCCCTCTGTGAACCGGACAGCGGGGCAGACCCGGAATACATTCAGATGGAAGCCCGCCCGGATGGGGAGGGATTTGTCCTGAACGGAACCAAAATCGCTGTATCCGATGCCCATGTGGCCGATGTGCTCGTCTTAGTCGCTCGAACAAAAGCGGGAAATGACCCCGAAGACGGGCTGACGCTGTTTGCCGTGAATCCCAGGGCAGAGGGTGTTTCCGTGTCCCCTTTACCGACCATGGATGGCACGCGGAAGCTTTTTGCGGTCGAATTCAAGGGGCTTCGCGTGGGTCAGGACGGGATGCTGGGTGAGCGCCATCGTGGATGGAAACCCCTCCGCCGTGCATTGCAACGAGCTCAAGTGGGCCTCTGTGCGGAGTGCGTGGGCGGAGCCCAGAAGGCCATGGAGATTGCCACGGAATATGCAAAGATCCGAATCCAGTTCGACCAGCCCATCGGAAGTTTTCAGTCCATCAAGCACCGCTGCGCGCAAATGTATGTGGAGGTGGAAAGCGCCAGGTCCCTTTTGTACTGGGCAGCATGGGCGCAGGATCATGGGGACGACAAGGAGGCTGCACTCGCGGCATCGGTGGCGAAGGCCTATTGTTCGGAGGTCAACCGGAACGTGACTTCGAGTGCTTTGCAGGTCCTGGGAGGCACCGGGTTCTCCTGGGAACACGACATCCATTTGTATCTCAAACGGGCCAAAGGGAACGAAGTGGCCCTCGGGGATCCCATCTACCATCGCGAGCGGGTGATGCGTATCCTGGAGGGCTGAATCCAAGGATGGCATGTCCCGCGCTTTTCGTGGATGCGAAGTCCGCTTCGATTTCGCTTTCGCGCGGGACAAGCCCAATCGATCTCCCGGGAAAAGAATCAGGCCAACGCTTCATTTTGTGGTCCGGGACCGTCTAATTGGATTCATTTCGTTCTCCAAGCTCGGTGAGGAATTACTTGAGCTTCAGAAGCTTGAAATCCCGTTCTTCAAGGCTTCATGTAGAAAGGGGCCTTCCCGCCTCGCCATGACCGCGGGGGCTCAGAATCCCTTAGTTTCCTGACATCTGCGGTACCCATGCCTCTGGTGTGAGTTCCCTTGATCCCACCCAGGGTGGGATGACATTTGAAACCCGATGCCTTTGCTCTCCTGTTTCCGGTCCCTTCCGAACGGGAGGTCAGGGGCATGAAGTATTTTTGGAGGAGATATCCCATGTCTGGTCAGAAACTGGTTGTCACAGTCCCCGTAACAGGCTCTATCGGTGATCGATCCGGAAACCCCAATATTCCCGTGACGCCGAAAGAGATCGCTGAAAGCGCGCTGGAGGCCTGCGAGGCGGGCGCATCGGTCGTCCATGTTCACGTGCGCGATCCGGAGACAGGCAGGCCCTCCATGGATTTCAAGCTCTACGAAGAGGTGGTACAGCGAATTCGGGATCGCTCTGACATGATCATCAACCTCACCACGGGGCCGGGTGGACGCTTCATCCCCGATGATAAAGACCCCCTCGGCATCGCTCCCGAGTCTACGCTTTGCATTCCCCAAAAACGTGTGGAGCACGTTTTGAAACTAAAGCCTGAGCTTTGTTCTCTTGATGTGGGTTCCTTTCAGTTCGGGCCCCATGTTTTCTTGAACTATCTCGCCCACATCGAGTGGATGGCCGAACAGATTCGGGATGCAGGGGTGAAGCCCGAGATGGAAGTCTTTGACATGGGGCACATCGAAATCGCCAAGCATCTCGTCGATACGGGGAGGGTGAAGAGGCCTCCGGTCTTTCAGCTCTGCATGGGGGTTCAATACGGGATGCCGGCAACCCCTGAAAATATGATGGTGATGCGAAATGCCCTGCCTCCCGGCGCCATATGGGCTGCGTTCGGCATCAGCGCAACCTGCTTCCCCATGGTTGCCCAGTCCGCGCTCCTGGGCGGAAACATCCGTATCGGCATGGAGGACAATTTCTACCTGGAAAAAGGGAAACTGGCCAAAAGCAACAAGGAGCTGGTGGAAAAGGCCGTGGCCATCATCCGGCTTTTGGGAAAGGAGCCTGCCACGATCCAGGAGGCCAGGGAATTGCTTGGACTCGGGTAGCGGCCGCCGAAATTGCCCTTTCCTCCCGCGAATGTCTGCGGGTGTCCAGGCCCCCGCGTTGGGCGCCTCGGGGAAGGAACCAACCGATCGTGGTAAGATCTGGAAGGAAGGAACAGGTCAACGCCCCGGAGAAAAAAACCCGATCACAGAACGGATAGAAAAAGAAAATGGAGGAGCGGAAAATGAGTGATAAGTGTGTCATTACCTGTGCTCTGACCGGCGTTTTGACAGATCCGGCGGTATACCATGTCCCCGTCACCCCGGAGCAAATGGCCGACCATGCCAAGCAAGCCTATGACGCCGGCGCAACGATTGTTCACTGCCATTTCAGGAACCAGGAGAAAGGGATGGGCCATCTGCCCACGTGGGACCTTGACGTCGTGGGCGCGATTCTTGGAGCCATCAAGGATCGGGTGCCCCACATCATGATCTGCATGAGCACGGGTGTGGTGGGATCTGATATATCAGGGCCATTGGCCTGCCTTGAGAAATTCAAGCCGGAGCTTGCCGCATGCAACGCCGGCTCTCTCAACTATCTCAAACTGAAGGCCGATGGATCTTGGGCATGGCCGCCCACCCTCTTCGACAATCCCGTGGATAAGGTCAAGAAGTTTTTGGAGGTGATGGGAACCAATGGCGTGACTCCGGAGTTCGAATGCTTTGATTCAGGAATAGTACGAAGCGTCGGCCTTTACAAGCGCAACGCCATGTTTCAAGGCCCGGCGCACATTTCCCTTGTCATGGGGGTAGCCAGCGGCATGCCGGCCAAACCGGAGTGGCTACCTTTGCTTGTGGAGGAAATGCCCGAGGGCAGCCACTGGCAAGTGATCACTGTGGGAAGGGAAGAGGTGTGGAGCCTTCACCGCAGGGCCGTGGAACTGGGCGGAAACGTAAGGACCGGTCTGGAGGATACCTTTTACCTTCCCAACGGGGAAAAAGCCACCAGTAACGGGCAGCTTGTGGAGGCGCTGGCCACGATCGTTCGCGAGGCGGGCAGGGACATCGCGAGCGCTTCTGAGGCACGGGAGATCCTGGAACTGAGAGGGAGTTGAAAGGGAGGCAAGGACGATGGACAACAAAGAACAGGTCCTTTACAGGGTCGCTGATCGGGTGGCATGGATCACCATAAATCGTCCCGAAGCGCGCAACGCTCTGAATGCAGAGGTTCTGGAAGGCTTGAACCGAAGGGTTGACGAAGCCGCGGCAGCCAAGGATGTGGGAGTCATTGTCATCAGCGGGGCAGGGGGTAAGGCCTTCTGCGCCGGTGCGGATCTGGCAAGGAACTTCACGGGAGAAGAGTCTTTTCTCGACATGCATGAGGACAGGGGAAAGTTCGCAGGGCTTCTGACGAAGATGAACGGATGTAAGAAACCAATCGTGGGCGCGGTGGAAGGGTATTGTCTGGCGGGGGGTGTGGGCCTTTGTCTTTCCTGCGATTTGGTGATCTCCTCCGAGGATTCCCAGTTCGGTTTGCCCGAGATATCACGAGGGTTATGGCCCTATATGGTTACGGCCGTGCTCATTCGAAACGTGGGAAGGAAGAAAGCCCTTGAACTCTGCATGACAGGGGAGCGGATATCCGCGGCCGAGGCCGAGCGGATCGGGATGATCAACCGCTGCGTGCCGAAAGCGGAATTCAAGGAAAAGGTGGAGCAGATGGCCAAGAAGCTTGCCTCTTTCAGTCCTGCGATCATGGGATTGGGGAAGGCATCTTTCTACCGGATAGCGGATATGGAATTCACGGACGGGCTTGAATATCTCAAGTCTCAGCTCACCTTGAATACGCAATGCGAGGACCTGAAAGAAGGAATCATGTCTTTTCTGGAAAAACGGGAACCCAGATGGAAAGGGAGGTAGGAGCGGAGGACAATGATGGCAGAGAAAAGGCTCTTGGATGGAAAAAGAATTCTGGTCGTAGATGACGAACCCGACGTGCTGGAGAGCCTGGAAGAACTGCTTTCCATGTGCGAGGTTGTAAAGGCGAGCACATTCGAAGAGGCGAGGGAACTCCTCGAAACGCAATATTTTGATATCGTCATTTTGGATATCATGGGGGTTGACGGCTACCAGTTGTTGGAAATCGCAATCAGAAACGATATGGTGGCTGTAATGCTCACCGGCCATGCCCTGACCGTCGAAGACACGGTCAAGTCTTTCAAGCAAGGAGCCGCATCCTATGTGCCCAAGGATGAGATGCCGAAGATTGCCCTTTTCCTCGAGGACATATTGGAGGCCAGGGAAGAAGGGAGAAGTATCTGGTGGCGATGGTTTGATCGGCTGGGTGCATACTACGACAAGAAATTTGGTGCCGACTGGAGAAATGCCGATTCTGAATTCTGGGAGAGCTTTCGGCAAAAGGAGATCTAATTCCCGTAAAACCAACTGCCCCGGACTCAATGCCACATTCACCTATCTGGTGGGGTTTCTCTTTCTTACCAGGTACTTCTGTTCTCCTTCCATGCAAAGCTCTCCCTTCTGGTTATGTACGGTAGCCTTCAAGGTAAGAACGCCGGTGGTCCGCTGTGCTGTGAGCTCGGTCACCGTAAGCATGGGATAGAGGGTGTCCCCCGCATGGACGGGTTTGAGAAACCGTGAAGATTGCTCGATGAATCCCATAAGAGAATCCCCGAGAACATGCGGAAAGATGCCGGCCCCGGCAGCGGTTTGAATCAGGACCTGGAAGCCGTGTGCCAGCAGATCGCGATGTCCTCGGTTTCTGCAGTATTCCACGTCGTAGTGAATCGGATGGTTGTCCCCCGAAGCCATTTGGAAGGCGGCAAACAGCGCCGGCGTCATGGTTCGGGAAGGAATATAGAATCTTTCTCCCACTTGAAAGTCTTCGAAAAACCTGGGTTCACCGAATCTGTGATCTTGAATGGTGAAATCGGTCTCCTTCATAGCGTATCCCCCTGTCGTCCTTTCTCTACGCCCGCCAAGATGTTTTTTCACTTGACGGATTCTATAGGACTGTGACATGGAGAAGTAAAGAAGAAAGATCTCTACCAAACGGTGGGGCCGGATGTGCGCTCCAGGAGATCGTTTGGAGGCCCGCACCGAGCGGGGGAAAACGGAGTCAAGGTCTTTGGAGAGGATGAATCGGCCGGCTGAAGGCCGTTGTGATTCTTGATACTGTAATTCATCACGAGGAAGAGAAGGAGGAGACATGTTCAAGACCCGATTCACGACACTACTTGGCGTCGAGTATCCCATTCAATGTGGAACCATGATGAACATCAGCAATGCGGAATTCGTAGCCGCATGTGCCAATGCAGGCATCTTTTCCTGTCTGGTATCGGCCATGTTCCCCGCAAAGGACGCATTGGTGGATGAAATCAAGAAATTGCGGGACCTTACCGACAGGCCTTTCGGTGTCAACCTTTCCCTGTTCCCCGGCCTTCTTCCCATGCCTGTGGAAGCCTATTTGGACATCTTCGCCGAGCAGGGCATTCGCATTCTGGAGACTGCAGGCCGGAGTCCGGAGCCTTACAGGCCCAGGATCAAGGAAAGCAAGTTCGTTCATATCCATAAATGCGCGAGGCTAAGGGATGCGGTGAAAGCGGAGAAACTGGGCTGTGATGTGGTCGCCGTGGTGGGCACGGAATGTGGCGGGCATCCCAGCATGGAGGACGTGACAAGCCTGGTGTTATTGCCAAAGGTGGCGGATTCCATCGACATTCCTTTCATCGCGGGCGGCGGATTTTGTGACGGGAGAGGGCTGGTCATTGCCCTGGCAATGGGTGCCGATGCCGTGCTGATGGGGACGCGCTTCTTGAACACCAAAGAATGCAGGATCCATCCCAAGTTCAAGCAGAAGATCATTGATGCCGATGAAACGGAAACGGTGGTGGTCCAGAGATCCATTGGCAGCGCCAGTCGAGTGATGAAAAATCAATGGGCCGAAAAGGTTCTTGAGATGGAGTCCAAGGGCGCATCCCTGGAAGAGCTGATGCCTTACATCTCCGGGCAGCGGGCCGCAAACGCCTGGATCACGGGTGAAGAGGATGCGGTGTTTTCCTGTGGCCAGGTCATCGGCCGGATCAAAGACACCCTCTCAGTCAAAGAGCTCGTGCAGAGGATCATGACAGAGGCGGGGGACTGTTATCGGAAGATTTCGAAAGCGCACGACGCTTAGTGGTTGCGCCGGGCATAGGAAGGGTGAACCCTAGGGCCCAATGAAAAGAAGCGGTTCCCTTCATAGGATGCTTCGAGGATGAGCCGCGTTCAGCGTACGATATGGGGATATGGCCGGTCGGGAGGTCGTTTATGATTAAAGGAATCAATCACGTGGGGATCGTTGTAAAGAATGCCGACGAGGTGATTGGATTCTTACGGGATACGTTCGGAGCGGAGGAGATCAACCGGGTTGAGTTTCCCGAATTGCAGCAGGTCTCCTGCATTGTAAGGATTGGAAGCGGGTGTTTTGAAATCATGGAGCCCACGGGTCCGGATGGGGCGGCGGGAAAATTCCTGGAGACGAAGGGTGGGGGTCTCCATCACATCTCCCTTCTGTGCGATGATGTGTCCGCCACATGCGATGAGCTCGAAGGGAAGGGCCTGAAGATTGTGGGGAAGATGTTCGACAGGCCCTCTAAGTTGGCTTTCCTCCATCCAAAGAGCGGCAAAGGGATTCTCTACGAGCTGGCGGAAACGCCGTCCGCGGAAGTTTCGAAGGAATAAAAGCCTACCAAAAAACTTTTCCATTCCTGGTTTCGGTCTGGTCGACCGGCCCACGTGGAATGTTGAGGAGGAGATCGGTGAAGGAAGTTCCGCTGGGAAAAACAGGCTTGATGGTTTCTGAGCTTGGTTTTGGAGGTATACCCATCATGCGGCTCGGGTTCCAAGAGGCTGTGAATGTGATCGAGCATGCCTTCGAACTGGGAATCACGTTTTTCGACACGGCCAACGCTTACGGTGACAGCGAGAAGAAAATGGGGCACGCGTTGGAACCGGTCCGAGACAAAGTGATTTTTGCGACGAAGACCCTCGCCCGGGAGGCCCCCAAGGCGGCGAGACACGTGGCGTTGAGCCTCGAAAATCTGCGGGCCTCGTCCATCGAAATTTACCAAATCCACCAGGTGGCGGAGGAAAAAACCCTGGACCAGGTGTTGAGTGCCGGTGGAGCCTACGAGGCCTTGGACAAGGCGCGGAGCCAGGGGAAGATCAGATTCATCGGCATTACCTCCCATAACCTCGACACGGCCATCAAAGCCTGCCGCACAGGCCTTTTCGACACCATTCAAATACCATTCAACTTCATTGAGCGTGAGCCGGCTGAGGAGCTGTTCGGTGTCGCCCGGGAACGAAACATGGGCATCATCGGCATGAAGCCGATGGGAGGAGGGCTGCTGGAGCGGGCGGATCTGTGCTTTCAGTTTTTGCAGCAGTATCCGGAGGCGGTGCCCATTCCGGGCGTCCAGGCCAGGCAGGAACTGGATGAGATCGTGGAGCTTTACCGGATCCGACCCCCCCTCGGAGAAGTGCATTGGAAGGAAATTGAAAAAATCCGTTCCCAACTGGGTTCGAAATTCTGCCACCGCTGTGAATACTGCATGCCCTGCGAGCGGGGTGTGGAGATTCCTGGTGTGCTGCGGTTCAAGTCCGTATGGAGAAGGTTCCCTCCCTCACGCGCCATCGCCCTGGTGAAGGGAGCCATGGATACCGTGGAAAAATGCGAGGAATGCTGGGAATGTGTGGAAAGGTGCCCTTATGACCTGCCCATTCCCGATCTCATCAAGGAGAACCTGGCTCTTTTCAAGGAGTGCGTGGCCCGGAACGATGGGTAGGAGGTCATCCCTCGCGCCGGTATTATCCCAACTGTGGATTTCCCCTGGATGGCCTTACGATCTCCCCCGTTGCGGCGAGCGAAGAGGCCGTTTCGCGTCTCCCGTCGCGCTCTATGGAGTAATCGATGGTGTGGCCGATTTCACCCATGATCCTCATTTCACTGCCTGCCCCCTGTGGCCATCAGCTTCGCCATGTCCGCCTTTTTCGGGGCATCGAGCCCCCGGTCCATTCTTCCAGACGCCTGCAGGCAAGGAGCGCGGCTGACTCTGGTGTGGCAACCGTATCGGCCACTTTGTAATTGATCCCTTTCCATCTCCCATTACACTTGTGAAAACCGGTTCTCTCGCCGGGCTACCCGGCCCCAATCTCCGGACGTCCCTTTTTGTCTCCAAAATGCGAAAGTGCAGTGGAAAAAAGTGCGATAATTATCATTAGGCCGCATAAGAGAGAGGATCAGGCCTTTCGCCGAATGATTCGTGGGAGCAAGAGCATGAAAAACGAAATGGACTCGTCGGCTCTCATTATGATCGTGGACGACAACCCGGTCAATCTGAAGACTTTCGAAGTTCTCTTGCGGAAGGGCGGATTGGAAAACACCATCACCTGTGAAGACAGCAGACGGGTTATGGAATTGATGTCAAAAAACTCCATTGAGGTGGTCGTTTTGGATTTGATCATGCCCCACATCACAGGCGAGGAGATTCTTTCAGAAATCAGCCGGAAGTATGCGGATATTCCTGTGATCATCGTCACAGCGAAAGCCGAAATCGACAGTGCGGTTCAGTGCATGAAATTCGGTGCATTCGATTATTTGATAAAGCCAGTGGACAGGGACCGCCTTCTTACATCGGTTCGGCGTGCCAGGCAATTCCGGGAACTGAAGCTGGAGAACAGGGAACTCAAGGAACGGATCGGATCTGGCTTGTTGCAATACCCGGACGCCTTTTCTGAAATCATTACCCAAAATCAGAAAATGATTTCGTTGTTCAAGCACGTTGAGTACGTTGCCCGAACGTCTCAACCTCTCCTGATCACCGGCGAAACCGGTGTAGGCAAGGAGCTAATGGCCAGGGCGGTACACAAATTGAGCGGGGTCAAGGGCAAGCTTGTGGCGGTCAATGTGGCGGGACTCGAAGACCATTTGTTTTCAGATACTCTCTTTGGTCATGTGAAGGGTGCCTTCACGGGAGCAGATACTGTCCGCAACGGGCTTATCGAACAGGCCGAGGGCGGAACGCTCTTCCTGGACGAGATTGGCGACTTGAGCTCCCCATCGCAGGTAAAGCTGTTGCGACTTCTTCAGGAAAGGGATTACTTCCCATTGGGCCGGGATGAAGTCAAGAAAACCGATGCGCGCATCGTCCTGTCCACCAACAAGGATCTGTGGGCTCTTCAGAGAGCAGGTAAATTCCGCCCGGATCTCAATTTTCGGCTCCGGACGCACCACATCCATATTCCTCCCCTGAGGGAGCGCAAAGACGATATTCCTTTTCTCGTGGAGGTTTTTTTGGAAAAGGCGTCAGAGGTACTGAACAAAAAGAAGCCCACTGCGCCGAAGGAACTCTTTACTCTTTTGGAATCTTATCATTTTCCAGGAAATGTAAGGGAACTATTCGCCATGGTCTTTGATGCGGTAAGCAGACACGAACGGGGAATCCTTTCTCTGGAGGTATTTACTTCCCAAATTTTTGAAAGACACCCAGGAGATGCCACGAACATGGAAACAGTGGAAGGGGGAAACCACGGTATCTTATTTCCCCGGGAGTTGCCCACCATCAGAGAAATAACGGAAATGCTGATTTCAGAGGCACTGAGGCGGGCAGACGACAACCAGAGCATTGCCGCACGAATGCTTGGAATTTCGCAACCGGCTTTGAGCAAGCGCCTCAAAAAAAACAAACGACAACGCCGATCGGGCTCTCTCCCCGTTGAACCCCTATAACTTCCATCATATTCATAACCTTCCTCATAAAACGATTAAGCACCGGTTATCCCAGAGGAATATTCCTGTTCCTCAATTTCCTGCAACCTTGGTTTCCGGGGTTTTCAATCCTCCTCCGGTCTCCACAACAACCGATTTATACGTGATATCCGTAGCTTAATCCGGAGAGGTAGTTTTCGGCATATCCCTTGCTTTGCCTCTGGATGCAGGTTGAAATGGTTTCCGAATCACCTCTCGAAGGAGGAACCCACTCGATGTCCCGCACGTACCATGGACGCCCGGAAGTGGTGAAAAAATCATGTAGCAGGCAAAGGAGGAACAAGGGGGTGCAAAAAATGTGGAAAAAAATCGTGTTTCAATATTGCGTGATCGGTATTCTCGCCCTCATATTTTCGGGGCCTGCATTGGCCGGCCACAACAAGGTCCAATTGGAATACATGGTTTACCCTTCCACCGTGATCGCGGGCAGCACGGGCTTATTGGAAGTCTGCTTGATCAATCACGGGTCGAGTGGGAAGCTGATCTACGATGGTCGCAGGAAGATGGATCAGATCGTGATATCCATTCCAGTGGGACCTCTTGATGATGACTTGGCATCGGAGGGAAGGGGCCTCTACTGTTCCGCCCACGAAGATTCCTGGACCTGCGAATTTCTCTCATTCGACGGGGATGAGGTGTTGATCGCGCTTCGACCGGAAAATAGCGTGTGGGTAAACGAAGGGGATGCTATCTGTCTTGAAATTGATATGGTCGTCATCAACTCGCAAGTTGGTCTGGCCCTTCTCCATGTGGACCAGCAAATTCACAACAGCAGAGCAGACAAGGCGATCAATACCAGCATGGGGATATTCAAGGTGGATCCTGAAATAGCCCAGTTTGCCGGCTTACAGGGACCGCAGGGACCAGAGGGTGCTATAGGGCCGATGGGACCGATGGGACCGATGGGGCCGCAGGGTGAGATAGGGCCGATGGGACCGGTGGGACCGCAGGGGCCGCAGGGTGAGATAGGGCCGATGGGACCGGCGGGACCGCAGGGGCCGCAGGGTGAGATAGGGCCGATGGGACCGGCGGGAGCACAGGGGCCGCAGGGTGAGATAGGGCCGGTGGGACCGGCGGGAGCACAGGGGCCGCAGGGTGAATCAGGACCGGTGGGGCCGATGGGACCACAGGGAGCGCAGGGGCCGCAGGGTGAAGCGGGGCCGGTGGGACCGCAGGGACCGCAGGGTGAAGCGGGACCGATGGGACCAGAAGGACCGCAGGGACCACAGGGCGATTCATACTGGTCCGAGTCAGAGGGGAACATCTTTAGGGAGACGGGAAATATCGGAATCGGCGTGGCCTCGCCGGCGAGGAAGTTACATATCTCAGAAGCGATGAGGCTCGATCCTGTGCCCGGCCCGCCTCCCAATCCTGCGAGCGGGGATTTGTATTTTGACAGCTCACAAGCGCTGTGCATTTATATCGACGGAGCCTGGGCTAGAATCGCAGGAAGCGGCCAATGTAACGGAGACACAGGGGGTAGTGATAGTTTCACCAAGATATACGTGCGGTGTGACCTTGCAAATACGAGCAGCTCCGCCTATGGGTTCGAGGTAAAATATCGAAGAAAAGACACCGGAGCCTGGGAAGGTGGCTATTACTGGCATGTGAAACATAACCAGGTCGTCGTCAATCTCAGTACGTCTCTGTACGATAGCGTCAAATTTTTCTTTCAAGACGATAATAGCGCGAACATCAGAGCCTACTATGATTTAGGCATTGTCAAGGGTTACACGGAATGGAGCCAGTCAGATCCGGACGGAGATGGGCCGTTCTGGACCAACGTCCGAATCAATTCCAGCGATCCCTATGACCCGATTTACGGCAAATGACGGATAGGAATATGAAGCCTGGATGGACGTTGGTGACGCTTCGAGGTGGCCTTGGGAGAGGGGTGAAGGAGTAAGAGATATTCACCGCAAGGCCGTGAGGGGCATCTTCTGGAGAAGATGCCCCTTACTGATGCGTGGGACTTTCCCTTTCCCGTTCGCTTGAAAAGTTCCCCCGATTCATGCATCTCAAATCAAATGTTCAAGATCTCACCGACGGAAAGAACGGCGATATCGACAGACGGGGCCTTTTCTTCGCACTGCCTCGAGAACTCGTCCGCGCTCTTGGCAATGATAGGGAACGACGCGTAGTGAATCGGCACGGCCACTTTCGGGTTCAGCATTTTGACTGCCTCGGCGGCCTGGTAGGCGTCCATTGTAAACACACCGCCGATGGGGACAAATGCCACATCCAGCGGGTACAATCGTCCATAAAGTGCCATGTCGCCGAACACACAGGTGTCCCCGGCATGGTACAGGGTAGTGCCGTCTGACGCCCTCACGATGGTGCCAAGTGCGCAAGCAGTATCAGAAGAGTGGAAGGCCGGAGTGGAAATCACTTTCACCCACTCGAAATCTGCTCCGCCACCGACCATGTAACCAAAGCCGAAGTTCACCACTTGCTCTGCGCTGAAGCCTTCATCCGTCAATCGCCTCATGGTTTGAACCGGCCCGCCCAAGAGAGCTCCGGTCTTTTTGCAAATGGCAACAGCAGAGCCGATATGGTCAAAGTGGTCATGACTTACCAGCACCAGGTCAGCCCGCTCGATTCCTTCTATTCCTATGGGGCATGCCGGGCTGCCGTCGTCCTTGGTCCAAGGGTCCAATAAGATCACTTTGCCGTCTCCTGTTGTGAACTCCACAAACGCGTGTCCCAACCAACGAATGATGCCAGCCATAGATCCTCCTTTTCCTCAGGAATCAAAACCGGATTTCACGGGCGGTCCCCTCGTCACTCGCCTTCGCCGGGATGGGTCGCTTGTCGCCGGCTTCGTTCGAAAACCCGGCAATCCCCGCTTTGCTCCGAAAAGCAAAGGGTGCTTCACTTTATCGGAGCATAGATTTGAGATTGGTTTGAGTCAAAATTCTACCGTATCCAACTCCGCTGGACGGTCTTTGCGATACCGTGGAGGGAAACCCAGAGCGGAGGCATTTGAAGGTAACGCATACCAGAAGATGGCGGTGAGGGTCAATAGGATTTTGTGGCGGCTCAGGCACGCCCCGGCCAGAACGGATCTCGCCCCCGGCGTTGGTAGTAAGGAAACTTGTCCAGGGGGCGCGGTCATCGACGAGACGCTTCAGGCATACCCGCACACTCAGTAAGATTCCGGGGCCAATACTTCGCTGTTTTCTCCGGTAAAGATGACCCTGGCCGTCTTACCTTTTAGACTGGACAAGTTGCTTTTCAGCACATCCCGGCCAAAAGGATGGACCCGCCTCAGTCCCGAGGTGTCAATGAAAATCTTTTGATCATCTTCGCAATTTCTTTTGACCGCATCGAAGAGAACTTGGGCTGAAGATCCGTCAAAATCGCCCTTCAGGTTGATGTAAAGGTTTCCATTGTTTCGCTGGTAACGAATCGTGAAATTGGATGCCACGATTGTCCCCCCCCTTCCATATGAAATACTGAAGACCCGATCAAAGATCCACCCCCCCTCCGAGCCATTTCTAGCAATACAGTGCACCCTGTCCGTGAGGAAGGGGTTCCGTTGGTTCCGGCGCTGAAGGCAGGTTCCTCGCGCTTTTCAAAGTCAGTCTGATTCTGGACTTCAACTCCTCCAGGCTTGAGCTCTTTACCACATAGTCGTTGGCGGCGATCGCTTTGAGGTCGTGTCTAAAAGACGGATAAGCCGTACACAAGATAACCGGCAAGTCATCATGGACATTTCGTATATCCTGCAGCAGGTCCAGACCATCATGATCACCCAGCCTTATATCCATCAGGACAAGATCCGGTTGACACTGTTCGATCAGTTCCATAAGTTTCGAAACATCTTCGCACGAAATCACCTCGTATCCTTCTTCCGCAAGCTCTTCGCTATAAAGGATACGGATGGACTCCTCGTCATCCACGAAAAGAATTTTCTCCATGTCCCCTTCCCTTAAGAAACCTTTTGATTCCGAGAGCCGAGGACGTGGCTATTCCGGGAACGAGAAGCTCTCACTCAAAAACCCTATTCTTTCGGGCTTCTACGAACGAACCGGATCAGCGTCGCAACAAGCAGTACTCGCGCCATGCACAGTCCGTCCTGTCACAGTAGCCAATAGCCTTGCCGAAACAATCAGGATTTCCCTCGGCCCTCTGAATGCTTCGAATGAGTGTGGTAATATCCAGAAATTCGTTCTTTGCCCCATGACGCATCAGTGTATCTCGCTCTCCCTGGTCAATAGGGGCAGTCTCCCCGCTCGCCTCAAGTATCCTATAATTCGCCATGATGCCTAACCTTCACTGATTGTTCTCAACCCCCTGATTCACTGGCCATCCCCCATTTTTTTCTATTTTACCACGTGCTCGACCCCTCGTGTCCATGAGGTATGGGGCTCATTTTGACGGGAGAAAATCCCTGAAAGAAGGAAAATGTCCCGGAAGGCAGGGGAGAGACACCGTGAGAAGCAAATCGGAAGGAGGCTATTCCTTCCAAAGATCCACGTCAATCAGTCCGATCCTGGTGGCATAACGAACCAACTCATGGGCGCTGTGAAGCCCGAGCTTGCTCATGATGTTCGTGCGGTGGTTTTCAACCGTTTTGGGGCTTATGAAAAGTCTGTCGGCAATTTCCTTGGCGGGAAGCCCTTCGGCGAGTAAACGTAGGATCTCTTGCTCCCTGGGGGTTAGCGCTGCATACGCATCATCCGTAATCTTCTCCTTCTTTGAAGGGGACTGCATGAGTCTTCTCACCACCTGTTTGGAGACAGAGCTATCCAGGAAGTAATCCCCCCTCGATACATGCTCAAGCCCCTGAATAAGTCCTTCGGCGGCTGATTCCTTGACCACGTAACCTGTTGCTCCTGCCTGAAACGCCTCAGCGATATAATCGATCTTGGCATGCATACTGACGATCATCACTCTGGATTCAGGTAAAAGACCCCGTATTTCTCGAGTAAGTTCGATCCCACTCTGGTCCGGCAGGGATATGTCCAAAAGAACCAAATCCGGCCTGAGATCATTGGCCATTTGGAGCGCTTCTTTCCCGCTTCCAGCTTCCCCCACGATCTCGAATCTCTCATCTCGTCCTATGATTGCCTTCAGGCCTTCCCTGAAAAGGGGATGGTCATCCACCACCAGTATGCTTTTCTTCGGGATCAATGTCTTTCTCCTCGAAAGGGATCTCAATGAAAATCTTTGTGCCCTTTCCCGGTCGTGACCGGATCCTCATTATGCCCTCAAGCAAATTGACTCTTTCCTCCATACTCCGAAGACCCATCCGTTTCTCGCCGGTTATGGAGGCCATTCTTTTTTTGACATCAAAGCCCCTGCCGTCATCTTCTATACGAAGAATGATGTTCGGATGCACTGCCACCAGCCTGAGAATGACCCTGCTGGCATTCGCATGCTTCCGGATGTTGTTGAGGCCTTCCTGGATCAATCGGTAAAGGTTGATCTCCCTATCGGGATCGAGTCTTCTGCCATCCAGACCCACGGCGGTGAAATCCACATTGATTTCGGTTTTCTCGGAAAAATCGGCACAATATTGAAAGATCGTCTCGGCAATCCCCAATTGATCCAAACTCGGGGGACGCAAGTCATAGGAAAGATCCCGAACAGCGGCAATTGATACCTGAAGCCTTTTCGATAGGTTCGCAACCCTCTGCTTCATTTCATGGGCGACTTCCGGGTGGTCGTCGAAAAGCATATCAAGGCCGATTTTTGCCGAAGACAGTTCCTGCGCTACCCGATCGTGCAATTCACGGGAAATCATTTGACGTTCATTCTCCTGCGCCCTTATGAGTTGCTGGGAAAGAAGATGAATGTGCTCCTCTGCTCGTTTTCGATCCGAGACGTCCTGGACGTAAACCAGGTAGCCCACCCGTTTTTCATCCTCGAAACCGAGAGGAGTAATGGACACTTCAACATGAAGGCGTTCCGGTTTCTTGATTGTGTGATCATTCTTTTCTTCCACGTTTTCAAAATCAAAGTCGGCCTCGTACCTCACCGTTTCGCCTCTGAGCAACGCCTCTTTCGCCTCGGCTGTCAGGTTGGGATCCTGGAAAAGTCTCCGCCCTGTCACTTCCTTCACATCCTGAACACGAAAAATCCTCATGCATGCTTTGTTGATATGGAGGAGTTTCCCTTCCTGATCGTAGAGCTGAATTCCGATGGGCGATTCCTGATAGATGATCCGGAATCTCTCCTCACTGTCCCGAAGTCTGTCCTCCGCGAGTTTTCGTGCACTGATGTCTGTCAGGAAGTTCAAGGTGGCAGGTTTCCCTTCCCACTCTATGCGAACCGCGTTGATCTCCGCCCATTTCACGTGGCCATTCCTGTCGATGATTCTAAAGGAATAAATGCTGGGAACGTCCTCTCCTCTCAGTCTGCGCAGGTTGCGTTCGAGGATCATCTCTTGGTCATCCGGGTGGACGATTTCCAGTAGAGGCTTGGATGCAAACTCCTCGTTTGAAAACCCCGTGATTTCCAAGGCCCTTCCATTGAAAAATTTACTCTTCCCGCCTTGAGCGACGACGATCGCCTCGTTTGCGTTCTCCACGATTTCTCTGTATTTCGTTTCACTATGCCGCAAGGCCATCTCACCGTCCCCTTTGTACGCGACCAAGGGTGTAGGTTGTGTTGCAGATAAAAAGACTGCGGACGATTTCCCGGGTACGAGGGATGATTTCTCCGGGAGCATCTGCCACCCGGCACGGTATTTTACCATCCGAAAGATAAGCTTGACAACACATCACAAGCAAACCCCCATCTGATGCGACAAACACAGTGGTCTGCGCTTGCAAGGTAACGGATCACGGGGAGTTGCAGGGATGTGAGCCGGACGGGTGATGTGGGCTTTTCAGGGTGTGCTCCGGACCTCAAGGCGGGATGATCCTGAACGGATCCCCCAGCATGGAGGGCGGTTCATGATTTCGAACGGCACGGTTAGCCGGCGCGCGGGAAAGGGAAGTTTTTCACGCCTCCGGGATCTTCCCTTCCAACAGGATTCTTATCACTTGCGGCACAGCCTCCCTGGCCCGGTCCTCAATTTTTTCCTCTGTAAGCGAACTCAGGGGATGGGTGATGACGACCGGTTCGAGTCCTCGCATCCCGAGGGCTTCGCCCTGCATGTGGGCCTCATGGACAAATGCCGCGGTCACGATGACAGCCGTTGGGATTCCTTTCTCCTCTAAAGCGATCGCGTCGTGCATACAGCACGATGTACATGAACCTCAATCCCCGATGGCTGTGAGCACCGCATCATTCTCCCTGGCGATTTGCTCCAGGAGTTCGGGAGAAGCCTTTTTTGAAAAACTCTCCTTTTTATAGGAGTGAAGCGCCTTGAAGCGGTACCGGGATTCCATCAGGGAGACGGTCTTGCGAAGGAGCTTGCCCCCATTCCACTTGGTGTTGTCCAGAACCCCCACTCGCAGACCATCTAAAGAGGATAAACGCCCCGCAAGGAGCTTCGGTTCAGCATTCACCACGCCTCTTGGATCGTATGCGATTTGACCTGTTTCCAGCCGAATCATGCCCATCTTTCATCCCTCCATCCTGAAATCTTGCCCCTTCGCTTAGATCCCCTTTCCGCTGTGGGATTCCCGTGGAAGAGGGGAATGTGGGGATCATGGAAAACTGAGCAAAAAAGAGCGGACGCCTCATTGCAAATTCCCGCTATTCCCATTTATCAGCCCTATAGGGCACAGGTCCCATCTGTGCAGGTTGAGCCCGAGGCCGGCGGTTTACCGTTAAGTTCCCGCAAAACCGGTGATGTCATGTTCCCCCAACCGGGGAGAAAGGCTGAAAAACGGCCTGCTTCTCCTCCGGCTACGAAGGCGTGGATATCCTCAGGTCGAGGAACAATGGGAATACGAGATTCAGGTTGCCGCCTGTACCAGCGCGGCAGATTGCGATTGTAAATGCTGCCGTAGCGGTTATGAAAGCTCAGCTCACCGAACAGGTTGTAGGCGTTCATCCACAGGTACGAGCGCACGTCGTTCCGTGTCCAACCCTTTCCAGCGATGGTGGCTGCGTGCTCCGGCCCGATGATCACGGTACAGGAGCCGCTTTGAACCGCGTTGTTGTGCGCGATGGTACTCATGGCAGAGATCATGCTATCCAGGATCCCCTCGGGGTCATCGGCCACGTGGTTCGTCACGCTATGGGGAGGCTCGGCTGCAATGACGAATACAGTGCTGTCTCCGGGAGCATAGCCATGCTCCACGGGATAAGGCGCCCACGGGCTCGCTTCCTCGTTTTCGGCAATGCAGAAGGTGTACTTGCCGGGGTGACCCAGGGTGCTCTTGTCCAGGTCGCCGGGCCAGCCTCCGCCCACATTGAGAAGCACCAGGCGTAAGGCGCGTCCGATGGTGGCATTGGCCCGGTTGCCGGAGCCGAATACATTGCAGTCCGCGTTCATGCCGATCTCATTTCGGATGGGGCCGCTAACGACCAGGAGCGGAGCGGCCATATGGGTCGTGGACTGGATGCCATTGAGGTTGAACGCGGGGTCACCCATGGCCAAAATCGCCGCGCGAACCACGGACCCATAGGACGGTTTACAGCCTGCCATTACCATGTTCACTGCGAGGATCTCACGTGTAAGATTGCCCCAGCGGGGCGGAATGCGAGCCTCCAGCTTTTCGGGTTCGCCACCGAGGGCGGATACCATGGCCTCCACCTTTTCCGGTGTGGGTGGAACCACGGGGAGTCCATCGGTCCATCCCCGGTCAAAATACCATTCCACCAGATCGATTCCTGCCTGGCGAAGCTGTGTTTCTTTCATGATATTCAATCCATTAGGCCGTTAAACAATCCCTTCCTCCCTGAACCTGGCGATTTCCTCCCTGTCATAACCGCCGAGCTCCAGGAGAACCTCCTCCGTATGCTCTCCGAGATCCGGGGCCGCGCTGGTGGTCCGGGCGAAGCTCTCACTGAAATGAACGGGATAGCCCGGGATCTTCACTTTCCCCATGGTTGGATGGTCGAAGTCCACCAGGTAGTCGTTTTCCAAGACCTGTGGGTCTTGCACAAGCTCGGAGAGCCTGTTCACAGAACAGCAGAACAGGTCGTACCCGTCGAAAATTTTTAGCCATTCATCTCTGGGCCGGGTTGCAAAGATTCCGTCGAGAACTTTCACAAGCTCCTGCCGGGTGCGGTCCCTGGTCTCCTCGCTGACAAACCGAGGATCTTCTTCAAGCTCCGGGTGGCCCAGTGCCTGGCACAATTTAGGCCAATGTCTCTCCGGAGGGGTCAAGGTCATCATCAGCCAGCGGCCGTCACCGCATTCGTAGTAATTCCTGAGAGGGTGTTCGTTGGCGCGTTCGTGGCGAGGGACCTCGAAACCGCCCGCCTGGCTGATAAGCACGTTGAAATAGAGAAGGAACATGGCTGAACTCAGAATGGATACATGGACTTCCTGCCCAATTCCGTCACGTTCCCGCATGAAAAGAGCCGTCAAAATCTGATGACTCGCCATGATGGCCGTGGCCTGGTCCACGATTCCGAATTGACTGACGATCGGGGGCATTCCCGTCTCCCCCATGGAATACATGAAACCGGATCTGGCCTGTCCCTGATAGTCGAAACCGCCTTTATCCCTGTCGGGTCCCCTTGGTCCGAAAGCAGAAACAGAGGCGTAGATCAACTTGGGATTGATCCGCCGCAGGATAGGATAGGTAATGTTCATGCTCTCCACCGCGTGCCTGCGCATGTTGGTCAGAAATACATCGGAGCGGCTGACCAGGCGATACACCACTTCCTGCCCTTTTTTTGTTCTCAGGTTGATGGTTACACTCTTCTTGTTGCGGTTGGCGCCTTCGCAGAAAAGCGTTCTGTTTCCCGAGACTTCAAAGGGGATGGTCCCGATTTTTTTGCTCATGCGTATGGGATCCCCCAGCCCCGGCTGTTCCACCTTGATCACTTCCGCACCCAGGTCTCCCAGGATGGCGGAACCTCCCGGACCCGCGTGATAAATTCCACATTCCAGGATTCGGATTCCTTCCAAAGGTCTCTTCATTCAATCTTCCTCCAATTTCATTCCAAATTCATTTCCCCCTCTGGGGCGATAAGCGGGAAGGACACCGGGACCACTTCCAGGTGCATCCCGGAATCTTCCTTTCGAATCAGGATGTTCTTGATCCAGTTTTCGTTGTCCTCGTCAGGGTAATCCATGCGATAATGGGCTCCACGGCTCTCTTTTCTCAGCAAAGCGGCACGGCAGACCATTTCGGCCACGGTCAACATGTTTTTGAACTCCAGCGCCTTCATCAATTCTCTGATGTTTTGGACACGGAGGCCGGGAACCATGGATTTGAATTCCTCGATTTGTCCCAGAGCCTGCTCCAATTCCTTCCCCTTCCTGAGGATGCCGGCTTTGTACCACATCAAATCTTTGAGAGCGTGGCGCATATTTTTGGGAATTGGACCTCTTCCGGACCGCATGGACTCGATTCGTGCTCTTTCCAAACGGATCTCTTTTTCGGGGAATTCGGGTGGTCGGACCTCCTTTGCATAGATTGCGGCGTTCCTTCCGACCACACTCCCCATGGCGAAGACCTCTGCCAGAGCGTTCCCTCCGAGACGGTTCGCCCCGTGGGCCCCTGCGCACACCTCGCCTGCAGCGAAAAGCCCGGGAACCGCCGTTTGGCCATTTTCATCGATCACAATCCCCCCCATGCAGAAGTGGGTGGTTGGAGACACGATGAACTCCCGTTGCTCCGGCGACCAGTTGGCGGGGAGAAGATGTCGCAAGGGCATCAATTCCGTCTCCTGCGCCCGGGTGAGATCCATGATGAGTCCGCCTTTCACATCCAGTCCGTCAAGGATTTCCTTCATGACCGCGCGGGCAAGTCGGTCCCGGGTCAAGATCAGAGGGTCGGTCAGTCCATGCTTTACAATGATGTCATCTCCAGCGGAATTTTTCAGCACAGCCCCTGCACGAAACACGAGGGCCTCGTAAAGGAGCATGCGCGCTCCCAGGTCCCCTAACGCTGTTGGATAGAATTGGACGAACTCCACATCTTTCAGGGGCACGCCCAGTTCGAAGGCCAGGGCCTGACCGTCTCCGGTTATCCCTGCGGCGTTATTGGTCTTGAGGTAGATTTGAGCGAACCCTCCCGTTGCCAGCAGGGCGCATCCGGCTGAAAAGGGGATGAACTTGCCCTCCTGGGTGATTCCGGCCGCTCCTGCGAATCGATCCTGGCAGGTGAAAAGCCGGGTCACAAAAACGTTTTCCGCGAATCGAACCCCGATTCTTTGAGCGTATTTTCTCAGGGCAAGGGTGTACTCGCTTCCGATCTGATTTTCGGACCGTACGTGCCTGGGAAAGGAGTGCCCCGGGGTGTGGTTGACCATCAGCTCGCCACGGCGTTTCCGAAAGTCGACCCCGCACTTCTCCAGGAAGGCGATCTGCGAAACCGCCTCTCTCGTCACCACTTCCAGCACCCTCTGGTCGTTGATGAATCGGCCGCCCATGAACGCGTCCCGGAGGTGGGCTTCCGGATGATCATGAGAATCAGGTTTTCCGATCGCCGCCGCAATGACCGCTTTGGAGATGTAAGTGTTGTTTCCGTATCCGACGCGGGATTTGGACGCAATCGTCACATCAGCACCTGCTTCCTTGGCTCTGATGGCGGCTGTAAGTCCCGCCCCACCTCCCCCGATGACCAGCACGTCGCTTAAGATTGCGTCGAAATCCCCGGTTTCCATGCCAATCTCCTCCGTTTCAAACCGGTAATGGTGCACTCCTCCTCGTCGGCTCGGCCGACCTAAAGCGGACACTTTCACTCTTTGGGAGTGGGAGGCCGCCCCGCCAGGGGGTTGGCCTCTCAGAGGTGTGAATTTTTCCAACCAGATCGGGCAAATTTGCATGGGAAGAGTAGTGAAAACCACGCCGTCTGTCAAACAAGAAATCGTCGGGAGGAAGTCCCCTCGGCTGCCCGTAAGCGAACCCCAATTTTGTCCTTGACACATGGCCTTGAACCATACTATCGGTTCAGGAATGGTCTCATTTTTCCCTGTTCCAGGATATGAGCGGATGTGCCGGGGCAAGGAGAAGAAGGTTTCGGAAGGCTTTTTCTGGAACGGACCAGGCGTTTTAGGCCGGTGGCGGCTCTGAGGGGACTTTGCATGAACCTTTAGACGGGCAGGGAGGGTTGAATGATGAGGAGAAAAAGCGCCTTTAAAACAATCTTGTGTCTGACTTGTCTGGCTTTCATCATGACGATGGGTTCCGCTTTTGCAGCGGAGAAGTCCAGGACCCTGCGTTATGCGGCCCATGCCGGGCCCAAAGGAGTCAGGCAAAACGCGGTTCAATGGTGGGCTTCAGAGATCGAAAAGCGGAGCAACGGTCAATTGAATTTCAAGTTTTTCTGGTCCGATGCGCTGCTCAAGGCGGCAGACGCCATGGAGGGTATCGGGAGGGGAACGGCGAACGTGGGATCGGCCTGGGGTATTTATCATCCGGCCAAAACTCCTCTTTGGACGGTGGGAGATCCTCCCTTTAGCCATTCGGATCCTTACGTGGGACTCAAAGCGATACAGGCGCTTTTCAAGACCCATGATCCCATGAACGAGGAGCTTGCGAAATACAACGTGAAGCTGCTGGCCCCGTTTGTGACCGGCATGACCCAACTGGGGACTTCCAAGAAGCCGATGCTCGTTCCCGCGGATATGAAGGGGATGAAGGTGCGCTTTGCGGGGGGTGAGTGGGCGAGGCTATGGACCTCCTTGGGAGCCGTACCGATCAAGCTAACCTATGGAGAGGTCTACGAAGCACTCATGAGAGGCACGGCCGACGCAGCCCAGACCTATGTTTGGACCCTCGAGGGCTACAAGCTGTGGGACGTGATGAAGCATTTTATCCTCCTCGATTCAGGGGAGATTTGCAGTTATGGAATCGTGATCAATCTGGATGACTGGAAGGCTATGTCTCCCGAGCTTCAGAAGGTCGTGACGGAAGCGAGCGACGACTTTGTGGAAAAATATGGCCGTGACTTGATCGAGAGCAGGGAGAAGATCATCGCCATGGCCAAGGAGAAAGGAGTGACATTCCATGCGCTCAATGACCAGCAGTTGGCTTTGTGGCTGGAGACCGCTGAGCCGTATTTAAAGGGATGGGTCACCAATAACGAGACGAGGGCACCGGGTGCCAAGGAGACGCAGCAGAAGTTCTTCAGCTTGAGGGATAAGTTCCAGAAGGAGATCAAAGAGAAGGGCTATCCCTGGAAGCGCTAGAAAAGGAGGAGAAAACTCCAAGCTGCTTCCGGGATTGGGGCCGACACGAGAGGCGGCCTTTCCGCTCGGTGTCGGCCTTGAAATGGAAAGTTCCTGTTGTAAAAAGGGGAAAGCGGTCCCTTTTGCCCGAAACGGTTCCGGCCGGGCCAAAGGTTTGCGGAGTAGTCTGGATGACTTTACGACTTCTTCGCATCAACGATTCGCTCAAATAGGGCAAGGTGCGATGTGAACAGACAGCCACTTTCCGATCTCAAGGTTGTGGAACTGGCCCGGGGGATCAGCGGTCCTTACTGCGCAAAAATGCTGGCGGACATGGGTGCTGAGGTGATCAAGGCGGAGGAACCGGGCTCAGGGGATGAATTGAGAAATCAGGGGCCTTTTCCTGAAGACATTCCCCACCCGGAGCGCAGCGGCGAATTCTTGTACCTCAACGCCAACAAGCTGGGAATCACCCTGAATCTCCGGACGAGCACGGGGAGAGAAATTTTTAAAGAACTCCTTTCCCGCGCTGACGCTTTCGTTTCGAGCCATTCTGTTAAAATGCTGACCGCCCTCGGGCTGGACTACCCCTCCGTTAAACAAATCAACCCGAAAATGGTGATGACCACCATAACCCCCTTTGGGCATTCGGGACCCTACAGAGACTACAAGGCCTACGACCTCAGCATCACCGCGGGCGGAGCCATGAGCTACAGCACAGGAAGGCCGGACCGGGAGCCCATTTCCACCCCGGGTTCCCAGGGCAGTTACTATGCGGGAATCAGTGCTGCTGCGGCGACCATGGTAGCTCTTTATGCACGTGAGGTGAAAGGGATAGGTCAGCACGTGGACATTTCCCAAATTGCGGCCATCGGTCTGCCCTTTGCCCTTGCGGCCAGTGTGGCCATCCGGGGAGAGGCCTATGCTCAGCGCTTTGGCCATCGCCTCGGGGGGGTGTACCCTTACACGATTCTGCCCTGCAAGGATGGCTATTACCGGTTCTGCACCATCGAGGACTCCATGTGGCGGAGGGTCGTGGAGATGATGGGCAACCCTGAGTGGGCGGAAGATCCCAGGTTTGAGTCCTCTCCTTCCCGCTTCGACCATGCTGATGAATTGGACGCCCTGATGGCCCCCTGGCTGATGGCCCATACAAAAGAGGAGATCCACGGGCTCTGCCGGCGATACAAGGTCCCTGGAACCCCGGTTCAGACGATGGAAGAGGTGGTGAAAGACGCGCATATGAATGCCAGGGAATTCTTTGTGGAAATTGATCACCCTGAGGCCGGAACATGGAAGTATCCTGGACCCCCGGGCAATTACTCCAGCTTTCGCTGGCAGGTGAAGCGGCCGGCCCCCCGGCTGGGGGAACACAATGAAGAGGTCTTTTGCAGGCGTCTTGGGCGCAGCAGGCAGGATCTGGCGGACTACCGCAGGTGCGGGGTGATTTGACGGGGTCACAGGCCCGTCATTCTTCCACGAGGAGGCATGAAAATGAGGGCACTGGAAGGGCTGAGGGTGGTTCTCTTTGGAACGATCTGGGCAGGTCCTGCAACGGCCGCCACCCTTGCGGATTTCGGCGCCGAGGCGATCAGGGTGGAATCGCGGGCCTATCCTGACCCGTTCCGATATTTGATGAGTCAGGATCGAACGAATCCCGACAAGGGACCTTTTTTCCAAACCCTGAATCGGAATACACTGAGCGTCACCCTGGATCTTTCGCGGCAGGAGGCGAGAGACCTGGCCAAAAGGCTGATCAAGATCTGCGATGTGGTGGTGGAGAATCAGTCTCCCAAGGTCATGAAGCAATGGGGTTTGGACTACCCTGTGCTGAAGGAGATGAAACCCGACCTGATCATGGCCTCCGTGTCAGGATACGGCCAGACCGGGCCTTTAGCTCAGGACATCGCCCTCGGTCCCACGCTGTCCTCGTTTTCGGGACTCGACAGTATGGTCGGATATCCGGGAGGTCCCCCTTTGGGTATCCACAGGGCTTATTTTGACATGGTGGGGGCCATGGCAGCGCTTTTTGCGGTTCTGCTCGCCTTGCGGCAGCGGGCTAAAACCGGGCAGGGGCAGTATATCGATGTATCCATGGCTGAGACAGGTGTGACCCTTCTGGGGAGGGAAGTCATGGATTATGTGATGAATGGGCGCAGTGCGGTTCCCCGGGGAAACCGGCATCCTTCCATGGCGCCGCACGGTTGGTATCCATGCAAGGAAAAAGACACCTGGATCACGATCGGCTGCGGCAAAGAAGAGGAGTGGAGGGCACTTTGCGAGGCCACCGGAAATCCGCAATGGCTCGAAGACCCGAGGTTCCTGGATTCCTACAGCAGGCTGAAGCACGAGGAGGAGCTGAACCGGCTCATCGGGCGATGGACCGCGGGTTACAGGCCCCTGGAGGTCATGGAAATTCTTCAACGGGCCGGGGTGCCCGCTGTTCCGTGTAACGACATCCCCGCTCTATTTGCAGATCCGCACTCTCTGGATCAGGGCTACTTCGTTTCCCTTCCTCATCCTGAAGACCCCGATGCCTTTGTCTACAACAACCCCTGGAAATTGAGCGAGACGCCTGCAGAAATTCGTCGCCACGCCCCCCTCCTGGGCGAGCAGAGCAGATATGTTCTCTGCGAGCTGTGCGGGGTTTCCGAAGAGGAATTCAACCGCCTGGTCGAAGAAAAGGTGATTTACTGAGAAAGCCTTTGGTCGGAGAAAAAAGGGGAGGGGGAAGAAACACGTGCGACGTCGGCAGAGTGGAATTCCATGACTTTTTGTCTGGACATAGAAGCGCTGATTGCATCGGGCGTCAGGGAGGAGGAACGAATTTCCCGGTACCGGGTCGAACTGGCGCGAATCTGTGGGGAAGTTCTGAGCGATGCGCAAGTGCCCACCGACCCGGTGGGAAAGGCGCAAACGCTGTTTGCCAGACTGTGGAAGCGGAAACCGTCCCGGTATAAAAAACGGGGTCCTTATCGTCTCCATGAGGTCATCGAAGCAGAGCGAAGTCCCGGAGACAGACCGGTGGGAAACTGCCTCGGCCTTACGCTTCTTTTCAACGTTCTTCTCCGGCGGATGGGGATCAAGGCGGAGGCGGTCTATCTCGATCAGGCTTTCAACGCAGCGCCGCACGTCTTGACCTTCTTGCCGGTGGGGACATCCGGGATCGACGTGGAGAACATCCTGCCGGAAGGTTTCGATTACAAGGGGCATCTGCAAGATCCCACGAGGACGATCTGGGGGGACAGGGAGCTTGTGGCGGACATCCATCACAGCATTGGAAACGACCTGTTTGAAAAAAGATCCTTCGACGAGGCCTCAACACATTACGGCCGGGCCATCGAGCTGAATCCTCATTATGAAAAGGCCCGTCTGAACCGAATCATGGCTTGGGCCGAAAAACAGGGGAAATAGCCTTCAAACCCGCTTCTTCGGCTCCTCATGCCCTCCAGGTCCGGAAACGGAAAAACCCATAAAGATCCGAGGCATTTCCATGAAAAGAACGCGAGTTTGCGACCTATTGGGCATTGCCTATCCGATTTTGCAGGGCGGAATGCTCTGGCTCGCCACCGCAGAACTTGCCGCGGCCGTTTCCAACGCGGGGGCCTTGGGAATATTGAGCCCTCTGGCAGGAATGGAGGCGGACGGCGATGCGGCGAACAACCTTGAACTTCAGATCAGGAAAGCCAAAACCCTCAGGGGCAGACCCTTCGGCGTAAACATCCCCCTTGATCTGCGGGAGAGCGGGGTGCTCATGGATGTGGTCCTTCGCCACAAAGTGCCGATTGTGGTCACTGCGGCGGGGAATCCGGAGCTTTACACCGGGCTGTTGAAACAGATGGACGTAAAGGTTCTCCATGTGGTCAGTTCTGTGAAACAGGCCCGGGCTGCGGAAGCCTCGGGTACGGATGCGGTCATTGCCGAGGGGATTGAAGCCGCAGCCCACGATGGATTCGATGAAATCCCGTTGTTTTCATTGATCCCTCAGGTTGTGGATGCCGTCCGCGTGCCGGTCATCGCGGCGGGGGGCATTGCGGATTCAAGGGGATTAGTGGCCGCTATGGCCCTGGGTGCGGAGGGAGTGCAGCTCGGGACCCGCTTCCTCGCCGTGGATGAAAACATCGCTCATCCCAACTACAAGCAGGCGATTGTCGGTGCGAAGGATACGGACACGGTGATCACATGTCGCAAGCTGGTCCCCACGAGAAGCCTGAAGACGAAATTCACGGCACGGTTGCTGGAACTGGAACAATCGGGCGCCTCAGCGGAGGAAATCAGGGCTTTTCTTGGTTACAGGCGGAACAGGAGGACGCAGCTCGAAGGGGATCTCTCGGAGGGTGAAGCCTACTGCGGAGCCTCGGCGGGGTTGATCAAGGAGATTATTCCCGCGGCCGAGGTGGTGCGACAGATGGTAAAAGGGTGGCAGGGAGTGATAGAAAAATTCCTTTAGATCACGCTCACCGTCAATGGTTTCCGTTCGCTGAAACCGGCGGTATGGACCTGCTGTCTCCTCGATGGTGAACCTGAAGGATGATTGGCGAAGGAATTTCTCTCCGGGATTGTTCGGCCTAGCCGGTATGGGGAAGAAAAAACCTCATCAGGATGATCGGATGGAAACCGGACAGGACAAGGACGGCCTTCTCCAGGAGATCACGGTGCTGGATCTGGCCGACGAGACAGCCAGTTTCTGTTCAAGGCTCCTGGCCCACATGGGCGCCTTTGTGATCAAGGTCGAGAGACCGGCAGGGGACCCGGCCCGGAATACGGGGCCTTTTCTTGAAGGTTCGGGAGAGAGTCTCTCTTTTCTCTATCACAACACCAATAAGTACGGGATTACCCTGGACCTGGAAAACCGTTGGGGAAGAGAGACCCTCCTCAAGCTCGTGGAAAAATCGGACGTGGTTTTGGAGACGTTCCCCCCCGGATACCTGGATGATCGCAGGCTGGGTTACCACCATATGCACCGAGTCAATCCGAGGGTGATTCTCACTTCCGTAACCGGATTCGGGCAGCACGGTCCCCGGCGCCGGTTCAAATCGTGCGATCTGGTCGCTTCAGCCCTCGGGGGGCAGATGTACGTTTGTGGTTCTCCATCAACGCCGCCTCTCAAGCCTTTCGGGGAGCAACCCTTCTATACCGCCTCTCTTTTTGCCGTCGTGGCCATCCTGTTGTCCCTGAGGAAACGCAGCCTGAGCGGAGAGGGGGAACATCTTGATCTCTCCGTCCAGGAAGGGGTGACCGCAACCCTGGAACATGTGATGATTCAGTATGTTCACGATCACATCGTCCCTCAAAGACAGGGCCGTTTGCACTGGAGGAACGCCTTTTACATTTTTCCCTGTAAAGAGGGGTTCATCCATCTGGCGCTTTTTCAGCAATGGGATACCCTCGTTGCCTGGATGGACCAGGAGGGGATGGCAGGAGACCTGAGAGAGGAAAAATACCGGGACGAGCAATACCGGGTCGGTCATCTGGCGCATATCCTCGCGGTGATGGAGAAATGGACCGTGACCCATGAAAAAGGGGAGCTTTTCCAGTTGGGCCAGTTGATGCGTTTCCCATGGGCACCGGTTTTTTCTCCCATGGAGGTGGCAAGCAGTCCCCAGCTAAAGGCTCGGGAGTTTTTCGTCCCCGTGGAGGCTTGCGGGGCGGAATCGACCCTCCGTTGTCCCGGCCTGCCTTTCAAACTCGATCCCCCGCTTGGCGGTCCGGTCCGTTGGGCTCCCCGGGTGGGGGAACATAACGCCAAGATCCATGGTGAGCTCTTGGGTTTTAATGGGGCGGAACGTGAAAGGCTGGCTCCAGTCAAGGTGATTGAAGTTCCCCGCGGCGTTGCGCGACCTCACCATGCGACGGACCACCTGGCCGGCAAGGGAATCCCAACGCGTCCCGGCTTTTTAAACCCCCTGAGGGTGCTTGATTTTACGAGGGTGCTGGCAGGGCCTTATGTCACAAGAGTGCTGGCCGATTTCGGCGCCGAAGTGATCAAGATTCAGTCCAAAAGAGCCGCCACGGGCGTCGAGTCCAATACGGACGCTTATTTCAACACGTGGAATCGCAACAAGATGAGCATGACCCTCAATATGGACTACCCCGAGGCGAAGGAGCTCGTCCTCCGCCTCACAAGGGTGAGCGACGTGGTGGTGGAGAATTTCTCCCCGAGGGTCATGTCCAACTGGGGACTGGACTACCCCGCGCTAAGAACGGTGAAGGCCGACCTGGTGATGCTGGGGATGTCGGCCATGGGGCAAACAGGACCATGGAGGGATCATGTGGGCTTCGGGCCGACCATCCAATCCGCATCGGGACTCACCTTCCTCACTTCTTTTTCCCAGCAATCGCCCCTGGGGATGGGATACGCTCATGCCGACTTGATTTCCGGCCTTTACGGCGCAGCGGCGATTCTGGCCGCACTCGAGCGCCGCGACCGAACGGGGCACGGTATGTACATCGATCTCTCCGAGTACGAAGCCATGTGCAGCCTCATGGGCCCTGCTTTGATGGACGTCATGGTCAACCAAAGGGAGGTTCTCCCCTCTGGAAACCACCCGGGCCATCTGCCTGGTGCCCCCTATGGTTGCTACAGATGCCTAGGCGCGGACAGGTGGTGCGTGATTGCCGTTTTCAATGAGACGGAGTGGCAGGCCCTCTGTGAGGCGATGGGTTCTCCCGGCTGGAGCAAGGAGGAACGGTTCTCTTCCTTTTTCAGAAGGAGAGTTCACGGAGAAGAACTCAACCGCCTGATCGCCCGGTGGACTGCCGGCCAGGAGGCGGAGAAGGTCATGGAAGTCCTTCAGGGAGCCGGTGTTTCCTCCGGGGTGGTCCAGGATGCGGAAGACCTGGCCAAGGACCCGCAGCTCCGGGCGAGAAACTTTTTCGTGCCCCTGGAACATCCCCTGCTCGGGAGGACGCTTACGGATTCCTATCCCATGGGTTTCAGGGAAGTTCGGAGCGAGTCCTGGAAGGCGGCGCCGCTGCTGGGCGAGCATAACCGCTACGTATACCGGGAGTTGTTGGGTCTGAGCGAAGGGGAGTTCGAGGCTCTTGTCAAAAAAGGAGTCATCGGATGAGCTTTTCTTGCCGCCAGGGGTGGATGAACGGGATTGCGGTTGGAGGGTTAGCCCATTCGGTCCCACACAACACTTCCGTCCAGGATCGTCATTTCCACCTCCAGGTCTTTCATCTCATCGGGGGAAACGGTCGTGGGATCGCCACTCAACACGACGAGGTCCGCCAGTTTTCCGGGAGCGATCGTCCCCTTTTCCGATTCCTCGAACCCGGCCGTCGCCGCATACTCGGTAAACATCCGCAAGGCTTCCAGGGCCGTGATTCCCTCTTCTTCGAGCACGGGCCGGCCCGTATCCGACCTTCTGGCGACGGCGGAGTAAATCCCAATCAAAGGGTTCGCAGGGACCACGGGGCTGTCCGAGCTTCCCGCCACTCTGACGCCGCTCCTCATGAGCGTTTTTAGGGGGTAGAGATACGGGAATTGCTCCGGCGGAACCGTTTCCAAATATCGATCCCCGCTGTAATACAGGAAGGCCGGCTGGGTGACCACCTGGATTCCGAGAGAGGCTAGCCGTTTTGAGAGCGAGGGGGGACATACGGAGCAATGTTCGATTCGGTGCCTGTGATCTCGCTTGGGAATCCTCTCCAGTGCGAATTCCACGGCCGTGCAGGCGGATTCAACGGCGTTTTCCTCCAGGGCATGAATGACCGCTTGAAATCCCGCCTCATGGATCCTCAGAACCATGTGGTTCAACTGGGGCTGGGAAGGGTGGATCTGTCCCGTGGTTTCATCCAGGATGATCTTTATGCCGCGCACCTGAAGCCGTTTAGGATTCACATGGATCGGAAAAGAATCTCCTTCCAGCCGGTCAAATGCCTTCATGCCCATGATCATGCCCAGCCTGGGCAGCAGCAGTCCGCGGTCGATCCGTGTCCGGAAAATCTCCCAACGCTCCATATCGTTTCGTGAAGAGGCGTCGTGGACGGAGGTGATTCCCAGGGAGAGCATGTGTTCGCCGGCCAGGGCGATTCCCTGCTCCATCTGGGCGGGATCCAGAGGAGGAATGCGCGGGGACAGGAAATCCCCCATTTCAAAGAGCAGTCCCGTAAGCTCTCCGCTTTCCGTTGAACGGTCGATGAGGCCGCCGGGCGGATCCGGCGTTTCTGTGCTGATGCCGACAAGCTGCAAGGCACGACTGTTGAGCACATGGGCGTGACCGGATCGATGGGTCAGTTTCACGGGGTGTGTTGGAGCGGCCTGGTCAAGATCCCGGCGGTTGGGATGCCTCTTATCCTCGAGGGTGAACTCGTTGTATCCCTTGCCCCTGATCCAGGTCCCCGGCTCGAGGCTCCGGGCCAACCTGCGAATGCCGGACTGAATGTCCGCGATGGAGCGAACGCCGTCCCGGGGTCCCAAATTCAAAGAAACCAGGCTCTCGGCCAGGGAGAGGAAGTGCAGGTGCGCATCGATGAAACCGGGAAGGACCGTTTTTCCCCTGCAATCGATGTACTGACGCATCCCGCTCCGCCCCTTGCGGGAGAAAAGCTGCTCCCCCACGCTGAGTATCCGGTTCCCTCGGAGGCAAACCTGTGTGGCACGCGGGAACTTCGGCTCCAGAGTGACCACATTGCCATTGAAAAGAACGAGCGGGTCGAGTCTCCGTTTCACCTTCGTGAACATCTTTCGTTGCTTCCTCCATCCTACCCCACCATTTTGCCCACCAGAAGCTTGGACCTCTCCGAAAAACCTGGCTGGCTAGAGACGAGCTGGGGCCCGGTTCCAATTATCCAAATCGGACAACAAAACTCAAGGGTGGAATTGCCCATGAGGTGAAATTCCCTTCCGTTTTCTTTGCAGAGGAGAGAAGCCTTTTAGTCGGCTGCCATTGCTAAATAGTTCAAGCCTCCCGGAAGGCCATCTCCCTGATCTAAGGGGTCTCATCACTTTTTTTCTTGACATGGCTGAAGGGGAATATTATGGCATTTTTAATCACATTTTTAATTATAGCTATCGTGTCGACCTTCATCCAGGCGAGCAACGACCGATCATGAACGATGAAGGTACGACCTTGGAGGAGCTTCTGCGCTAACTTGTGAAGAAAAGAGGTGAAACCATGGCGAGAAGGGTTGGCATAGTCGGGGTCGCCCAGACAAAATTTGGGATCAAGGCGGACTTACACCTTCAAGATGTGGCCTTTGAGCCCGTGGAAAAGGTTTTACAGGAGACGGGCCTCAAATTCATTGAAGACGGTACGGGCATTGACGCCACCATCAGCTGCTCTTCGGATCACTGGGACGGTTGGACCATTTCCAGCAAAAACATCGTGGACGGCGCAGGAGGCCATCTTCGTCCGGAGGAGAAGGTGGCCGAGGACGGAGCCTATGCGCTTTATTATGCGGCGTTGAGTATCATGGGAGGTCACTATGACTGTATCCTGCTGGTGGCCCATACCAAGGAGAGCCAGGTAGAGGGGCGTCTCATCGAGAATTCCGGTTTTGAACCCATGTATTTGAGGATGCTGGGGCTGGACTTCACGTCGTGCGCCGCCTTGCAGGCAAGGCAGTATATGGAAAAATACGGCATCTCCGCGGAGCAGTGCGCGCAGGTGGTCGTGAAAAACCGCAGAAATGCCATGGAAAACCCCTATGCCCATATGCCCGAGCTTCTTACGGTTGAAGATGTGTTGAATTCTCCCATGCTTTCCGATCCCATCAGGCTCCTGGATGCAAAACCGTATTCCGACGGGGCGGTGGCCATGATTGTGGCCGCGGAGGAAAAGGCGAAGAAATGGACCGGCAAGCCTGTGTGGATCGAAGGGCTTGGTTGCTGTCACGATAGACACTACCCGGGATATCGGGATCTTACGGATCCCCTCTCGTTGAAGGAGGCGGCAAAACGATCGTACAGGATGGCAGGGATATCCAATCCTCGCAGGGAACTGGATCTGGTGGAGCTCTCGGAGTATTACTCCTATCAGGAACTCCTCTGGTCGGAAGGTTTGGGGCTTTGCGAGGAAGGGGAAGGTGGCCGAATGGTGGAGTCAGGGGTGACGAGCATCGGAGGTGAAATTCCCATCAATGCTTCGGGGGGGCTTCTCTCGGGAGTTCCGGTGAATGTGGCAGGCCTCAACCGGGCTGCTGAGGCAGCGATCCAGCTCCGCGAGGAGGCGGGCAAGAGACAGATCGACGGCGCCAAGAAGGCGGTCGTCCATGGGACGGGGGGAGTCTGTGGCCAGATGCACTGTGTCATCAATTTGAGGAGGGGTTTCTGATGGGTGAGAGAGTTGCGATCATCGGGATTGGTCAAACGGACCATCGTTTCGTCAGGCCTGACGTCAGCCATGATGACCTGATCAATGAGGCCGTGAGAAAGGCACTGCAAGATGCGGAAATGACCATCAAAGATATCGACACGGTCATCATTGACAATATGGATCTGTTTGAGGGGCACTACCTGGCCGACGGCATGACCGTGGACAGTGCGGGAATGTACATGAAACCGGGTTTAAAGATGAATACAGGAGGGACGAGCGGCGGGACCGCAGTGGCAACGGGATGGCACCATGTGGCCTCCGGCGTCTTTGACACGGCCCTCGTAATCGGGTGGCAGAAGCAGGATGCATCTGCATCCATCGCGGCACTGGTGACGGCCAGGGAACCGCTCTACGATCGTGGAATGGCGGCAGGGGCCGTAGGGATCTTTGCGACGATGGGCCTGCGCTACATGCAGGAAACCGGGTGCCAGGAGGAGCACGCCGCACTGGCAAGAGTGATCATGGCGGACAATGCCAGGCGGAATCCCCACGCCCACTTGAAGCCGGAGCTGACGCTTAAAGATGTGCTCGAATCTCGGGTGCTGGTCTGGCCCGTGAGACTCCTTCACATGTCTCCCACTTCCTGCGGGGCCTGCGCCCTGGTGCTCGCCAACGAGGAACGGGCGAAAAAAGCGGCGAAGAAACCCGTTTGGATCAAGGATGGGGAGACGGCACACCGCGAACAATCCGTGTGGCGAGGAGGCTGTGTGGAGCCGCAGCCCACAATGACGGCCATCGAGGTGGCGGCATCGAGGCTCTACAAGAGGAACGGGATTAGCAAGCCCGCCCGCGATATTGATGTTTGGGAACTCTACACCCCTTCCTCCTGGGCGCTGTTCCCCTGGATGGAGCTCTTCTTTATCTGTGAGAAAGGGGAGGCGTGGAAGCTGGTGGAAAAGGAGGCCATACGGATCGAACGGGAGATCCCCATCGAGCCTTCCGGAGGGGTGGTATCCACCAATCCCATTGGGGCTTCCGGAGTGATCCGGGTGGCGGAAGCTGCGCTGCAGCTCAGAGGGGAGGCAGGGGAACGCCAGGTCACCAAGAAGGCGGATACGGCCGTTGCCTCGGCTTGGGGCGCCTGTCACTGGATTGTCATGTTCTATCTTTCCAATCGCCTTTAAGGAGGTGGAAATGAATACGGAGCTAATGGAAATTATCATTCCTCTCGATTTGAAATACAAGTGGAGTGCGGGCCCGCACCTGGGACATTTCCTGAGGCAGTTGAAGGAAGAAAAGATTATTGCCAACCGGTGTCCTCAATGCAAGCGCCTTCAGCTCCCTCCCGCACCTGTTTGCGGGCGATGTCACATCGCCATGGGAGACGACTGGCTGGAGCTGTCGCACCGGGGCACCGTGATTTCCTATAGTTTTGTGGTGGATTCCATGTATGACGCCGGCACCGGGGATATGAGGCCTGTGCCTTACACCATAGCGGCGATTGTGCTGGACGGCGGGTCCGACGCGGCCTTCTTCCATAAGCTGGAGGAGGACGACCCGGAAAAAGTGAAGGTGGGGATGAGGGTCGAGGCTGTGTTCAAGCCGCCGGAAGAACGGGAAGGACTGATGACCGATATCCTTCATTTTCGGACCATTGAATAAGAAGGTGGAGCGTGTATTCGGTTCAAAGCCGGCGGTGATGAGCCTGCAATCGACAAATTCCTCTTCCGTGGGAGTTCATGGTCCATTTGTCTGAAAAACCCGTGTATTCCGGGACCACTGTGAAAGAAGGAGCGAAAGACATGTCACAGAAAAAACCAAGCAAGTATACGGACCTCCTTGATTTCGTAACCCCGAGCAAGATGTTTGAGGTCTTGAGCCTGGATCCCCTCGTGGCCACGGGGAGAATAGCAATCCCCTACCGGTATTTTCCAGGGCCCGTTGCCACTCGATTCTTCGTGGAGTTGCGTGATCATCAGAAAATTTTCGGCATCCGGTGTCGCACCTGTGGAACCGTGTACGTGCCACCGGAAGCCACCTGCGGGAAATGTTTCGAGAACTTGGATGAATGGGTGGAGGTGGGTAAAAGCGGTGTCTTGGAGAGTTACACGGTGACCCACTATACCCTTCCAATTCATCCGGCATCCATGCCCATCATGTATGGGTTGGTCAAGCTGGATGGGGCGGATACTGGCTTCGTGCACCTTCTGGGTGAAGTGGAACCCAAAGGGGTTAAAATTGGAGGAAAAGTGGAAGCGGTATTCAGAGAGAATAGAAAGGGAAATATTCTCGATATCCAGTACTTCCGCCCCGTCCAGTAGAGATGGTCGACCCATCCCGGTCACGGGTTAAAACGTGAGACCCCGGATGGGAATTCATAGGACATCCCCTGTGGACGGGCCGGCAGGGTCGCTTATTCCGGTAAAGAGCCTGCCGCGGACATGGGGGGTGCACCAATTTCAAGTATGGCTGGATGCTGAACTGCCCGCTTTATAATAGCGGCCCCACCCCGGGGGGCAGGAGGCGGGAGTGGGTTGAGGAGAAATGAAGATGGATTTCGACCTTTCAGAAGAACACCGGATGATCCAGCAGAGCATTCGCAGATTTTGCGAGAAAGAGCTGGACCCGATCGCGGCGGAAATTGATGAGGAAGAGCGGTTCCCCATGGCGGTTTACAGGAAGCTAGGGCAGGAAGGCTTTCTTGGCACCCTCGTGCCGGAAGAATATGGTGGGACCGATTCCGGCTTGATGAGCATGTATATCATCAAGGAGGAACTCTGCCGATCGGTCGCCGCAATGGGAATGTCCGTAGCCATATGTACGCTGAACTTCTGCCATTTCATATCCAGATTCGGGACAGAGGAACAAAAACGCAAATACATTCAGCCGGTCGCGAGTGGGGAAAAGATTGCCGCTTACGGACTCACGGAGCCCAATGCGGGCTCCGACAGTCTGGGGATCCAAACGCGGGCCCGGCTCGACGGGGATTCCTTTGTCATCAACGGCGCAAAGACGTTCATTACGAACGCACCCATTGCCGATTACTTCGTCGTGGTAACCCGCACCAGTGGCGACAGGACGATTCATGGAGGGACAAATTTTATCCTGGAGAGGGGGATGGCGGGACTGAGCACGGGAGAGCAATTCAAAAAACTGGGAATGCGGTGCTCCCCTACCGGAGAGATCTTCATGGATGATTTGAGGGTCTCCGCAGATCAGGTGCTCGGCAGGGTCGACCAGGGCTACCAGGATATGTTCACCACGTTGAACGCGGAAAGAGCCCTTGCAGCCGCCACTGCCACCGGGATCGCCCAGGCCTGCTTCGAGGCCTCCGTCCGCTATGCCCGAGAGAGAGTGCAGTTCGGCAGACCCATAGGCCAATTTCAATTCATTCAGGGGATGCTCGCCGAGATGGGTACAAATATCGAAGTGGCCCGGAGCTTTGCCCACAAAGTGGTCTGGCTCTACGAGCAGGGAAAGCCCATCAGACACGAGGCGGCCATGGCCAAGCTTTTCGCCTCCGGCATGGCGGTCAAGTGCGCCCTGGATGCCGTACAGATCCACGGCGGGTACGGCTACCTGAAGGAGTTCCCCGTGGAGCGATATTTGAGGGATGCCAAGCTCGGGGAAATCGGCGGAGGAACTTCAGAAGTGCAAAAAATCGTCATCGCCAGATCGATCATGAAAGGAATCTAGCCTTCCACGGTCAGGGGACGAAATCCAAAGACCCGGCCGGATTAGCGAAAAAGGCCCGCTTCCGAACAGGCTCCCCTCAACCGGGTGCAATTTCTACCCCTTGACAGAACGCTCACGATGAGAGTAAATAGAACTCACGGCATTTGTGCTGGTGTTGACCCAAGGAGCTGAAAGGTCCGTTCCAGGTGATAGGAACGCCTCTTGACCCGCACTGTCTAACTTCTAAACCAGGAGTTAGAAATGTTTTTTGACGTTATCGATCGGCTGTCCCGGGTTTACTATTGGATCGTACTGGGCCTCACGAGCGTGGCGGTGGCGGTCCTGGCTCCGATGATGTTCCTGATCGGAGGTGACGTGATCGCCCGATATCTGCTCCGAAAGCCCATTCCCGCCGTCTTCGAAATCAACAGCAACTTCCTGATGGTCCTGGTGGTTTTTTTCCCTCTGGCCTATGTTCACCGACACAAAGAACATGTCTTCGTCACGCTGTTCACGGAGAAGTTTTCAGCGATGGGGAAAGCCATTCTGGATGTGTTCTCGGCGATCCTGGGAATCATTGCATTCGGTCTGATCGGTTGGTACGGAGTGGATACGGCTCTCGTAGCCACGGAGGCGAGAGAATACGTCCCGGTAATGATCAACGTACCGGTCTGGATCAGCAAATGGTTTGTCCCCATCGGATGTTTCGCTTTCTGCATCGAATTGTTTCTTGACGCTTTAAAGCAGCTGCAAATCATCATCAATCCGGCTTCGGAATAAAAGGGGGGAGGCCGTGGAAGGCTGGGTCATCGGGCTTCTTGGAATTGTTATCCTGCTGGTGCTGATCGCCTTCAGGGTCCATGTGGCATTTGCCTTGTGTTTCACGGGGCTTGCAGGCTATTTCGTGATCATGGGCTGGAAGGCCACGGCGGGCCTGCTGGGCCTCGTCCCTTACAGCTTTATCGCGAGCTTCATTCTCACCACCATACCGCTCTTCCTGCTCATGGGATACCTGGCTCACCATGCGGGACTGACTACGGACATCTACTATACGGCCCGGATGTGGCTGTCGCGGGTTCCCGGCGGGTTGGCCATCGCCTCTGTGGCCGGTTGCGCCGTCTTCGCCGCTGCCTGTGGGTCAAGCCTGGCGACGGCGGCCATGATGGGACGGATCGCCATTCCTGAAATGCTTCGCCACGGTTACAACAGGGGCCTTGCCACGGGTTGTGTGGCGGCAGCGGGCACCATAGGATCGCTCATTCCACCCAGCATCCTGCTGATTCTTTACGGTGCCATGACGGAGACCTCCATCGGCCGCCTCCTGATCGCAGGTTTCATTCCCGGAATTGTTTCCGCCCTCATTTACATGATCATGATCTATCTTAGGGCTTTGAAGGACCCGAGCCTCGGGCCGTCGATCCACGAGCGGGTCACCTGGCGCCAGAGATTCGTTTCCCTCAAGGGAACGTGGGGCATCATCGCCCTTTTTTTCCTGGTCATTGGAGGCATCTATCTCGGCTGGTTCACGCCCACGGAAGCGGGAGGGGTGGGGGCTTCCGGTGCCTTTTTGGTCGCCGTGATCACGGGGAAATTGAGCTTTAAGAATTTTTCGGATTCGCTCAGGGACACCGCGAGGAGCACGTCGCAGATTTTTGCCATAGCCATTGGCGCGGCAGTCTTCACCAAGTTCATGGCCGTAAGCGACCTGCCCAATGAAATTTGCCAGTTCATTCTGGCGCTAAAGATTCACCCCATTATGGTGGTGTCCATGCTCTCCCTCGTTTATGTCTTCCTGGGGATGTTCCTGGACCCTGTCGGCGTGCTGCTTTTGACCCTTCCCGTGGTTTACCCGGTCATGGAAGGATTGGGTTTCAACCTGGTCTGGTTCGGCATCATCATGATCAAGTACCTGGAGATCGGCCTCATCACGCCGCCCGTGGGACTCAACGTTTACGTGATCAAGGGAGTTGTGGGAGAGGAAATCCCTCTGGAGACGATCTTTCGAGGGATTGGATGGTTCGTGGCCATGGATGTTTTGACCCTGGCCATCCTGATCGCTTTTCCTCAGATCAGCCTGTTTCTGCCTGCCAAGATGATGGGCATGTAAGCGATGGCTTTTTCTTTCTCCGATTCCCGTCCCAAGAGGAGCTGGAGGAGAAAAAATAGAGACCATTCTTTGCCAAGCGCGGAGGGGGGGTGATAAGCGTAGCGCCATACCAGCGATGGGTAAGCTTTTCAACCTGGATTTTTTTCGTAAGGAAAGGAGGGTTTGTCGATGAAGGGTTTCAGTTCCAAGAAAAGCGGGTTAATGCTTCTAATGGTCACGTTCGTTTTCTTTGGATCCTTATGCTTCGCCCAGGCGGGAGACGTCTCTTTGCCTCGAACCATGATCTGGAGCTGCTATGACGTGGGCTCAACGGGCTATGTGCAGGCTTCAGCCATTGCCGACGCTTTTGTAAAGAAATACGGCATCAGAATCCGGTTATTGCCTTCCGGCACGTCCATCGGTCGATTGATGCCGGTCACCACCAAAAGGGTGAGTTGCGGCTTCCTGGCCAATGAGGTTTACTTTGCAGCGGAGGGGCTTTATGACTTCTCCACCATCGAGTGGGGCCCTCAGGACCTCAGAGTACTGATGGGCCAGCCCACAACGGTGGGACTGGCGACTCCAAAGGACGCCGGAATCAGGACATTCAAAGACCTGAAGGGAAAACGCCTTTCCTACGTTCCGGGAGCGGACACGCTGAATATCAAAATGGACGCGTGGCTCGCCTTCGCCGGCCTTACCTGGAACGATGTCCAGCGAGTGGAGTTTTCAAGCTATGCCGCCTCCCTCAAAGCGCTCATAGAGGGCAAAACGGACGGTTCCGTATCGGGACCGACGGCATCCATCCTCTACGAGCTCGAGTCGTCGCCCAAAGGCATTTACTGGGTCCCCTTTCCGAAAGAGGACAAGGAAGGCTGGAAAAGGATGTTGAAGACTTGCCCTTTTCTCAGCCCGGGGGTGGAAACAGTGGGGCCGGGCCTTTCAGAGCAAAACCCTGTTGAGTTGCCTTCTTACCGCTATCCCATGGTCACAGTCTACGCCGATGCCGATGCCGATTGGTGTTACAATTTCGTCAAAGCCATGGATGAAACCTTTCACATGTACAAGGGGGCCCACCCGGTCATGCCCAGATGGGCAATCGACCTGGCCGGAGTACCTCCGGCGGATGCTCCTTTCCATGAAGGTGCGATCAAATACCTGAGGGAAAAGGGGGTGTGGAAGGCGGAGCATGATGCATGGAACAAAGAACGGCTTGGGCAGATCGAGAAAGTGCAGGAGGCTTGGGAGAAAGCCTTGACCGAGGCGGAAGCTCAGAAGATGAAATCAAAGGACTTTCCTGCGTTCTGGCTGAAAGAAAGAGCAAAGGCCCTGGGAGATTAAAGGCTATGGGTCCATCCTGACCGGAAACATGGCTGACATTTCACGACAGGGTGAACCGCATGGAAGCCGCGTCGTGCCCCGGAAATGCTCAGCCATGCAAAGCCACCGTTATGAGACCTGGCCTGATACGAAGGGGTAATTCTATGTCTGAGACGAAAAAAGATCCCGGCAAAGGAAGAGAAAAGAAAAGTGCGTCAAGGCTACAGGGTTTTTCTTATGTGGTGACCGCGGTTTTGTCCGCCCTCGGCACGCTGCTGTGCATCAACCAGCTTTTTCACCTCAACCTTTTCGGTTTCATGCCCATTGGAAACGCTTATTTCTATTACATTCTCACCTTTTACCTGACGATCAGCTTTCTCATTTTTCCCGGCGGGAAAAAATATGCTCACCGAATTCCGTGGTTCGACTGGGCATTGGCCCTTGTTTGCGTGGTCACTACCGTCTACCTGGCCTTGAACGCCTACGACATCTTGACAAAAGGATGGGAATATGTGGCCCCGCCTCTGCCGACGGCGGCAGGGTTCGTCCTCTGGCTGCTGGCCCTGGAGGGGGTGAGGCGTGCGGGAGGCTTCAGCCTTTTCCTGATCTGCTTTGTCTTTTCTCTCTATCCTCTTTACGCGGGGTACATGCCGGGGTTTCTCTGGGGAAGCTCCTTTTCTTTGGTGGAAGCGGCTCGTTATCATGCCATGGGTGTGGAGAGCATCATCGGAATTCCCACCAGGGTGGTGGGAAACCTTCTGGTGGGCTTCATCATCTTCGGGGTGGCCCTGGTCTCCTCGGGTGGAGGAGAGTTTTTCATGAATTTCGCCCTGTCGTTGCTTGGGCATACCCGGGGTGGCGCGGCGAAAGTCTCCGTGCTTTCCAGCGCTTTCATGGCGAGCCTCAGCGGAAGCGTCATTTCCAATGTGGTGACCACCGGCTCCATGACCATCCCGGCCATGAAAAAGACCGGGTATAGTCCAAGATGGGCGGCTGCCGTGGAAGCCTGCGCTTCAACGGGCGGCTCCATCATGCCGCCGATCATGGGAGCGGCGGGATTTTTGATTGCCTCGTTCTTGAACGTCCCCTATACGCAGGTGATGTGGGCGGCTTTCTTTCCCGCCTCTCTCTATTACCTGACACTGCTTCTGCAAGTGGATGCGCACGCCGCCTATGCCGGTATCGGAGGATTGCGAAAGAGCGAACTTCCCAGTGTCTGGGGGACCCTGAAAACCGGATGGTTCTTTCTCGGGTCCCTGATTTTGCTGGTCTTTATTCTTCTCTACATGCGGACCGAGGCTTGGGCACCTTTTTACGTGATGATCTTTCTCTTCGCATGCGCCATGATCCGAAAAGAGACGCGATATACCTGGAAGAAATTCGTCAATTTCATCGTGCAGTCAGGGAATCTTCTTGGGCAGATCACCGCGATTCTTGCGGGAATCGGCCTCATCATCGGTTCTCTTTCCGGTACGGGAGTGGCCAACTCTTTCTCCAGGGAGCTGGTGCTTTTCGCCGGTGGAAACATCTTCCTCCTTCTTCTCTTCGGGGCGATCACCAGTTTCATTCTTGGTATCGGAATGACCGTAACGGCCTGTTACGTGTTCCTTGCCATTGTTCTCGTTCCGGCCCTGGTCGAAATCGGGCTGAACGACATGGGATGCCACCTTTTTGTGCTCTACTGGGGCGCTCTTTCCTACATCACGCCACCCGTTGCACTGGGTGCCATCACTGCCGCGGCCATCGCCGGCTCCGAGCACATGAGCACGGCCTTCCTGTCCATGAGATTGGGCTCCGCCAAGTACATTCTTCCCTTTCTTTTCGTGCTGAATCCGGTCATGATCTTGAGGGGGCCGACGGGCGAGGTTCTTCTGGCGGTTTTCACGGCAATCATCGGGTGCGTCCTTCTCGCCGCAGCCCTCGAGGGGTATTTCTACATGCATGGGAAGATGTCCATCCCCTCCAGGATTCTGGTGTTCGCTTCAGGATTTCTGCTCCTGTATCCGGGATGGAATGTAGACCTGGCCGGGTTGGCATTGGTGTTTCTCTTCGCCATTCTTGCAAAGATGGGTTTGTTGAAAGCCACTGAAGCGGTTGCCCATTGACCGGCTGTGGAAAAGGAGGGACGTTCGTGATTTATTGACATTCTAGGAGGTATTCCTCGATACCACCGTCCCCCAGTGCCTGCCGTCCGCGCGGTATCGACTTGCTCACCGCCGAGGGACAGATCCCCAACTCCTTGGCGATCGAAGCGGAAGTCAGTCCAAGGCGGCGTACCCCGAGGTAGCAGAAAACCGCGCGCGCTTTGGCTACCCCGGGAACCTTGCTCCCTGATTTCAGTTCTTCCCTATCCAGACCGAAATGGGCGGAGACCCTCTGCAGCAATTGCGTCAGACTTGGCCCTCTCCGTCTTAAAAGGGACTTTCTCTCCCATTCCTCCTCTGACTCCCTCAATACCCTCTCTACGAACTCTGATCTCCCTAGAATCCGCTCATCCGCTCTCACCTTCTCTCCCGATCCCCGCAACTCCTTCAACCCTTTCCAGCCCCCTACAGAGCGCAAAAGCCCTCCGCCCACCAAATCGGGTCTGCTCCCCTTCTCAACCCCCTTCGAAACAAAGGAGAAGTACTTTCTTCTCGCCTCTTTCTCCGCCGTTGCAAAGTATCCCAGGACGTAGTTCCTGTCCTGCCAGGCTCTCTTCTTCCTGCCCATCAGCACAGAGTGGCCGGAGTAAGGGTATGAGGAAAGTTCACCGAGCTCTTTTACGATTCCGGCACGAAGAGGATTGAGATGGATGTAGCGCACAAGCTCTTGCAGATAAGCATCCTCCTCGCACAAAATGGACTTATAGCGGTTCTGGAAGAGGTGCCCATGACGACCATGGCGACGATTGAAGGTCACTGCGTAGCCGGTTAGAAGCCTTCTCATCACCCGGGCAACCGGTATCTTTCCCGTCCTGAAGAGAAAATGAGCATGGTTGCTCATCAGAGACCACGCATAGCAGGGTGTGGAACTCTCCAGCAGAATGCCGCCAAGCCGATCGAGGAAAGCGTCCCGGTCCTTATGGTCCCGGAAAATGACACCCCTCTCGATCCCTCGGATGATCACATGGTGGAGCGCCCCGGGTGCGTCGATGCGTGATTGACGTGGCATTCGCTTCTCTTAACACTACTTCGGAACAATGTCAATATTTCACCAACGTCCCCCATTACGTTCAGGAGATCTCGATCGTCACCTTTTCTCCCTTTCCCACCCTATCGGTCTTGGTTCTCATCCGTCCATAATAGGGGGATTTCGACAGGTAGAGGGCCGCGAGAGGATTGTGCGCAAGGACGCGGTCCTTCACGGCGAGCACGGTCATTGGAACCTTGCAGTATTTGATGAAAAGGGTATCGTGACCGATGCAAAGGCCGAGCATAATGGCCAGGTCCACTCCCTCTGCGCTCATGACCATTGCCTGGGCGATAGGATTGCACATGGTTTCCACCCTGCCGGGTCCCTGGATCTTTTCATCCTCCTCAATGCCAATGACCTCTTTGGGGGCCTGGCCCACTTTGCAGCGAACAGAGACCACTTCGAATCCCTTTCTCTCCAGAACCTCCGTGAGCATCCGTGCCTCGTTCAGTAAGCCCGCACAGAAGGCGATCCCAAGCTTCTTGAAGTTGCATTTCTGAGAGAATTGAATGAGTTCCTCAAGCCTGGGAAATCGCGTCCTCAGGCCCTCGGGGGTGTGTTCGTAGCATTCGAACTCCTGGACAGAGGCCAGGCGGGCGAATTCCCTGACATCGGGCTTCCTATATTCCGCTTGCGCGCTTTCAAGGACTTCCGGCATCCGGCGCATGGGACAGGTCTCCGGTGCACCCTCCAATCCAGGCATGGGCTCATCGGTCTTTATGCGTGGGTAACAGATCTCGCCGGGGCATCTGGCGCACATGCTCACGAGCTTTTCCTCTTCTTTATTCAAGACGACCTCCTTATTGGATGATGGTTGAAAACGGCATCAACGCCGTTCACTGCGTTCAACCCGGGGAATTCACGGGAACCATTTCGCGTGCAGGTCCATGCGTTGATGACGCGGAAAGCATAGAACAATGCCCGGTTTTTGCCAAGACAAATCCAGGAGATCCACTCGATCCAGGGGAGGAAATCGAGGCAGCGCATCGCGTCATTGGGGATGCCATCTCCCATATGGACCGAGACCGGGTTCTTCCACAAGGACGTGGAGAGGGTCGTGGAGCTGATGCTTGGCAGGAAAATCCCGGACCGCGTCAAAAAAACGCGGGGAAGGTCTCATGGTCAGGAAAAGCGGCTATCCTGAGGCTTGGCCGGGGCGCTCCTCCTCCTTTTGGCGCAAAAGACGCTTCAATACTTTCCCGGCCGGGCTTACGGGGATTTCTTCCAAAAACTCCACTTCTCGTACCTTCTTGTAAGGCACAACCTGATCGTTCACAAAATCCATCAGGTCCTTTTCCGTGACTTCCTGGCCGGGTTTTCTCACCACAAAGGCCTTGGGCCATTCTCCCACGGCCGGGTCAGGAACGCCTATGACGGTGCAGTTGGCCACGGCAGGGTGCTGGAAGAGGAGTTCCTCCAGTTCCCTGGGATACACGTTGTACCCCTTGTAGATGAGCATGTCTTTCTTTCGATCCACGATGGTGAGATAGCCGTCCTCATCCATCCGGCCGATATCGCCGGTGTGGACCCATCCCTCCCGCAATACCTCTGCGGTGGCCTCGGGTTTGTTATAGTAGCCCTGCATGCACTGGGGACCCTTGACGCAGATTTCGCCCTCTTCTCCGATGGGCAGTTCTTTGGTGCCGGTCTCCATGTCCACGATCTTCACCTGGGTGTCGAAGACAGGGACGCCCACCGTTCCCACCTTGCGAAGGCCGGTCCAGTTGGCAGGGTTGTATGTGGCCCCCATGCAAACCTCTGTAAGTCCGTACGCTTCGATGATAACGGCGTCCGGGAGGGCTATTCGTAATCTTTCGAGAAGGTCCACGGGCAGGGGGGCTGCCCCCGAGCTCACGCGCTTGACCGAGCTCAGATCCCGCTTTTGAAATCCAGGGGTATTGAGGAGAGACACAAAAATAGGAGGCGCGCCTCCTAAATAGGTGGCCTTATATTTTTCCAGGTCGTCAAGGAAGGCCACCGGGTCGAATCGGGGGTGAAGAACAAGTGTATATCCTCTGAGCATCATGATGTTGAGATAACCAATGGTCCCCATGGCATGAAACCAGGGCGTGACGTTTACACACACGCCTTGCCCCTCTTCCTGGACATACTCCCAGTGCTCTCCCGGAGGATTCTGGTAAAGGTTTTCAAAATAGATGATTCCGTCACGCAAGACCGGATCGCCCGTTGAGCTCCAAATGGCGGATTGCAGCACATTGGCAAGTACGTTGAAGTGGGTCAGCATGACGCCCTTTGACACGCCCGTGGTCCCCCCTGTATAGGCCAGGTGAGCCAGGTCTTTTTTCGGTTCGAGGCCTACCCGGGGTGGTTCGGGTGGATAACTCGCCACGAGATTTCGAAAGCTCAGGACATCTTCACCAAAGCTCTCTGTTTCCATGGGCTCCCGCGTAACGCCTTCTCTTACGCTGGTGACGATGACGTGCTTCAACGGGGTTCTTGCCCGCACCTGGAGAAGTGAGCGGGCAAAGGCATCGAAAGTGACAACCGCTTTGGCACCACAGTCACTGAGCTGGTATTGGAGCTCGCGGGAACTCAGAAGCGGGTTGGCCGGGCTGAACGTGGCTCCTGCCAGCAGTATCCCGTAGTATGCCGCGGCGAACTGGGGACAATTGACCAGGTGAAGGGACACCACATCCCCTTTGCCGATGCCCAAGTCGGCCAGGGCGGTAGCGAAACGCTGTGCTTCTTCCCACAACTGTTCGTAGCGATACTCGACTCCCGAGAAGATCACAGCCGTGCGCTGGGGAAACTTGTGCGCAGCGGTCTTCAAGATGGCGTACACCGGCACTTGCGGATAATCGATGCTCCACGGCTGACCCTTGGGCCAGTGCTTGTGCCAGATTTTCTCTTCCATAAGAACATTCCCCCCTGAAGATCGCACTGAGTGAAAACCATGTCCTTCCCGGACTGGAACAAAGCCTCAACGAACGGGTCCAAAAGACCCATGCAAAAAAGCCGCTTATATCACGCCCTCTTCCTTGAGCTTGACCAGAGCTTCCTCTGAATATCCCAACAGGCTGCAGTAGATGTCTTTGTTGTGTTCACCAACCCTGGGGGGCGGCAGCTTGATCGCCTTTGGCGCTGCGGAAAACCTGATGGGCGTTCCGCACAGGGTCAATTTGCCGAGTTCCCCGCAGTCAAGATCAATCATTGCCTCTTCAGAGATGACCTGCGGATCCCTTGCCACATGGGGCAAATCGTACACGAGGCAATAGGGCAGCCTAGCCTGGCGGAGCTCGGACTGGGCCTCCTCTGAGCTTCTCTCAGCCATCCACTCCCTGACAAGGGCATCCAGTTCATCCCTGTGCTGGAACCGATCGTACTCGGTAGCCAGGTCCGGCCTGTCCAGCAGATCCTCTCTCTTGATCAGCCTGCACCATCGGAGGAAGAGTCCCTTCGTGACCGTGGAAAGGTAGAGCCACCTGCCGTCCTTTGTCCTGTAGGTATCCGCAGGGGATGCGTACCAGGAGCGGTTTCCGATTCTCGTGCGTTTTTTCCCTGTGACCTCGTATTCGCTGATGGCCATGCAGTTCGTGGCGACGGCGGTCTTTAGCAAGCTCGTCTCCACTTTCATCCCTTTTCCTGTCAGGGTACGTTGAAACAATGCGGAGGCAATCCCAAAAGCGGTAAGGGCGGCCGTCGAGAAATCCACGTAAGGAACATGTTCCCTGACAGGAGGGGAATCCTCGAAACCGGTGATTTCCATGGCTCCTGAAATCGCCTGGGCAATCTGGTCAAAACCCAAGCGTTCCGCATAGGGTCCCGTACTGCCGAAAGCCGATGATTCCGCATAAATAATCCGGGGGTTGACGGTACGGATCTTTTCGTAATCGATACCGATTCTCTTTACAGCACCGGGACTGAAATTGTGGAGAAAGACGTCCGATTTCCCGGTGAGCTCCATGAGGATTTGGAGCGCAGTCTTATTGGTCATGAAATTTAGGCTGATGGCTTTCTTGTTTCGACCTATGTTCAGATACGTGAAGGTATCCCCCGAAGCGATCGGAAGCCCCACGTATCTGTCTTCTTCCCCTTGCGAGCGCTCCACCCGGATCACTTCTGCTCCGAAATCCGCAAGAAGCGTAGCGGCAAACGGAGCGGCCACAAAACGACCCAGATCGAGAACTCTTATTCCCTCGAAGATCGGTTTCACCTTTGGGCCTCCTCTTTCTTCTCCCTTGGATCTGTTCCCTCTAAGTCGGCATGAGACCTTGTCCCCTATATCGAGCAAGCCACTTAAGGGTGAAGATCTGTATAAAACAGGGCCAGCGGAACAAGTTGTAGACTAAACGGGTACTTTAACGAACCCTCCCGTGTCAAGATGAAAAGAGTTGAGGAGCCTCTTTCGTTGCGTATCGATCGGTGAACGGAAAACGGTGAACGGTGAACCATTACGTATTTTAAAAGCCATAGGAAACGATTCGTGAAGGATCCGTATCCTCCATGCCTCTTTTCCTGGCCAGCAGTTTCATTTGCTCGACGGTATCGGCGGGGGGCTCGCGGTATTTTCCTTCGGCTTTTAGAACGAGTTGCCTGGCATTTTCCGGACAGGAGGTCACGCACTGGCCGCATCCAATGCATCTATTTAAGTCGATTTGCGCAACGCCGTCGTCGCTCATTTTGATGGCATTCATCCCGCAACACTCCACGCATTTTTCGCAGCCGGTGCACTTGCTCTGGTCAACCGTCACAATGTAGTTGGAAAAAACAAGTTCCGCGGGGTTGGGATATTTGCTGGCCGCACGGAGGAAGCCGCAGCAACAGACGCAGCAGTTGCACATGGTGAAGGGTTCCTGCGCCGTCGCTGTCTGTGTGATCAGGCCTGCGTCGTGCGCTCTGTCCAGGATCTTGAAAGCCTCATCCAGACCCACCTGACGTCCAAGACCGTTTTCGAGATAGTATTTTCCCATTGGGCCGAACATGAAACAGACCTCGAGAGGCTTCCCGCAATCTTTGTCAAATAAGGATTTCTGTTTTCTGCAGGCACAATCGGTCACGACGATCAGTTCTTCATTTCTGAGGATTTCGTGGGCGTCCTCGTAAGGGGCCACATGACGCGCGGCGGCCACAGAACGGTGAACGGGAATGGTGCGCATGAATAGATCCACGCTCTCTGCCATGGAATGTTTGAGTTTTTCATTGATGTATTTTCCCGCCATTTGCACGATTTTTTTTACGTCCTTGTCCGCGCGATCGATCTGGAATTCGAGCAGGCCGTGGATGAACGGAATGGCGCTGTACTCGACAGATTGCCCTTCTCGTCGACGGAAGAGGAGTCCCTTTTTCGCCATATTCTCCAATTGGCGAGCCACCTCTTCCACGGGTTTCTTTATTCTTCTTGCCACCGACTCGGGCGTTTCCAGTTCAGCCGTGAGGACCGTGAACATGGCGGCCTCTTCTTCGGAGAACATCTCCTTCAACATTTCTATTTCGATACCGGATTCCGTGGCCGGAAAACCGATGGAGAAATCATCCAAATGTTCCTGCAACCGGCGAAAAACGTTCTCTTTCATTTTTTCCCCCCGTGAGGTTCGCTAGAATGCGGGCGACATGCAAGCAATTTCAGCCCTTATGGCATTCACCGTCTTGAATCGAAATCCCTCAAACTACTAGAAGGCATGGCGCGTCTTCCACTTTTTCCGGGTCCCTCCCGTTTTGACCTTCTCTTTTTCCAAGGTGGGTTTTCCCGGCTCCCAACCGCAGGGCATGTACTCCCCGGTGGCCCGGTGGTGCTTCAAGGCTCTCAACTGGCGGAGCGCTTCTCTTATGTCTCTTCCCAACGAGTCGGAGAGGATCTCCATAGACTGGATCACCCCCTCTGGATCGATCAGAAAACGCCCTCTCCGATCGACTCCCTTTTCCGCATCATAGACGCCATAAAGCATTCCTATCCCGCCTCCGGGGTCGGAAAGCATGGGGAAGAGAGCCCCCCCGCTGACCATCTGGGACAATTCCTTTTCCTGCCATTCCTGGTGCTTTTCAACACGGTCCACACTGATTGAAATGACTTCCGCTCCCAGTTCCTTGAACGCGGGGTACTTGACGGCAACTGCCGTCAGCTCGGTCGGTCAGACGATGCTGAAATCCGCAGGATAAAAGAAAAGCATCACCCACTGACCACGATAGTCGGAAAGCCGCACTTTTTTCAAGTGGTTTTGATGAAAAGCATTCGCCGTGAAATCCGGCGCCTCTTTTCCGATCTGTGCATTCATTTTTCCCGCCTCCCTGTCGCGGACCGGGACCCGGCCAGGGCTCTCCCGGGGAAATTCAGGAGGGAGAATTCTCACCGGCCCCAAATGAACGAATACTCTGAGCGACCTCGCCATCAGGCCCTCGACAGTTCTCTCGGGAGGGTCCCTTCCGAGGCCGTCGAGAGGAAAGCACTCGCTCTGCTCTCGAACAAGACGCCTCCCTCTTTTACAGGCCTTACCGTGTCTTCGCAACCGCTTCTTGAAAACCCGCTTCGCTCGAACGATTCGTGTGGTCCTGGATGTAAACATCCATGAGTTGGCCTGGGAATACGCGAAGCTCCGCCGGGTTGAAGCTGTACACGACCTGCATCACGCGGGTATCCACCCTTTCGGTGCTGTCACCCGTAAGGCTGCGCTTGGGTACAACGTAGGGTTCTACGTATTCGAAACTGAGTTCCGCCTTCAGTTGGGGATTTCCTCGTACAAAGGCGATGGCAGGGGATTGGGGATCGAAACGCCAGGCATCGTTTTCATCAATATCCACCCGAACGTGGAGCCGTTCCAGGTCCCCCATGAGAATGAGCGGCTGGGGAAGAATTCCGCCCTGTGCATACTCTCCGGGACGGATATTCACCTGGAGAATATTTCCGTCCAGCGGCGCTCGGACGGTGAGACGCTCGATTTCCACCTTGGCTGCCCGGACATCCGCTTCCGCTCTTGCGATTTCCGTTCTCGCCAGCGCTATATCCGGCTTCCACGCTCCCGAGTTCAGAAGATTAAGGCTGGACTCGGCTTGAGCAAGCCTCGCTTCAGCAGCCTGCACCGCAAACCTTCGTCTCTTCAACTCATCGAGACTGATCGCCCTTTGCACCGATACGGCCTCCGCGTTTCTGAGCTGCATCCGCAAGTCTTCAAGGGTCGCTTCCGCCTCTCTCACTTTCGCCCGGGCCACAGGGAGCTCTTCCCTTCGAGGTAGCTGGAGCAGCCTTTCCAGTTTCGCGGTGGCCTCCGCCAGGTAGGTTTCTCGCAGGGCCAGCGTGGCGCGTTCCTTTCGATCATCCAGACTAAAGAGGGGATCCCCCGCTTTGACTCGTTGCGAGACAGAGACAAAGACCTTCGCAACGATGCCGGATTCATGGGTGCCCACCCCGATGTTCCTGGTGCTCGCTTCCACGATTCCGGAACCGGAGATTTTGTTTTCGTAGGGAGGACGGGAGGGCTCGGCGATGGGCTTGGAGGGGGGAACCGGCCTGGCCCCCTGCATGACCATCCATACGGCGAAAAGAAATCCTCCTGCGGCAAGGACCGGCAGAATGTATTTGCGGAACATGGGTCCTCCTTCCTTAATGGGCCACCTGAGATTCGATGCTGACGATCCGCCCGTCTTCCATGCGGGCGATCCTCTCAGCAAAATGGAAAATCCTATTGTCATGGGTTACGATGATCAACGCTCGTTCCTTGCTGAGCGCTGTGTTTCTGAGCACGTCCATGACCAGCTGTCCTGTCTCCGCATCCAGCGCACTGGTCGGCTCATCGCAAACGATCAGCCTCGGTTCGTGGACGAGAGCGCGGGCGATGGCCACCCTTTGCTGCTGCCCTCCCGATAGTTGCGCAGGAAGCGCATGAAGTCGGTCTTCAAGCCCCACCTGGATCAGGATCTCTTTCGCCTTCCCCTGTGCCTCCGGACGAGGTATTCCAAGGATGAGAAGAGGCACAGAGACATTTTCCAGCGCATTGAGGGTCGGGAGGAGATTGTAAGCCTGAAATACGAACCCCACATTGAGGCCCCTATAACGGGTTTTCTTTGTCTGGCCCATGGCTCTGAGATCCTGATGGAAAACCAGACACTCTCCGTCATCGTGGTCGAGAATCCCGGCCACAACGGAAATCAAGGTGGTCTTGCCGCACCCTGAAGGCCCGACCAGCATGAGCAACTCTCCCGTTCGGACTTCCAGGTCCACCCCTCGAAGCGCCATGACCCTGGTCGGTCCTGTGATATAACTCTTGGTCACGTCTTTGCAAAAAACGGCGATTTGTTTGTCTTCCTGATCCATACCATTAAGCCTTGAAGACGATAGCCGGCTCCAGTTTCATCACCTTGCGAATACTGATGAGGGCCGAAATCACGATGATCAGGCAGATCGCTCCGCCTGAGAAAATGAGAAGATCCTTGGTCAGGCGGAAAGAGAGCTCCGTACCGCCGAGGAGATGTCCGAACATGGAAGCGCCCCCCACGCCCAGGCCGTACCCGACAGCGCCCACAACCAGTGCCTGCAAGAGAATCATGCGTAAAAGAATGCCGTTTGTTGCACCCATCGCTTTCAGCGTTCCGAAGTAACGAATGTTCTCCAGCGTGAAATTGTAAAAGGTCTGTCCGGCGATGGCCGTCCCGATAATGAAACCCAATGCCACCGCAATGCCGAAATTGATCGGTATGCCCGTATTCTTCATGAAATAGTCGTAGGTGAGATCCTTGAAGTCCTGGGCCGTATAAGCCGCAAGTCCTGTTCCTTCCCGGATCCGGGTGGTTAGATTCTGGATGTTCTCTCCCTGTTTTGCCTTGACGAGAACGAAGGAGAGGAGTTTACGCTCCCGGGGTGCAAAGGTGGTGGCGCGGGTGTACGTGGTGAAGACCACCGGTTGAGATTGAAAGGTTCGCGATACCCTGCAAATACCCACCACAACGGCGCGGTGATCGTTGATCTCCAGGGTGTCACCGATTTTCAGCGGCTCAGGTTTTCCCCCGGGCACCTTTGGCGGCTTCGCCAAACGCCTCATCGCTCCCACATCATTGACGATGATGGCATCCTGCCGACGCAGATCACCGAGCTTGCCCCGAAGCATGTAGGGAGGTCCGCCAATCAGCGTGGCATCATCCAGACCGAATACGTTGCAGATCTGGTAATTGCCATCTTCCAGTCGCGCTTTCAAGAGTCCCTTGTACAGAGGAACAGCCCATTCCACGCCTTGAATAGAGCGGATGCGGAAAAGCTCCATGTCTTGCAAGGGCTTCACGTCGTCAATGTATTGAACTTTGGGATCCATCACCCAGATGTCCGGCTGGGAAAGATCCGTGATGGCTCCGTAGGTCCTGGTCATAAGGCCGGTGAAGATCGAGGACTGCTGAGTGATGAGCAGAGAGGCAAATGTGAGGCCCATGATAATTCCCAGATACTTGCCCCGGTCACCCATAAGCATTTTCAAGGCGATGGAATACAAATGACCCTCCCCGCGTTAGACTGGTGACTTCCTTTCATTGGATCTCCTGGCTTCAAAACTCATGTGGTGGTGCTTGCACAAACAGAAGGCCGAATCCCCCCCAACTCCAGTGGATCCTAAGCCGTTGGATTGAACTCCGCATCCAAGCGTGCACCTTGGGAGAAAAGGGAACCTAAAGAGCTGGTGTCATACCCCAATTTTATATTAGTTAAGGTCGTCCCTCCCTGCTGTCAAGGAGTTCACAATGCTCCCAGGGGCGAAAGGGGTGGAAGGTCATTCAGAAGGGCAAGATGATGGCTGTGGTGATGAAAAGATTTTGTAACTGTTCCAAGGGGTTCAGGGTTCCCTTTCTTTCGATGACTCACCCTTGTTTGTGCGGCCAGGAACCTCGCAAGTTGGATCTCGGGCAGGCTTCCACGCCCTTAATATCCTCGAATCGTTCCATTCCCATGGACTCTCCGTTCAGAGCGAATGTGTCAACGGTCCAGGTTTGAAGTAAATCCCCTACCTCCAACCTTGAACCTTTGAACCCTTGAACCGGTAACGATTACCCCTTTTTGACCCCTGGGGCAAGTGTCGGAGAAAGACGGGTTGTCCAGGGCCAACGAGGTTCCTGACCGGAAATGGTAGGGGTCTTTGATTCTTCTCATTGTGGGACGGTATGTGGTGAGCCACCCGATTGCACCACCGCCTCGGCGGTACCCACAGTCACTTTCTCGCCGAATTCATTCTCACACCACACTTCAACCTGGAACTGCACCGCATCCCCCTCGATGATCCTGTCCCTGATAACCCCCTTTGCTGTAATGGTGTTGCCAGGGAGCTTATAACGGACAAAGGCTAAAGAGAGCTTTCCTCCTTGCAAAAAACTCGCACCAAAGAAGCCTGTAAGCATCTCCGTCAGGTAGGCGTGAGACATCAACCCCTGAGCAATGGGGGCCGGAAGGCCCGCTGCCTTGGCCGTAGCAGGATCGGTGTGAACATTGCGGATGGTCCATCCCGAGTACAACCGCATCTGGTCAAGGCTCACACGCTTTTTGAGAGGCGGCAGCTCTTGCCCCACCAGCAGATTTTCCCAAACCAAGATTTTTCGCTCCTCCGCAGCAGGCATCACCAAATCCTCCTTCTCGGCTGATCCGCGCGATCGAATTTTCATTCAGTTCCACTCCAACGGGATTAGACTGTCTCTATGAATTTCTCCCGCTTGAACGGCCTGATCTGTTCGGGGCCTTTGGCACGAATATTGAAAGGACCCATGCTGGCCTACTGCCCGTTCCGCGTGCATAGGGGAACCGCTTCCGGTGGGGACATCGCGGACGGACAACACAATTTCCCAGGCAAAGGAGAAATCAGAAGGCGCGTTCAACGGCGTGGAAGCGAGATGAAAGTCTTGAGGTGGAATCGGGCTCCCATGCCGGAGAGGCAACTTTTTCAACCCGGGAGTGAGGCAGCACAGGCGGAGCGGTCAATCCATTTCCATGGTGAGCTTGTTCAAGGCCCTTTCCATTCATGCCCCGGAAGCCCGATTGTGAACCTGCGCACGAAACCGAAATTGGAGGTTGTTCTATGTTGAAAGCTTTCTCCCTCAAGGCGAAATTATTGTTCTTCGGAATCCTCCTTTCCGTTGGCCCGCTAATGGTCATTTCGGGCGTCACCGTCTTGCAAAACCGGGAGGTGAGTCGCACGGCGGACCGAGGACTGAGAGAACTCGCCGTCGCTGACCTGGACCACCTGGTGCAGGATGTGTATGTGATGGTTTCGACCCAGAACGAACTGGTCCAGCAGGCCGTGAACCACTCGTTAAATCTCGCCCGAAAAGTTCTTCATGACGCCGGCGAAGTGGAGCTTTCCACCGCAGAGTCCGTGGAGTGGAATGCCGTCAATCAATTCAGCAAGGCTGCCCAATCCGTCCACATCCCAAAGATGCTGGTGGGAAAGAAGTGGCTGGGAATGAACAAGGACTTTGGCCAGCCTACGGCCGTGGTGGATGAGGTAAAGAGAATCATGGGAAGCACCTGCACCATTTTCCAGCGCATGAATGAGCAGGGAGACATGCTGAGGGTGGCCACAAATGTGGAAACCGCGGAAAAAACCAGGGCCATAGGCACATTCATTCCTTCGGTGAATCCGGACGGGAGAGCAAACCCCGTGATTTCGTCGATTTTAAAAAGGGAGACTTTTTACGGCCGGGCTTTCGTCGTGAAAGATTGGTACATCACGGTATATCAACCCATCCTGGATCAGGCCGAACGGGTGATCGGCGTGCTCTATTGCGGCGTCAGGCAAGAGCTCGGAAGCGAACTCCGGAAGTCCATCATGGACATCAAGGTCGGCAAGACAGGCTATGTCTATGTGCTCAATTCAGAAGGGCACTACGTCATATCCCAAAACGGGAAGAGGGACGGTGAAAAGATATGGGAGGCGAGGGATGCCGACGGCAAAGCCTTCATCCAGGAAATGATCGCGAAGGCGCGAGCGGCCAAATCAGGCGAAATCGTTGAGCAGCGCTACCCATGGAAGAATCCCGGGGAGGCAGCGCCCAGGATGAAGCTCGCCAGGATTGCCTACTTCGAACCCTGGGACTGGGTCATCGGAGCCGGCGCCTATGAGGATGAGGTTTACGAGGCTAGGGAAAAGGTGTCTTCCGTGGGGAAACGAGGTCTCTTGATCATTCTGAGCGTTGCGGCAGCCGCCCTGCTGATTTCTCTCTTTACCTGGTTCTTCCTCGCCGGGGGAATCTCCAGGAGGATTCGTTCGGCTGCAACCCAGATCGAGGCTGGGGCACTTCAGGTGGTCTCTGCGGCGGCGCAGGTTTCCGCCTCCAGTCAGTCCTTGGCGGAGGGCGCCTCAGAGCAGGCTGCTTCAATTGAAGAAACCTCTTCCTCTCTGGAGGAGATGGCTTCCATGACAAGGCAGAATGCGGAGAATGCGGACCAGGCCGATTCGTTGATGAGAAAGGCGGGTGAGGCGGTTGCACATGCCAATGGCTCTATGAAGGAGCTGACCCGGTCCATGGAGGAGATCACCAAGGCGAGCGAAGAGACCTCTAAGATCGTGAAAACCATTGACGAAATTGCGTTCCAGACCAATTTGCTGGCGCTGAATGCCGCCGTGGAGGCGGCCAGGGCGGGCGAGGCCGGGGCGGGCTTCGCGGTGGTGGCAGGCGAAGTGAGAAACCTTGCCATGAGGGCGGCCGAAGCGGCGAAGAACACCGCCAACTTGATCGAGGGGACCGTGCACAAGGTAAGAGACGGCTCAGGGCTCGTCTCCAGGTCCAATGGAGCCTTTGCAGAGGTGGCGGATGGGGTATCGAAAGTGGCGGGTCTGATCGGGGAGATTGATGCGGCCTCCCGGGAGCAGTCTCAGGGAATCGAGCAGGTGAACACGGCTGTGGCGGAAATGGACAAGGTGGTTCAGCAGAACGCGGCCTGTGCCGAGGAGAATGCGAGCGCTTCGGAGGAGTTGAATGCCCAGGCGGAGCACATGAAAGGTCTTGTGAATGGGCTCCTTGCCATGGTGGAAGCGGCCTCTGGAAGCGAAGGGATTAAGGAGTGTGGAGCGGGGCTTGAGGTGAAGAGCGTGGGAAAAGCACGGCGGAATGCCCGTGGAAAAACCATGATCCCCTCCAGCAAGGGTCAAGAGCGTTGGGCAACGGAGTCCGGCAAGTTACGGGAATTGAGGTCCGAGCAGGTGATCCCCCTGAGCGATGAGGATTTCAAGGATTTGTGAGAACCCTGAAATCCCCGTGGATCCCGGGATAGGTAAGCGGATTAGGCATAGCCCGGGAGAACCGGACGAGGGAAAGGCATGGAAGCGGAGAGTGGAGGGTATCACCAGGGTACTGACTGCCGGTTCCCCTGCGCAAAAGGGTCAAAGAGGCGATGGCCCCATGGAGTTTCGGGACAAAGCCACTTTTGGACGCTTCCGGAGGTATGGCGGCCGGTTTAGGGCGCGGCAGTTCCATTGAAGTTTATTCTTCGCCTTTAGGGAAGCGATTCGGTGTGGAACCATATCCAGGACGTCCCCAAATCTTGAGCGCGCTTTGAAGGAAAAGGTGGACTGCCGACTTGGGGCCGCCCTTTTCTATGGCTTCACCTTCACTTTTCAAAATACACCGTGTCGTAGGTTTGATTCAGATTTCTCCAGGTATAGCCCTTGACCTCCTTTTTCATGAAGATCACAAAAGGTTTCGTCATGACCCCGACCATGATGGCTTCCTCGGCCAGGTGGCGGAACAGGCTTTGATAGCCCTTTTTCCTCTTCTCAGGATCCGCCGTGGAATAGCACTCTTCCAGGATTTGGTTTGTGATCGGATCGATCACCACCTCCTTTCCATCCTTTTTTTCCATGCCACCAGCGCGGGTCATGTTCATTCTTGCCTTGGGCCCCAGGTACTGGGACCAGTATGCAGGATCGGAATCATAGGTCAGGGGATGGGAAAAGGGGACGGTGTGCGCCAGGTAAAAGGTCTTGATCCAGGTCTGATAGTCGAGGACCTCAACCTTCAAGTTCACCCCGATGCTTTCCAGAGACGCCTTGAGTATGGCCGCCATGCTTTTGTAAACATTATCGGTGTTATTGATGGTGAAGGTGACTTCCTTTCCGATCATGCCTGTTTCCTCGAGAAGGGCCTTCGCCCTGTTGAGGTCGTAAGGGTAGAGATCGAGCAGCCTTTCCGTATAGGGATGGGTCAGTGCCCCCACGCTGACCTTGGGTTCTGCCAGGCCGAATGTGGTCACCTCGGCCATTTTCCTCCTGTCCACGGCATATCCAAGGATTGCCCTCCTGATCCGCACATCATCCCAGGGTGCTAACGTGATATTGACGCCCAGGTTGATGCCGTAAGAGGTGGGGCCGGTCACGTAGTAGAGCTTTGGGCTTGCCTCCGTCACTTTAATCAGTTCCATGCTCGTACCGGACTCCATATCGATTTCGCCGGCTCTCAGGGCGTTGTTTCTGGCATTGACGTCCCGATAGGAGACCAGGACCACCTTGTCCAGGTAGGGAAGACCTTTCTCCCAGTAGTAGGGGTTCTTCACCAAGGTGAGGGTTCCGTCCGGGGTAAGGGATTCGAACATAAAAGGTCCTGTGCCTGCGGGATGGGTGACAAAGTCGTTCCCATAGGTTTTGACGGCCGTTGGCGAGATAACGCGCAGGGTGAAAATCCCACCCAGGACGTCCGCAAGGAAAAAGGAAGGTTTGTCCATGTTGAGCTTCAGGGTGTAAGGGTCTAAAATCTCAATTGATGTGATCTTGCTGTACTGATGTCTGAGATAGCTTTTTGTCTCCGGATCGAGAATTCGCTCGAAGTTCCATTTTAGGGCCTCGGCATTGAAATCGGTTCCGTCGTGAAACTTCACCCCATTTCTCAGGTGAAAAATCCAGGTCTTGCCTCCCTCCTCCTGTTCCCAGGAGGTGGCGAGTCGGGGCTCATAGGAGCCATCCGGGTTTTCCCGGACAAGGTAGTCGTACATCTGGTTGAAGGCATAAACACAGAGGTAGCCCTTCTGGGTGTGCGGGTCCAGGGGCCGGATGTCCTTTTTGATGCCGACCTTCAGAGTGCCCCCATAACGGCCCGAAGCCGCTGCCACATTGTAACCACCAAGGATCGGGGTCATGATCAACCCCGCCAGCAAAACCCCAAGCCCGCCTCTCCTTATCCATCTTCTCATTGGATCCCTCCTTTCTTTTCTAGAACGATCACGCTGCCCCCCCAACTGGCCCGGATGTACCGGGAAACCCTGTTGGATGGGCTCATAAGATCCCCGCCTACGGCGGGGAAGGTATGGTGAAACCGGCTTGCCTTCAGGTGAAGGAGGCCGGAGAAACACGCCTGAAACGATCCCACATCCTCTCTGTCCTTTCAAGGTAGTAGGAGATTTGAATATTTTGCCCTGGACCGCAGGGTCCTCCGCTCAGCGGCATTGTTTTTGAATCGCCCGGGCTAGTAGTGGGTGATCAACCAGCCCTCTTCGAATCGTTTGAGGTCCAGAACCTTCGAGACCTTTCTGGAGCCTGTGGCGATATCCACGTAAGCCTTTGCGGTGTCTTTCCCCGGAAATTCGATTTTGGTGATATCGAGCGCCACTCTCCTTCCCGCCAGATACCCCAGAACCACATCAATGTAACTGCGGATTTGCTCGCGGCCCTTGAGAAGCCCGCGCATTTTGGAGTCAAAGGTCGCGTCCTTTGCAAAGGTATTGGCGATCATGTCCGCGTCCCCCTCATTCCATCCCTTCAAATATCGATCCATGAGAAGGCGGGTTATGGCTTCTCGGTCGTCCTCCTGCGAAGGGCCATAGAGACCGGCACAGGAGACCATCGTCATGAAAATGAAACAAAGAACCATCACTTTCCAAAAACCGGCTGTCTTCATCATGCTCCTCCTCGCTGAAGATTTTTGTGGTTTTCGCGTCGATGCGCCACTCCCTTTTCCCGCAAGGTGCGGGTGCAGTTGCCGGGTTCGCTTCATTCGCCCTCGCCAGGATACTCTGTAACTGTTGGAGCGAAGCGGAAATCCCCGCTCTTCGAGCGGGGACTGCGGGGAGCTTCATTTCTCCCAGTAAACCCGGTCGAAGACAAGGTTGGGCCCTCTGTAGCCGAAACCCTTTAGCTCTTTCCTGAAAGCGTGAAGGGCGGCAAAGGCCACCACGCCCAGGGGATTGGCCCGATTGACGGATAACTCGGTCAACTTCCCGTACTTTTCGATTCGCTTCTGTGGGTCCAGTTCCCTCCTGGCTTCCTCCAGAATTCGGACCAGTTCAGGGTCCTGCTCCATGGAAAGCCCCATTTGTGTGGGGTTGATTGCGGCGCCAGGGCCGTAGACCTGGTGGAAAATTCTCGGGTCCTCGTAGACATTGAAAGTCGTGGAGAAGGGGATCTGATGGCCGAAGTAGAAGGTCTTCACCCAGGTCTGATAATCGAGGGTCTCCACCTTCAGGTTGACTCCAATCTGCTCCAGGGACGCCTTCAAGATGGCAGCCATGTTTTTGTAAGCCGCCTGAGTGTTATTGATGGTGAAGGTGAGTTCCTTGCCGATCATGCCTGCTTCTTCAAGCAGCGCTTTGGCCTTCGCCGGATCGTAAGGATAGCGGTCATTGTAGTCTTTGTAATAGGGCGGCATCATGACGCCGGATGAAACTTTGGGCTTTCCATAGCCGAAGTAAACGTTTTGGGCGATGGTTTCCCGATCAACGGCGTAACCCAGGACGGCCTTTCTCACCCGGATATCGTCCCAGGGCTTCATGGTCCAGTTCGCGGCCAGATTCACCCCGCCCGTCATGGGTCCCACGAAAAGGGTCAGCTTGGGATCCCTTTGGATCAGCGCCGCTGTCTGATGTTGAACCCCTGCCTCGAAGTCGATTTCCCCCGCCCTCAGCGCATTGTTCTTGGCCATGACGTCGCGAAAGGACTTGAAAATTAGTCGCTCCAGATATGGCTTCTCCCCCCAATAGTAAGGATTGCGCACCAGGGTGAGCGTGCCGTCCTTGGCCAGGCTCTCGAACATGAAGGGACCTGTGCCGTTGGGGTGATTCACGAAGTCATCGCCGTATCTCTCCACGGCGGTCGGGGAAATGAACTTGATGGTGAAAATTCCCCCCGTCAGGTAAGCGATGTAATACGTCGGCTCTTTGAGGAGGACCTTCAGGGTGTGTTTATCCATAACCTCCATGGCTTCAATGATCTTTACGTCCGGTCGATACTGGGTTTTTAAGCATCTCTTTAAGTTCCACTTTAAGGCTTCGGCATCGAAATCCGTTCCATCGGCAAACTTGACCCCCTTGCGAAGATGAAAGATCCAGGTCTTGCCATCGGGTGAGTGCTCCCAGGAAGTGGCCAGTCGGGGCTCCACAGACCCATCCGCCCTCATCCTGGCGAGATAGTCATGGGTCTGCATGCTGCTGAACATCACCAAATAGCCGCGCTGGGCTTGCACGTCAAGGGGGCGCACATCCCTCTGAATGCCGATGACCAGATTTCCACCCTCACGCCCCTCCTCCCCCGGACACAACGGGGCAAAGAGCCCGAAGGCGAAGAAAAACGCTGCCAGCATTGGGAGAGTCATGAACCGAACTTTGCGAAATCCCATTGAAATTGTCTCCTTTCTTGCTTGCAATCTGGCTCTTGTTTTTCCATCTCCTCTCCATCCTATTCATCACGGGATTCGATCGCGCAGGTGGAATCGAGAAGATGGTTCCTCAAACCAGGGGACTGGGAGAGATGCATCCATCCCAGTCCCCTCAGCCGCCGATTGCCAGATGGCAGGCGGCAAAGTGACCGGGGCTAACCTGTTTCCATTCGGGCGTTTCCTCCTGGCAGCGATCGATTTTCCTGGGGCACCTGGGATGAAAAGCGCAGCCTGGAGGCGGATTCAAAGGGCTCGGAACCCCTCCGCTCAGGATGATCCGCTTTCTACGTAGTCGCGGGTGGCTCACAGGCACCGCGGCGAGGAGAGCCTCTGTATAAGGATGGACGGGGTTCTCGAAGAGCGCTTCGGTCCCGGCCAGTTCCACGATTTTCCCCAGGTACATGACCGCTACGCGGTTGCTGATGTGTCGTACGACCCCCAGATCATGGGAAATAAAAAGGTATGCAATGCCGAACTGCTCGCGGATTTCCTCCATGAGATTGATGATCTGGGCCTGGATGGACACATCCAGGGCGGAGACCGGCTCATCGGCCACGATCATCCGGGGCCGAAGGGCCAGGGCCCTGGCGATTCCCACTCTCTGTCGCTGCCCTCCGGAAAATTCATGGGGGTATCGGTAGTAATGCTGTGAAGAGAGCCCCATAAACGAAAGGAGCTCCATCGCCCTTTCCCTGGCTTCGTTCTTTTTCATCAGGCCATGGGAGATGAGGGACTCCGCGATCGCCTTCCCGATGCACATCCTCGGATTGAGGCTGGAATAGGGGTCCTGAAAAATGATCTGAGCCTGCCGCCGGTATTTGAGCAGCCCCGATTCACTGAGGGTCAATACGTCCAGGCCGTCAAAGAAAATGTATCCTTCCGTGGGCTCCAGCAACCTCAGAATGAGTCTGCCCACGGTGGTCTTCCCGCAGCCGCTTTCCCCCACAAGTCCCAGCGTACGTGCTTTTTCGATGTGAAAACCGACCCCATCCACCGCCTTGACGAGCCCCTTCAGGCGGCCTGCGCCCAATCCTTTCCGCACGGGAAAATGCTTCTTGAGTCCCCTTACGCTAAGGAGCGGTTCTGATTCTTTTCCGAGCATAAAGCGGACACCTCCCATCATGGTGGCTGGAAAGGGGGATTACGGGAGAAAGATGGCCTTCCGATTCCAACAAAAGGCTTCTTCATTGCTTGAGCCTCGGATCCGTTGCGTCTCGAAGTCCATCGCCGAGCATATTGATGCCCAAAACGGTCAGTAAAATGGCGAGCCCCGGAAAAATGGCGAGCCAAGGATTGAGCTCCATGAGCGAGATGGCATCTCTCAGGTCTGAGCCCCAACTCGGTGTGGGCGGCTGGGTCCCCATTCCAAGAAAGCTGAGGGACGCCTCCGCGATGATCGCCACTCCGATGGAAAGGGATACCACCACGAGCACGGGGGCCAGGCAGTTAGGGAGAATGTGCAAAAGAAAGATTCTCCATCTTTTGATCCCCAGGGCTCGAACCGCCTCGATATATTCGTTTTCCCGGATGGAGAGCACGCTGCCCCGGACGATTCGCGCGTATCTCGGGATGTAGACGATCCCCAGGGCAGTGCAAACGTTGGTGGCACTTGCACCGAGGACCACCATGATCATGATGGCCAGGAGAAATACGGGAAAGGCGAGCATCACATCCATGACCCGCATGATGATCTGATCGATCCAGCGTCCGAAATAGCCCGAGATCAGTCCCAGCGGGACCCCAACGGCGGTGGCGATGAGCATGGAAACCACGCCCACGTAAATGGAAATCCGGCTTCCGTGCACGATGCGGCTGAATAAGTCCCTGCCGAGCATATCCGTCCCCATGAGATGATCCAGGGAAGGGGGGAGCAGTTGGGCCCCGGGGAGCATTTCATTGGGACCGAAAGGGGCGATCCAGTCGGCAAAAACCGCACAAAAAACCGCCGCCGCGAAAATGCCGAGGCCAAGGAGCGCCACTTTTCTCTTGACGAAGCGTTTCCAGACGATCCAGGCCATGCTGTCCGTTTTGACGATATCCTGGGCGTTCCCTTCAGCGTTCATACCCGTATCCTCGGATCCAGATAGGTGTAAACGATGTCCACAAGGAAATTGGAAAGGATGAACCCTGACGCAGCGACCACGCTGAAAGCTTGCACCATGGGATAGTCTCTCTGGAGGATGGCATCGATCCCGAAGGATCCAATGCCGGGGATGGCAAAAAGGCTTTCCACGATAATGGCTCCGCCGATCAGGTATCCGATCTGAAGACCCACCACGGTCACCGTGGGGATGAGTGCGTTCTTAAGGGCATGCTTGTTGATCACCAGGAATTCGGCAAGGCCTTTTGCTCTGGCAGTGTCGATGTAGTCCTGGCGGATCACTTCGAGCATGCTGTTGCGCACCAGGCGAGCAATGAGCGCCGCCCTGGTCATGCCGAGGGTTAGAGCAGGAAGCACGAGGTGCCGGAAATTCGCAACAGGGTCCTGGAAAAAGGGTACGTAGCCGGTCGCCGGAAGCCACTGAAGGCTCAACGAAAAGAAGAGAAGAAGGAGACCTCCCAGGAAGAACTCGGGCAACGAGATCCCCAGCATGGCAAACGTCATGGCGCCATAATCCACCGGGGTATTCCTCTTCACCGCGGAGATGACCCCGATGGGGATCGAAATGAGCAGGGCAAAGAGCAAAGCCAGGACCAGGAGCTCCATGGTGATGGGGAGTCTGCGCAGGATTTCATCGAGAACGGGTTCCCTGGAGATGATGGATCTTCCCCAGTTTCCCGAAAAGAGGTCCCTCAACCAGATTCCGTACTGGATCGGAAGGGGTCTGTCAAGCCCCAGCTTGTTCCTGAGTTCGGCCGCCAGTTCTTCGGTGTAATTGTCCTGAAGCAGCGCGATAATGGGATCCCCGGGGATGAGCTTCATCGTGGCAAAAACGACCAGGGTGATGCCGAGAAAGGTGGGGATGAGGATAAGGATTCGGCGGATAACAAAAGCCCGCATTCCGATTCGCTCTCATGGATATGGTGGGAGATTAAAATTTCAAAAAGCAAAACCCGGATAAAATGAATCAAATGGATCCCTGATATTCCAGCAAGTAACCAGCATCAAGTGCAGATGTCAAGACGATTTAGGGGGACGTACATAAAATTATAACATTCTTTACCCGGACGCCCGTCTCTCGGTCGATCTTTTCCCTTCCCGATAAAGCGGTCCTCCCCGTTGGCCTGGAAAAGCTTGCCTTTCCGGCAATGGCGGTTTCTCTCGTCCCAAAGGTCCCTTACCGTCCAACAGAGGGCTCAAGCTTAAAAATAGCATCGCGAACGGTCATTGCCCATGGGTGAAGTGCACTGCCCGGAAGCATGGATGCTTTCCAATCAGGGGCCTTGCTCCTGCCAAGGTAACTCCACTCGTCCGTGGTCTAAACTGAAGGATCATGGCACATTTCTTGTTGACATCAATTGGCAATTGAATTTAACTCGAAATCTAATTAACTGAACCTGTGCGAATGAACCCTGATCACGACTCATACCCCAACCCTCGGCGCGGCTTTTTGAAGGGGACAGGCTACCTTATGGCTTTGTTGCTGTAGCCGGTGCGGGTTCAGAGTCCGTTCCGGACAGGGAACCCCATGGGTATTGTGGAAAATTTGCCAGGACCTTTCATGTCCTTTTAGAACGGAGCGCTTCCCTTCAGGGAGCATCACACCGGAGAAAAGACAATTCCTCGAATGATTGGAGGTTCGAAGATGCCGAAAAAGCAGGTGATAGGTGGGGGCTCAAAACGGTTTCCTTTCAGCGAGGGAGTGCTATTTGGCGATACGTACTATATTTCCGGAGCCATCGGCTTCGATCGCGAGACCAGGAAATTGGTTGAAGGGGGCGTGGCGGCCGAAGCGGAAAAGGTCATGGAAAACCTGAAGGAGTCGCTAAAAAAGGCTGGAATGGGTTTCAAGGACGTGGTCAAAGCCACGGTTTACCTTAAGGACATGGAGGACTACCAGGCCTTCAACGAGGTCTATGCCGCATATTTTACCGATGATTTCCCTGCAAGAGAAGCGGTCGCGGTTTCAGCCCTGGCCATGAATGCCAGCGTCGAGGTTTCCCTCATAGCGGTTAAACAGCGGGATTGAAAGGCAACCCCACTGCGGGGAGATGGCGCTGCGGATTGAGCGAATTCGTGTTCCATTCGAGCAGCAGGTTGCCCCCAAGGGCGGAGAAATGAGCAGGTGCTCCACAAAGAGGGCAAACCTGCATCAGGGGGCGTCCCCCGCGGGCGAAACGTTTGCGCGTTTCATGATGTCCTGGTTGAAAGAGTTCATTGATCCAATGGTCTCCCAAGCGCTGGAGATCCGGGAGATTCCGGGTAAGATGTTGTAAAATTAGAAGAAACATTCAACCAAACCAGAAAGGAGTGCCTCATGAACGTTTTTCAAGCGATCTACGAGAGGCGAAGTATCCGGGTTTTTGATGAGCATAAGAAGATTCCGGAGGATGTGATCGCGAGGATGATGAACGCGGCTCGCTGCATTCTCCGGATCCCCACCGGAGAATTCCCATTCCGCTTTGTGGTGGTGGACGAGAAGGAAACGCGAGAGACTCTCGCCCAGTCCGCCAAGGAGGTGGCCATGACCATGTTCGGCGCCTCTTTTGAGGTCTTTGGTCCCGGGCATCTCTGGTACCTGCCGGAGGACACCCGATTGAAGGTGGCCGAATACACCACCACCGGGGATCTGTGGACCTATCCTCGCGAGGCGGCCCTTGTCACGGTGCCCTGTTACACGCTGGGAGCATGGGTGGATACCATCACCAATCTCTCGGACCAAATCGACTTCTACATGCAGTACCTGGGGATGGCCGTCCAGAATATGTGGCTGGTAGGGTACAAGTATGGCGTGGGATCTGCGTACAATGGGATGCCTCTTTTAGACGTGAGGAGGAGGGAGAAGTCGGCTGAACTGCTCGGATTGCCCTGGTCATGGGATCCCACGGGTGCCCTTTGCTTTGGCTATGCCAAGGAGAAGCGATACTACGGCCCTGCGAGGTCCGCCCTGGATGAAGTGGTCTTTGAGGAATACTGGGGGGTTCCCTACGAACGGCTTGCTTTCAGGGAGAAGAGCCACGGAGACATGGATTTTCCTGACAAGGAAGTAGATGAGGTGGTGGAGAATCTCAACTTTGTGGAGTCCTTTGAGAAAGGGGCGGTCCCCGAGTGGAAAATCGAAAAAGTGATGGATTGTGCACTGTGGGGGCCCGTTCCGGAAAATTTCAAGAACTGGCGAATCGTCCTGATCAGGGATAAGGAATCCAAGGAGTTTATTAAGTCCCTGGCATCGGAAAGGATCCACGTTCCCTGGATTCATAACTGGGGTGAGTTCCTCTACTCCAAGATGGGGCATGTGGAGGACGAAGCCAGGCTCGAGGAAGTGGACCATCTGTTCACCAAGGGTCTGGGGAGCTGGATCACCGAGGCGGATACCTTGCTACTGGTCTTGACCACCACATTTAACTGGAGGGATCAACCCTACCCCGGCATGGCCTCCGGATCGGGCCACATGTTTTCCATTTCCACGGGCTGTGTCGTCCAGAACATGATCGTGGCGGCCTCGGCCCTCGGCCTGGGTGTGGCCTATGATGTCTGGTGCTGCTCCGATCAGCGAATCGGTGCCTACCTGCTGGATCACTTCGGCGTCCCTCAAACCACCTGGATTCCGCTTGGAATTTTGGGCCTCGGCCTCCCCGGAGAAAAAAGCCGACAGGCTCCCCTGACCCGAAGTTTAAACTCTCTTTTCTATGACGAGGTGTGGGGCGTGGAGAGCAATTACGAGGATACGTATCGTCAACTCAAAGGAGGCGTATGATGGAAATGAAAAAGATGGAAATCGAGCTGCCGGCCGACCTTTATGAAAAGCTGGGGAGCATGGCGAAGGAGGCCAGGCTGACGCCCGTCAAGCTCATGTCCCTATTGATGGAGGCCTTCATCGAAAATGACGGGAAGGTCTATACGGGTAGATGGACGGAAGGGCCTGGAATACGGTTCTTGCCGGATTGGCCGCGGTTCAGCTCGGGAGTCATGAAAATCAAAGAGGAAGAGTTGGTCAATTGGTAGAAAGGAGCCGGAAATGAGTGAATGGTTAGGAAAAGCTCGGGTTGAAAAAGAGGACCTGGATAAGGATTTTCCAAGCCTCACCAAGTACTTCCCCATGCTGGGGAAATTCTATGTGGACAACCAGCGCATGCGGATTTATCTGCCGCTGGAATACGACATGGCAGAGAAATTCAAAGCCGTGCTTGTCAAGAAATACGGGAAAGTGACGCCAAAGGCCGTCAGAGAAGCTACTCTGGAGGCGATCTCCGATTGGATTGCCAAGTCCACATGATGCATCTTGACGGGTCAGTCACCGACTGTGGAGAAAGTCAAGGTGCGCGTGGGAAGGATCAAAATCCCCGACCCTAAGGGATGAAAAGAGATGTCGATACAACCGCTTCGGCGGGGTGCGTACTTTTCAGTATCAGGGTCGACCCCAGGAGGGATTGATGGAGAAATTCAAGGAGTTATTGGAGAAGAAGGTATCGTCCATGAATCAGGATCCTAGAAAAAGGGAGATGATTCGAAAATGGGTGAACGGTTACCGGGGAAAGGTAATTTGTCTCCAGGGTGATGGAGGCGAATCCTACCATCTTGTCTTTGACGGAGACAGGGCGACCCTCAGGCCGGGAAAATACAGCAGTTGTGAGTTTACTTACACCGGAACCGAAGAGGTCCTCTGCGCCATCCTGCGAAAAGAAAACTCCGCCATGAAAGCAGGGATGTCGGGTGCCATCAAAGGCTGGGGGAGCGTGAACGAGGCAATCAAGTTCGAAGCATTGCTCGGTTGATCGGGGGATGGGGTCGGTTCGTCGAATTCAAAAACAAGGTCTCCCCCGGCGAAATAGAGTCCTTGACCCGATGGCTTAAAAGAGGGAGAAACGGTGTTCTTGGGTGCAAGCTTCCGTTTGATGTTCAAGAATGTGGGGGGCTGACCCTGTGGAGATAAGGCGCATGAACCATATCAAGTACAACCAGGCCGGAAAAATCATCACGATTACCATAGACCGGCCGGGAAAGATGAATGCCCTGAACCCGGAAGCCATGAAGGAGCTGGCCCGGTGCTGGGAGATCTTTCAATCCGACGATGCTGCGTGGGTTGCAGTGCTGTCGAGCACAGGAGAAAGGGCCTTTTGTGTGGGCATGGACCTGGGTGCGGGTGAAACGGAAAAGGAGAGCATGTATGACCTGACCCTGGGGGTTTCCCCAAAAACCCACAGGGTAAACAAGCCGGTCGTTTGCGCCATTAAAGGGTACTGTCTGGGGCTTGGATGGTGGCTGGCCATGGAATGCGACTTCAGGGTGGCCTCCTCGGACGCCAGAATGGGGATACCCGAAAACCGGTTGAACATCTGCCCGATTTTCAGTGGACTCACCGCCCAGCACGTGCCTCCAGGGATTGCCCTTGAACTTCTCCTGGCGTGCAATCACCTGGAAGCAAAGCGCGCCTATGAGCTCGGGTTTTTGAACCGACTCGTTGATCCCCAGGAAGTGGAAAGAGAGGCGGCGGGTCTTGCTGAAAAGATCTGTCAAAATGCTCCGGTGAGCGTGAGAAAAACAAAGGAGCTGTTTTACGAGAGCCTGGAAATGTCGCGGAGCCAGTCGCTCACCATGGCGCGTTTGATTTACGAAGATCTCGAAAAAATGGAAGATACGGTGGAGGGAAGACAGGCTTTCAGGGAAAAACGAGCCCCTCAATGGAAGGGGAAATGACGCCCTTTCAGCACGGGTTGGACAGACTTTGGGATCCGAATCCGGCCGGAACATGAATCGCAAGCATCGACAAGGGTGAAGGATGAAGAACAAAGTTTTTGACAGCTTCCGCGAGGCCGTCGCGGATATTCCCGACGGGGCCAGGATCATGATGTTCTCCTGGGGTGCGGCGGGAACCCCGCAAAACCTGATTCGAGCTTTGAGGGACAAGGGAGTGAAGGATCTCACCGTGATCAGCCACAACTTTATCCCGGCCTGGCTCGGTTCTCATGTCTGTACGGAAGAGGAAATCATGACCCCTTTCTTTCTCATGAAACGGGTGAAGAGACTGATCACATCCTGGCCGAGACCCATTGAAGCCGCCTCGGATCTACTGGAAGTCGTGGGAAAGGACATGGAGCGGATCGAACTGGAGGTCATGAGCCACGGGGTTCTCGCGGAGCGCATCCGGGCCGGGGGGAGCGGGATCGGCGGTTTTTACAGCCCCACCGGGGTCGGGACGGTCCTGGAGCAGGGTAAAGAGAAGAGAGTCATCGATGGAAGGGAGTATCTTTTCGAATCACCGATCAAAGCGGATTTCAGTTTCATCAAGGCCCACAAAGCGGATAAAAGAGGGAACCTTGTGTACCGGGGATCGGAGCGGGCGGCGAATCCCTACATGGCCATGGCGGCAGATACCGCCATCGCGGAGGTGGATGAGATCGTTGAAATGGGAGAACTGGATCCCGAAGTCGTTGTGACTCCAGGCATTTTTGTGGACCGAATCGTTCAAATACCGGATGGTGCACTGGGTTCTGACAAGCAGCGCAAAGAGCTTTGTAGCAAGTATCTGTGAGGGGGAGGTTTCACCGTGAAAGAGCGTCTACCCCACGAGGTGATGGCCATGCGGGCCACCAGAGAATTCCAGGACGGGGACTACGTAAACCTCGGCTACGGCATCCCCAATTTGTGCGCCGGATTGATCCCTCCGGACAAGGAAGTGATTTTTCACGCGCAAAACGGTGTGCTGGGATATGGGAGGCTCCTTCTGGAGGGCGAGGGTGAAAGGGTGGATTTGAATTATGTGGATGCCGGTATTCGACCCTTTGAGGCTCAGCCGGGCATGTGCTGGTTCGATATGGCGCTCTCTTTTGATATGATTCGAGGCGGACATCTGGATGCCACGGTCCTGGGCGCACTCGAGGTCTCGGAAAAAGGGGATCTGGCCAACTGGACGCGCGGTGAGACCGTGGGGGCCGGCATCGGGGGAGGAATGGACCTCGCGGTGGGGGCCAAACGGGTGATCGTCCTCCTGGAGCATGTAACGAGGAAGGGGGAGCCCAGGGTACTTAAAAGGTGCAAGCTCCCGTTGACGGCCAAGGAATGTGTGGACCTAGTGATTACCGATATCGCCGTGATCCAGGTGGAAAAACAGGGCCTCCTCCTCAAGGAGGTTGCCCCCGGGTGGACGGTGGAGGAAATTCAGGCCCTGACCGAACCGCGACTGGCGATCGCTCCCGATCTGTGTGAAATCAGCCTGTGAGACGAACAGATAATTTCAGTTTTTCACGTCCTGCGGAGACAAGGAAACATGAAAATCTCCCCCACGGGAAGTGCGGACGCTCGCCGTGCTTCCACACCGAGCATGTTGCAGAAGGGGAAAGTTGCCGCGAAGCCGAGCGAACGGTCCGCCACAATTGCTGGCGGGTAAACGTCTCTCGCGTTCAATCCGCTTGAGAGCGACTGTCCGGCGCAAATGGCAAGGGCAAAGCATAGGAACGGATCATCCACGGGATTGAATTCCCTACCTCCCCATGATCAGATTGGGAATGAAAAGAGAAACCTCCGGGAACAAAGTGACAACCAGCAAAACTGGAAAACATACAAGAAGAAAAGGCACTAGGGGTTTCCAGATCTGGTCAATGGTCAGCTCGGAGACCATACAACCTACGAACAGGTTGGCAGCGGCCGGCGGGGTGATCAGCCCAATTTCCACATTCATAAGCATGATGGCCCCGAAATGATAAGGGTCTATCCCGTACTTCTTGGTGAGCTCCATGAACACGGGGGTGAATACCAGGATAATAGTGTTGCAATCCAGGAACATCCCCAATAACAAAAGGAACAGGTTGACGAGAAAAAGGACAATGAGGGGGTTGTCAGTCAGGTGTATGAACCATTCCGAAACGGCTGTTGGAATCTGAAGGATGGTAAAGGCCCGTCCGCCTATACCTGCGGCCAGGGCAACAATAATCAGGAGCACGGAACTGCTGATCGCGCTGGTCAGGAAAATGGAGTAAAGGCTCTTAAAGGAGATGGTCCTGTAAATAAAAAGCCCGACAAAGAATCCGTAAACCACGGCAACCGCCGCAGCCTCCGTGGGTGTAAAAACCCCACCGTAAATCCCTCCCAGGATAATGACGGGCATCAAGAGCGCGAAAAAGCCTTCCCTGAGTGAACTTCCAAAGCCAGTGATGAACTGAGTAACCGACGTTCGGTGCTTCAGCTTTGATTGCTTTCGGCCGAACACCACGTAGTTTACAATCACATACATGGCACCCAGCAAAAGACCCGGGCCGACCGTGGTTAAGAAGACCCTGGCAATCGAGATCTCTGCCATCATGCCGTATAGGATGCCGGGAATAGACGGCGGAATCAGGACCCCCAGAAACCCGGAGGCGGAGATCAGCGCCGTAGCATAGGGCTTCGAGTAGCCCCCCTTCATCATCTCGGGAATCATAAGAGATCCGATCGCCGATACCGTGGCCACGCTCGATCCCGTCAAGGCCCCGAAAAACATGCAGGCGGCCACTGCAGTAGCTCCTAGGCCTCCTCGTACTCGGCCGATAAAGAAATGCAGGAAGTCAAATATCCTGTGAGAAATTCCTCCGTCTTGCATCAAGCGACCAGCCAATACGAAGAATGGAATGGCCATCAAGGGGAACGAATCGATGGCATAGAAAGGTTGTAAGGATATCCACTCGAGAGGGAATCCGTTCCCCACGAGGATGACCACTGAGCCCAAAAGGAACGCATATGCCACCGGCAAGCCCAGAACAAGCAGGACCAAGATGAGGAGAACCGCGATGAGGATAATCATTTCAGAAGACCCCTTTCTTTCTCATGAATGTTCCGTCTTATTCCCGAGCATGTTTTGAACTCCAAAATAGACCAGAAGGAGATAGTGAAACATCATCAAGGCGATCCCCACAACCACTGCGCCCATAGGAAAAATCATGGGTATTTCCAGAGCTGTTGACCTTTCGGACCAATCCGGAAGGGCTGAGTAAACATATTTGCCCACGAGACCAAGTGCAAAAAGGGCGATCACGTCCAGAAGCAAGTCCCAAATTTCTCGCGTCTTATCACTGATTCCAAACATATGCCGGAGTTCAACCTGGATGTGCGAGCGACTGTGAACAGCAACGGCGGACCCCAGGAAGGTTCCTGTGATCATGAGAAATCTGGCCATTTCCTCCGTCCCTTGCAGGGAAACCTTGAGGACATACCGACACACGATCTGGATAAAAACCATAGTGACCATCAGTATGGTCGCAGTGGTCAGCATGACCCCTTCCAGAGCTGTCAACCATTTCTCGAGACGCTTCATTGTGTGGACTCCGGTCTAAATCTGTTACTGATCACACGGCGATGTGGGCTTTTCTGAAGTGACTGTCGGAGATCCCGCCCGCCGTATTGGCGGGGCCCGGAAGCCTCGGAACGTAAGAGAAGCCCACATCACTTATTCAGCTGATGTACTTTCAACTACCCCGTGATCGCTTACCTAAATTTTACTAACGGCCCGGCAACCGGCTGAATCGTCTTGCAATCCTCTCCAGCCGGCAGCCCTAAGCCGTCACCGGGCAACGAGTGCGGTAAGCGCTATTTGCGCAGCTCCATCAGCTTTTCCCAAACGGCCGGTTCGAGTTTATCCTTGATCATGCCCCATGATACCTCCACTGCCAAATTTCTCATCTTGGCCAGCTCTTCAGGCGGCATGGTATAGAACTCGATTCCGGCCGCCTCCATCGCTTTTTGGGCGGCCGTCACGTCTTCGCGGTTCAACTTCACCGCATAGTCCGCTGCCTCCAGCGCAGCCTTGGTGATCGCTTCCTGGGTCTTTTTATCAAAGGTTTTCCAAACTTTATCGCTCACCGTGTAGTTTGTGCCGCTGTACATATAGTTGGTAAAGGTAAAGTATTTCTGAACCTCATAAAGACGTGACGAATAGGTTAATAAGATTCCGTTTTCCTGACCATCCACCGTCTTTTGCTGCAGAGCCGTATATAGTTCCGGAAATGCGATCGGCGTGGGAATGGCTCCCAGAGCCTTCCAGACCGCGACCATGATGGGCGCCTGAGGTAGTCTCAATTTCAAGCCTTTGATGTCATCGACGGTCTTTACAGGTCTCCTGGAGTTGGTCAGCTGCCGGAAATCGTTTTCACCGTCGGCAAGAGCCCTCCAACCATGATCGAGGCAGTATTTTTTGGTTTCTTCGAAGACCCATCCTTTGAGAATGATCCTATCAGCTTCCTCATAGGTGGAAATCATGAAGGGCAAGGCCCCGAGGAATAACCTGAGGTCATTGGTTGCTGCACCGGAGTTGTGAATGCTGAAAGCAAGGGTCCCCATTTTCAAGGCCTGGCCAAGCTCCCTGTCTCCTCCGAGCTGACCCGCAGGGAAAACGGCGATCTTCACTTTGCCCCCAGTGTATTTGTCCGCGAGTTCCGCCCACCTGAGAGCACCCTTATGATTGGAGTTTGAGGCCGCAAATACGTGCCCCAGTTGGTATTCTTTCGCCCATGCGGAATGAACGAGAAATTCGCAAAGAAGAATCCCCACCCCGAGAATGATGATGAGACGCTTCATGGTTTACCTCCTTTTCCATGGTTTGAGAAATGCCTGATATTCGTAAATACAACGGTCGTGCCCAATGGAATTGACTGTTATCCCACCCCCTTTCGATCTTGAGTCGATTCATAATGCCTCTGCAGCCACAACAGCCGCTCCCAGCGCCCCCACGAGCTGGGACTCTTCGGGGATCAGGGCCGGGAATCCGATTTTTTCCTCCATCACCTTGACCACGCCGATGTTTTTCGCGATGCCCCCGGTGATCACCAGATCCTTTTCGATGCCCACCTTTCTGAGGAGGCTGAAAATCCGAACCGATAAGGCCCTGTGAAGTCCGGCCAGGATGTCCTTTTTCGGGATGCCTTCCCGCATGAGCAAACCAACCTCGGCCTTGGCGAACACGGTACAAAAAGAGTTGATGGTGATGGGTTGATCGGAGGAGAGCGAAAGCGGCCCGATCTCCTCCAGGGGCAGCCGGAGCGCTTCCGCCATGACCTCCAGAAATCTTCCGGTCCCGGCAGCGCATTTGTCGTTCATGACAAAATCCGAAGGATTGCCATTAGGATCCACGCGAATCGCCTTGCAGTCCTGTCCTCCCATGTCGAGGACGGTCCGGACGCTGGGAAAAAGAAAGTGCGCGCCTTTGGCATGGCAGCTGATCTCGCTGATGATCTTGTGGGCAAAGGGGACCAGAATCCTTCCGTAACCCGTGGCCACGATTCGTTTTACGGCGTCACTGGAAAAGTCCACCTTCGAGAGGGCTTCGTCCATGGCACGTCGGGCGGTGGCGGCGCTGTCCGCCCCGGTGAAGATGAGACTATGGGAGAGAATCTCGCCGTTACGCAAGAACAAAGCGCAAGTGGTTCTGGAGCCCACATCGATTCCTGCCACGATCATGTCCACTGCTCCCTCAAACGGTCGCTCCCACCAAGAAATGAATCTATTCCTGCCCGACCTCAGCGCGCGCAAAAAGGGCGGCACCCAGAGCCCCCACGATCTGGGGGTCCTGGGGAACCCTGACTTTTCTTCCGATTCTCCTTTCCAGTGCCCGGATAAGACCAAGGTTTCTCGCGACCCCCCCCGTGATGACCACTTCGTCTTTGATCCCAATCCGATTGAGCTGCTCCAGAAGCCGGTCCACCACAGCATCATAAATTCCTGCAACGATCCTGGGCTTGGGTTCTCCCCCGTGGATTTTCGAAATGACCTCCGATTCGGCAAACACGGCGCAGTAGTTGCTGATTTTGGTGCCGTGTTCTATTCCGCTGGAAAGAAGGGTCATTTCTTCGAAGGACGCCTCGATGACCTTGGTCATGCTCCACAGGAAAGACCCCGTGCCCGAGGCGCACTTGGAATTGAGAGCGAATTTTTCCACTTTTCCCGCTTTGTTCACGCTCATGGCGCGATTTCCGCTGGCGCCGATGTCTAGCACCGTGCGGGCCTCGGGAAAAAGCCAGCGTGCGCCCCTGGCATGACAAACCATATCCGAGCTTTGTTTTTGCGCAAAGGTCACCGTCTTCTTGCCGATGCCGGTGGCAGCCAGGGTCATGCGGCTTTCCGCCGGCAGCATGAGCTTGCGTTTCGCTTGATCCAGGAGTCTCTGTGAAACGATGAATCCTCCCTCCTCGGTGACTTCGGTGTGGGCATGAAGGATCTCGTCTTCCTTCATGATGACGAGGTTCACGGTCTCGGTTCCGATGTCGATCCCCGAAAAAAGGATCTCTTTCCCTTGCTCCTCCGTCAAACGGGAAAAGGAATCCTGCCCTCTTGGTTTATTAAGGTCGGGAGTAGTCATCGTAAAACCCGGTGTCCAAGGCGAATCTCCGGAATCTCATTCCTTGAGGCCCTTCTGTTTCATCACCACTTCAAGAAACGCGTCCATCCGGGTACGGACCTGCCCCTCGGAGTAAGCCCGCTCGTCGGCCATGTCGCTCTCCAGCATAAGGCATGGAATGCCCAGTTTTTCCTGGAGGTTGTTTCTGGCCTCGGCCTGAAAGATATAGAAAGGCCTGCAGGACTGGGTATAGGAGAGAATGACCCCGTCGATAAAGAAGTCCCTGGCGAACCTCATGGCCAGATCCACCTGGGAGTCCACGGCGATGGAAGCATTCTTGTGGAAGTATCGCAGTGCCAGGTCCTCGAAGGGATCCTCCGAGCGCTCTCTGGGTAGGGCCTGGTAGTTGGTCTCGATGGCCATGACCCCGCCGAACTGCTCCGGGTAATTGAGCAGCCCCAGGTTGAACCACATGGGTATCCCGCTCCACATCAAACGGAACTTTTCTTCGGGAATGACGCTGATCTTCTTTTCCACTCGCTCTCTCACTTCATCGAGCATCCTCTTGTAAAAACCCAAAGCCTCTTCGGTCCCCAGACCGGTCATCCCCGGGTAGATGGAGGCGAAGTAGTCGGACGAGGCCATGGGCGCCGGGCGGTTTTTCCGAAGCTCCAGGATCTCCAGTCGCGTATCCCAGGTTTCATTGGACCACCGCATGCGCTGATGAAATTCGTCGTAATCGAACTTCTTGTTGAGGGCCTCCTCCAGGAACCTGATCAGGTCCTTGGTTTCGGAGATGAAAAGATCCATCTGGGACTTGTCGGGGCGTCCGGTCCTCCACGTGAGGTCATGGTCGGGCACGCTCATAAAGAAGGCCGGGACGTTCAATCGCCTGGCCACATCTTCAAACCATTTCTGGCGGAGGTCACAGACCATGGTGGGGGCGATCAGGAGGTCCGGCAATGCCAACCCTCCTGAAGGAGCTTCCGGAACCGCGTCGGGATGAATGGTCAAACCCATGACGGTTCTGGCATAAGAACAGATCTGTTTGTTGAATCCTTCCTGCTCGGCCGCCTCGCAATACTGGAAACCCACCCTTTTGGCCGCGGCCAGGGCTCCGAAATTCTCGGGAAATACCGGCGCGATCCCCATGGTGTAAATAATCTCCAAGGGGACCCCAAACATCAGCCAGGCAACCGGCCTTCCTTCCTCTTTGGCCCGGTGGGCGTTTGAGTAACCGGCCTTCACCCATTTGTACGCTTCCATTGCCGTCTGCAAATTCTTGCTAGAACCTTTCAAGGCCATGGTCTATTCCTCCCCACTGATGATCTCCAGAAATGCTTCCACGTTCGGGCGAAGCTGTTCCAGCCCTCCCTTGGTGTAGTCAATTTCAATTTTGAGCGTCGGAAAGCCGCGCTCATTCAACTTTTCGAGAACATAGGGCGCATCGAACATGTGCGCATCGCAAAAATCCATGATGGGCATGATAACGCCCTTTGCCTTAAATTCCCTTGCCAGTTCCTGAATATGCGCGTACCTCTCCTCGGAGGGCGACGTGCGAGAGCATGGGATATTGGTCAGGTAGCGCTCTGCCAGCGCATCCATCGGTTTCAGTTTCTCATCGACGGGTTTCCAAAAGTATCTGGACCCGGTACACACGTCATCGGCCACAATGGCCGCCCCGCAATCCTCTAGAAATGAATAGAGAACCAGGTTGTCTACATCCGTCCCGCTGACCAAAATCGGCACGCCGCTTAGGCGGGAATCCCGTCTCTCTTCCACCTCTTTTAAAAGGTCGTTCAGCAAAGGGATGGCCGCTTCTTTGCGAACCAAAAGGGTGGCCAGGACAACCGTATGGATTTCCAGCCCGCTGATGGGGGAAGGATCCCTCCTCCTTAGACCGTAAAGTTCTCTAAGCAGTCTGCGGTACTCGTTATAAATTTGGATGGATTCCTTCAACGCTCCGTCCGTGATCTCGGTCTTTAGCGTTTCCTCCACGTATCCCCTGAACCGATCCAGGACGTTGCGGAAGTAGATCAGGGAGCTCTCATTGATCTTGTGGGGAAAATCAAGAAGGAATACAGAGGCCACTCTTGTTCGATTCCTCCAGAAATCATGCATCTTGGCCATCATATCGCAGGCGTGGGTGACCACCAGCCCGTCCAGATAGTCGTACTCCCCTGCAAGGCCCGCAGCAAAACAGGACCTCATGTAAGGGCAGGTGTTTTCCTGGACGAACTTGTCCACGTTTCCGAACTCGCCCATTTGTCCTAGGACGAAGACAGGCAGCCCGCCTCCGGCATGAACGATCTCCTCGGGCACATATCGACAGAACTGACCGAAGACCTTGCCCCCGGTGCTGTTTTTCCATTTGACGGCCACATCATGCCTCGATTCAACGATGTTTTTGAACTGATTGAACGATTCCATTTCAGAGCACTCCTGTCCGTAGAAATTTTGGATGTCCCACTGCTTCTTGATGTTTCGCCGATCACCTCATTCCGTTTTTATGATCCTATTCATGACCTCCCGGGCGTGTTGAAGGTGAGACCGCATGGCCTCGGCCGCTCCCGCTTGGGAACGAGACCGGATGGCCTCTCTGATTTTTCCATGCTCGGCAAAAAATTCACGGGATACCTTCAGGAGGTCGGGCAAGGAAAGAAACCTCCTGCTGCTCCGTTTGATAAGGTCTTCGATGAAGTTGATCATCACGTGAAGAACGTTATTCCGGGAGCAAATGGCGACGGCGCTGTGAAAGGCAAAGTCCTTGTTGATGTAGGTTTGCATATCTTCGTCGCGCAGGGTCGTTTCGTAACGGATGATGGCCTTTTCAAGCTCTTCAAAGGCCTGATCGAGCAGATCCAGGTCTTTTTGGCGAGCGTTTACTGCTGCCAGGAAAGCGGTTTGAGTCTCCAGGATGACGCGCACTTCCAGAAGTTCGATAAACGTCCTCTGCTGCATTTCCATGAGCATCCCGACCGAGTCCTGAAGATTTTTCAGATAGAAATCGGTGTTGGGTTCTTTTACAAAGATCCCTTGCCCGGGCCGAATATCCACGAATCCCAAAATATCCAGGGTTCGGATGGCCTCACGGATGGAAGGACGGCCCACCTTGAAGAGCGCAGACAACTCCCTCTCCGATGGAAGCTTGTCCCCCGGCCTGAGGTTTCTCTCCGCCAGAAGGCTCTTGAGTTGATCCACAACGCCATCGGAAAGCCGCTGTTTTGTGACAGGCTGAATAAAGTCTCTCATCTTCCATCCCTTGAAGTTCCGGGGAGGCCCAGACCCTGGAACATGAAAATCTAGATCACCTCTTCGTCCCGCAGCGAGGTGATCTCATCCCAGCTATATCCCAATTCCAACAGGACCTCTTCGGTGTGCTGCCCCAGAACCGGCTCTGCGGTGCGGACTTCGACCGGGGACTTACTGAGCTTTATGGGGTTTCCAACGGTTTTGACCTTTTGCCCGGAAGGATGATCCAGCGTAACGAGCATGTCGTTTGCCTGCACATGGGGGTGGGCCGTGATCTCGGCATAGTTGTATACCGGTCCCACGATCTGATCCTCCTTGCGCAATCTTTCCATCCATTCCTCTGCGGTGCGCTGCTGGAAGATCCCGTCCAGGACGCTGATCAGCTCCTGTCTGTTTTCCTCGCGCTTCTCCGCCGTTTCGAATCGGGGATCCTTCTCCAGATGCTCGGCGCCCAGGGCGCGGCAGAAACCGGGCCATCGCGGATCCTGGGAACCCGCAACGGCGATCCAACGGTCGTCCTTGCAGGGAAAAATGCACCAGAGTCCGGGGATAAGCCCGAGGCCTCTCCCTCCCTTGCGGGGGAGCTTTCCGGTGACCAGATAGTGGGTAATCTCCCAGGTCTGCAAGGCAAGCTGGACATCCAGCATGGATACGTCCAGTTCCTGACCGATCCCGGTCCTTTCCCTGACAAAAAGAGCGGTCATGATCCCAAGAGTCACCATCATGGCCCCCGCCTGGTCCGCGATGGCCGCACCCACGGGGGTCGGTGGGCCCTCCGCGTCTCCGGTGACGGTCATGATCCCGCCCATGGCCTGTCCGATCAGATCGAAGGCCGGTGCGAAGGTGAGCGGCCCATTTCGCCCGTAACCGCTCACATGGGCATAGATGACCCGTGGGTTGCGTGCACTCACCTCCTTGTACCCCAGTCCAAGGCGATCGGGCACTCCGGGGCGGAAGTTTTGCAGGAACACATCGGATTTCTCTGCGAGCCTGAGCACGGCTTCCTTGCCTTTAGTATTGTGATAGTCAATGGCCAGGCTACGCTTTCCTCGATTGTGGGCCAGGCAGTAGCAGTCAGGGGTGCCATGAGGATACCATGAGGTGAGAAAGGCCCCCCGGGCAAAGTCACCCGTTTTCGGCTCCACCTTGACCACATCGGCCCCCATGTCCGCCAGCAGCGCTCCTGCGTAAGGACCCATCTGAGCGCGGCTCATGTCCAGAACTCTAATCCCCTCCAAAGGCCTGGTCATTGTCATCCCTCCTTTCTGTTGCACTCGTCTTAAAGAGCGGAGCGGAATTCAAAAGCTCTTTCAAGACACCACAAAAAGACTATTGCTGTTGGTGAACGACATGGGAATCACAGGATACGGCGTTATCCGTTCGCAGCCGAAACCTTCAAATGTGATGGTATTGGTATAATTGGTTAGGCCGTTATACCATCACACCACTAGTGTCAAGAAAAAAATCACGACCTTACCTTTCGGCTGCCACGGTCCTGAGCGGACTGAGAAGGCGAGGGAGAACGCTTGTACTTTTGGTTCTAGTTCGCCGTGCCAAAAAAGCTTGACATCAAGGGCAGGGCATGTTACCCGAGAACTATTGTGTGAAGGATTGTGTGCAAAATAAATTTTAACTCAACGGTTAGTCTCTTCAAGGGAGCGAAGAAAGGAGGCCCAGGCATGAGAAGCAAAGGTTCCAGGATCGCAGCAGTCATCATCGGTGTGATGACCATTTCCGTTTTCTTGGCTTTCTTGCCGCAAACGGCAAATGCGCAGACCTATGAGTGGAAACTTCAATCCGCATGGCTGACTCCTGCCACGCAGGATGGATTGCGGCTCTATGCAGAGAATGTAAAAAAGGCCACCAACGGCAAGGTAAACATCAAGGTGTATGATGCTAATCAGCTCGTGAAGATCATGTCCATCCCTCAAGCGGTGCAGTCCGGGGCCATTGAGATGGGCTGCTCCGCGGGGCCGTATCTCGCAAGGATGATTCCGGAGGGAAACGTCGAGTTCGGCCTTCCCTTGAGCTGGCGTACCTGGGACGAAGCGTGGGAGGTTTGGACCAAATACGGGATGCGTGACCTAATTCGAGAAGCTTACAAAGAGAAAGGATTGTATTGCCTTACCATCGAGTCTGCAGCGGAATATGCACTCATGAGCACCAAACCCGTTTACAAGGTGGAAGACTTGAAAGGGTTGAAAGTGAGAACCCATGGGCTCACTGCAAACATTCTTCAGAAATTCGGTGCGGCCCCCACCAGTATTCCGGGAGCCGAGCAGTATGTGGCCCTCCAGAGGGGCACGGTGGATGCGACCGTTTATCCGGTCTTTGTCCTGGATGCGTACAAAATAAACGAGGTCGTAAGGTATGTGATCCTGCCTTCCTTCATCTCTCCTCCCACCACCGAGATTTTCATCAACTTGAAATTATGGAACAGCCTCACCCCGGATCTTCAACAGGCCATTGAAAGCGTAGCCGACAGTCATCATGCGTATATGGACAAGAGGTACCTGGAAGAGGGGTATATCGCCGTGGGTCGCTTCGTCATGCGAGGGATCGGAGAAAGCATTTCTCTTCCCGAGCCGGAAGTGAAGAAATTGCGCAAGGCGGCATTCGAGGTGTGGGATGAGGTCGGATCCAAGAGTGCGCGGTTAAAGGCCCTCGTAGATTGCGTGAAGAAATTCATGGCGGATAAAGGGATCTCAGTCGATTAAGATTACCTTCCATCTCCTCACTCTTGCTTTCAAGGGTGAGGAGATTCTTCAAAGGGATGGCCATGGACAAATTCAGCGGTATGATCAACAGGGTAAATCGCGCTCTGGGAAAGGCCGTGAGTTTTCTGCTTGTGGCCATGATTGCAACCATCGGATACGAGGTCATCGCCCGGTACTTCTTCAATCGCCCCACCATTTGGAGCTTCGATCTGAATATCTACCTGCTCTGTGTCTACTCCCTGATTGGTGGAGGTTTCACCCTTTTGCGGAACGGGCACGTGAACGTGGATATTGTATACGGCCGCCTGTCCGTGCGGACCCAGGGCATACTGGCCTGCTTCACCTCCATTTTTTTCTTCATCTTCATGGGGGCCCTTTTTTGGTACGGGGCCAAAATGGCTCACAACGCGTTCCTCTGGGGAGAAACCTCCGGGACCATTCTGGACTGGCCCCTTTTCCCGACGAAGATTATGGTCCCCATTGGCGCCGTCCTCCTCGGGCTTCAGGGTCTTGTGAAATTTTGGTACGATATCCAGACGGCCATCACCGGAAAAATCCCGGAGGGGGTGGAAGCAGGGGGAATTTTTGCCCGCAAGTGAGAACCGTGATCTCTTGACGAGGGAGACCTTATGGAAACCTGGATCGTGACCATTCTCCTTTTCGGTTGTCTGATTCTCGGCCTCCTCCTGGGGATGCCGCTTGCCTTTACCTTCGGTGGCGTATCCATTGTCTTCACCATCCTTCTCTGGGGTACCGACGCCCTGTCCCTCATCCCTCTCACCGCATACGAGGATGTGAACAATTACATCCTGCTGGCCGTTCCGCTTTTCGTGTTCATGGCCAACATCCTGGAGCATTCCGGAATCGCAGAAAACCTCTACGAGATGATGCACCGGTGGATGGGAAGAATCTCAGGGGGCCTTGCCATGGGCACCATCGTCATCTGCGCCATCTTCGCGGCAATGGCAGGCATCAGCGGCGTGGCCACGATTACCATGGGGCTCATTGCACTCCCTTCCATGCTCAGCAGGGGCTATTCCAAGCGGATGGCCGTGGGCTCTATTTCCGCCGGAGGCACCCTGGGCATTCTCATCCCTCCGAGCGTCATCATGATCCTTTATGCCTTTCTCACCGAGGAGTCGGTGGGACAGCTGTTTATCGCCGGCATTTTTCCGGGGATCCTGATTACGCTGCTTTTTATTTTCTATATCGGAATCCGATGTCTCATCAATCCCCAGCTGGGCCCACCCATCCAGGAAAAGGTAGACCTGAGGGAGAAACTGATTTCCCTGAGGGCGGTCGTGCTTCCCATTATGTTGATTTTACTCGTCCTAGGTGTGATCTATATGGGCATATGCACTCCCACCGAAGCCTCGGCGGTAGGAGCGATTGGTGCAGTGGTTTGCGCCGCGATTCACAGGAAGCTCGCCTGGAAAGTGTTCACCCAGAGCATGGAGCGGACGCTGCTCCTCACCTGCATGGTGATGTGGATTTTGATCGGGGCCACCTGCTTCACCCAGCTCTATACGGCCCTCGGCGCTCCGGACATGCTGAACAACATGATCGCGGGTCTTGAGGTTTCCAGGTGGACGATCATCGCCCTGATGATGATGGTCTTTTTCATCCTGGGGATGTTTATGGATCCTGCCGGCATCATCATGATCTGCACCCCGGTTTTCATCCCCATCGTCAAGATGCTGGGATTCAATACCATCTGGTTCGGCATCCTCTTTACCATCAACATGGAGATGGGATATATCACCCCTCCCTTCGGATTCAACCTTTTCTACATGAGAGCGATTGTTCCGGAAGGGGTGACCATGGTGGACATCTACCGTTCCATCATTCCCTTCGTGTTTCTGGAGATGTTGGGGCTCATGCTCGTCATTGTTTTTCCGGAACTGGCCACCTGGCTGCCTTCGCAGATGATTCGTCAGTAGGAGAGAATTCTCACGTAACCACAACCTCTCAGCTAAAGGCCGAAACAGCCTCGAATTTCCCACCGGTCTGACGGCAGCTTCTTTCAGAGACGAACCGCTCCGTTCACTGCTTAAGTAGCTTTTTCTGCGTTAGTTTTTTCCACTTCACAACAGGAACTCCGAATCTCTTCATTAAAGACCGGTGAATGGTTACCATCACTCTTGTCCAAAATCGATAAAAAGGAGCTTCTCAAGTGGAACAATGAGGAGGTAATACAAGGCACATCCTGATTACAACCTCGTTTTGTCATTCCGGCGAACCGTCGTGGCGCCGAAGGGGTGCTATGCCGCGTCGCGAAGCAGGAATCCAGGGTGAAAGGTCTTGGAGCTGTCTTCTGGATGCCGGTTTTCACCGGCATGACGGGTTGGCTGTATTTCCATGGAATCTATTGCCGAAAAGGTTCCATATATTTTGGACAGCAGTGGATTCCCTTTTATCTTTCCATCGGCGCCTTGTCGCCGGGGACACCCAGGAAGATCCGCCTGTTTCACTTGCGCTCAGACCACCGCGTGGGGAGCCATGCGGACCAGTATATCTGCCATTTTTTTCAAGCTGGACAGGATAGACAATTGTCATTTATCATGACGACAAATGCCGCAAAGGAGATGTTGAAATGGAACACACAGACGTCTCAATGATCCTGGGAGGGCGAAACATCTTTCAACGGGACGTGGCAAGTCGCATGGAGTTAATTAAGCTGAGCAACAAGGGGGTGTCCAAGGAAGTCTTGCTCCGACTGGCGAAATACCTGGATCTTTCGTTGGGCCAGATGGCCGAAATGCTTCCCGTGACGGAGCGCACCATTCAGAGGTACCATCGACGGCAACGGTTCAACAGGGTCGTATCGGAGCAGATTCTCCAAATCGCTGAAGTGGCTGCCCGCGGTTCAAAGGTGTTCGGGAGCAGGGAGCAATTCCTGTCTTGGCTGAATTCCCCAAACCCGGCTTTGGGTAGCAGGACTCCGGCTTCCTTGCTGAGTTCGCGGTTCGGTAATGAAGCGATTTCTGATGAACTGGGGCGCATTGAGCATGGGGTTTTGTCCTGATGCTCCTTCCCCTGCATCCGGATATGGAGCATGTGGTTCTGCGGAACGTGGAGACTTACGAGATGGATCAGCGGCTGTTTCGATAACACAGCCCTGGAGAGCCTGCGGGCGCGAGCCCTTCATGACCTGTACTTGGACTCGATGACATCCTTGAACTTCTCGTTGATGAACTTCCTCTTGAGCTTCATGGTGGGGGTGATTTCTTCGTCGTCCGTGGTCAGCTCGATGTCGATCAGCGGAAATTTCTTAACGGTCTCCCCCTATAGATCCTTTTTCCCCTGAGACGATATCGCGATTTGTCTTACTTCCCGAACCAACGCATCTAGAGGTGTGTAAGGGTGAAAAACTTGCTTGACCCCTTTTTTCCTAATAAATATTTCATCCTTCTTAGGAATGATCCCGCCAACGACTACGGGAATATCTGCAATATCCGATTTTGACATCTCATTGAAAAGTCTTTCTATCAAAATCTGCGGTGATGCATTCATGATCCGATATCCTATCATATCCGCATCTTCTTGGATTGCAGTTCTGACGATTCCGGCAGCCGTCTGAACTCCACCCAATATGACCTCGAAATTCTCATCTCTCAACGCCCTGGCCAATACCCAATAACCTCTTTGATGATAAATGTCATCTCGCACGAGCAAAAACCTTATCATGGATTGATCTCCCCAATCTAGGCAATTCCTGCAAAAGGATTGTAAACATAAGGACCTTCTCCAGTTTGATTGTAAACTTCTGCCTTAATCTGGGCAAATTCTCCTCTAGTCAATCCGCATTTAACGGCCTCGATTAATCCAGGAATCATATTTTCACGATTTCTCAAAATATCTGCCATTTTTGTCTTCACTTCATTTAATTTATCTTTTTCGCGTTCCTTTTTCACTTTTCTCAATCTTCCAATTTGTTTTTGTGCAACTGATGGTGAATACTCGTATAATGCCTCGAATTTTCCAAGTTCCTGGAGGGTTTCTAAAGCTTGCAACTGAATATCATTTTCCTCCACCAGGGTATTCACACCAACAAGCGGTTTTTCACCGCTGTCAAACTGCTTTTGACTCTCATAAGCGGCTCGTCTTATTTCCTCACGCATCCATTCAAATGCCGCAAATGCACCCCCTTTGGATTGAATGGTCTCGATTGTCTCTTTGGCTTTTCTTTCAAGTTCATCGGTGAGCCATTCCACATAGTAGGAACCCCCCAACGGGTCTATCACCTTTGTAATGCCCGTCTCGAGATCGATGATCTGCTGGGTTCTCACCGAAAGCGAAGCGGATAATTCGGTTGGAATTGCAAAACCCTCGTCGAAGGAGTTAACATGAAGTGATTGAACGCCGCCCATAACGGCAGCAAGAGCATATATGCTACTCCTTATAAGGTTATTAAAAGGTTGCTCCCGGGTAAGTGTCGGTGCATAAGTCTGACAGTGCATCCTGCACATGAGGCAACGCGGATCCTGAATGCCATAACGTTCATGAAAGGTTTTAGCCCATAGGCGTCTCATGGCACGAAATTTGGCGACTTCTTCAAAGAAGTCAGGGCCGGCGTTGACAAACCACGACACTCGCTTGAGAAAGTGTTCGATATTCACTCCTCTTTCTACGAGAGCATCGCATCCTGCGATCCCGAGGGCTATTCCGTATGCGATTTCTTGAACGGCAGTAGCACCGCCTTCTCTGACATTTCGCATACTTATGTACCCGGCGTTAAAATGAGGCACATATTTGCTACAGTATTCTATGATATCCAAACACTCAGTTTCGGGTCTGATGGAATTGGACATACTTCCTCTCAGGTTTTTAAATTCGATACCCCGCTTTTCTGCCAGAGCAAGATAACAAGCAAGCCCATAAGCGTTATAGGTGATGAGATGTACAGGGTATTTCACCATGTCGATTCCGTCGAAAAGTGTTTCATAATCAAAGAGGGTATCAAGAGCCACACCGCCCTTGCCAACCAAACCCTCCACTCTATCGTCGTCACTGTCCGCACGAGCTCCGGTGCCGTCATCCGGGACGACTGAAAGGGCATTTGCGCCGCGCGATAACAGAAAGTGCCATCTTTCATTGGTTTCTTCGGCAGTACCTAGCCCTGTAACCTGCCTTATGTGTAGAGGTCGCCCCAAGTAACCCGCAGGATATAGGCCTCGTGTGAATGGATACTCCCCCGGTGAAGATAAATCTTTCAAGTAATCGATATTTTTGTTGTCCTGGGGTGTATATAGAGATTTTACACTTAGATTGGAGGATGTTTTATATTCGCTGTTGGCTCCGGGAATTTTAGAAAGAGCTCTGCGCAATTCTTCTCGGTATTTTTTTTGGATTTCTTCCAATTTCTTGAGAAAACTTTGTTCGAACATGCCGCACTCCTTCAGTCATTTTTTCTGCTGACCTGACGGCTCCAGGCAATTTGGAGGCATAGGGTTAAGCTGATGTATTGACGGTCGCGCGTATGGAGGCTCGCTGGTGCCCAAATTCAGACAATGTAGCATGGAAGCCTCTGACGCGTTTGAAAAACAGTTTTTAAATACCTTCGATTCAAGCAAATATGCCTGTGCCCATATCCGGTCAGGTACTGCCTTGTACCGCCTCTCCTTATCAGCCACCGGGGCGTCGCTCTTGTGAGGGGTATCAAGTTGGGCTCCATTGAGCGGTCAGTCCAAGTTTTGTTGTTGAGACCTCTCACGGAGCAACTTTTTCAGTATTTTTCCCACAGGATTTTTTGGCAAGTCATCGACGAATTCCACCAATTTCGGCTTTTTGTAACCGGCTAAATGCATTTTACAGAAGTCAACGATCTCTTCTTCGGTTAAGGAATTCCTGACCTTGGGCACAACAAAAGCTTTCACGCTCTCACCCCAGACCGGATCCGGGACACCAATAACCGCGGCTTCCTTGATTTTTGGATGGCGGTAAAGGACATTCTCGATTTCCACAGGATAGATGTTTTCTCCCCCGCTGATGATCATATCCTTTTTTCTATCCACGATATACAGGAAACCCTCTTCGTCCATCCGGCCGAGATCACCGGTACGAAGCCAACCCTCCCTCCATGTTTCCGCTGTTGCCTCCGGGTTCTTGTAATAGCCCTGCGTAACACATGGACTACGTGCGACAATCTCGCCGATCGCCCCCGGCGGAAGCTGTTTGCCGGAGTCGTCTACCACCCGGACTTCCGCGGTGACCGTAGGTCGACCGCAGGAGCCGGTTTTCCGCAGGAAATCCCGACCACCCAGCGTTGTAAGACTCGCTGAGGTCGCCTCCGTCAGGCCATAAGGCTCCCGGATATCAGCCCTTGGAAAAAGCTCGTCCATCAGAGTCTTTTTCATCTCAATCGGTGTAGCCATCGCTCCCACGGAACATTTGCGTACGGAAGAAAGGTCATAGGATCGCCAGTCGGGGCACTGTAGAATTGCCGGAATCATAGGGGCCACCAACGCCAGATAAGTGATCTTCTCCTCCTGGATCGTATTGAGCATATCAACAGGGTCGAAGCTCTTCTTCAAAAACGCCGTGGCGCCGAGGAAGAGACTCAGGGCAACGAGCCCGAACCCGCCGGCATGAAAAATCGGGTAAACACAGAGAAAGCGTTCGGTGGGTTGAGCGCCTGATTCATATGCATTTGTCATCAGGTACCATGCAAAATTCCGGTGATTCCAGAGGCATCCCTTTGGAAAACCGGTGGTCCCTGAAGTGTACATAATCGCAAAGGGTGTCTTTTCCTCCACGTTTTCTTTTGGCTCTTTTCCTTCGCTCTTCGAAAGAAGTTCGTGATAGCTATAAAGTCCTGGAAAGGAACCTCTGTTTTCTTCCTCCATTACACCCACAAAAGCCCCGAGACCTGTCTTTTCAGAAGACATGTACCGGGCGAAATTGTGAAATTCTTTCCCAAATAATAAGAAAGACGATTCGGAATTTTTAATGACATACAACATTTCTTTTTCCACAAACCGGAAATTGACAGGCACAACGATGGCACCAATCTTCGCGCATGCAAGGTACGACTCCAAGATCTCGAAACAGTTGTAAAACAGTAGCGCTACTCGATCTCCTTTCTTTGCTCCCAAGCCCTTCAGACCGTTGGCAAGTCGGTTGACCTTACGGTTCAATTCGCCGTATGTGAGAATCTGACCTTCCAAGCCCAGGGCAGCCTTATCGGGCACCTTATTGGACGAGCGTAAAAATATGTTCCCGAGAGTTTGTTCCATTGAACGAATAACCCTCCTTTCCCTGTGATCCTGGTTTCTATCAGGAATTAAGGCCCATTGGAGACTACGAGGTTATCGTAAAAATCTTTCCGATCCCGAATCAATCACAAGGCGTTTCAACTAAAAAGAGCTTTTTTCCTCCGGAATTTACCTCGTCAAAGTGAAGCGGGGCATTAAAAGTCACCACAAAGGAAGACTCACTCTAGAATTCCCTTGTATTTCATGAATTCTTTGAGAAGCTCAAGGAACTCCGCAGACCGCTTGGACTTCTTTGCTGCAACCTCCCAAACAGGGATCGCCGCTTGCCTGAGTCTCGTTACATCTTCCTTCGAAAGTTTCGTAATGGCCAGACCGTATTTTTCCTGAGCTCCTTTTACCGTTTCCACATCCGCTCTTAAAGAAGCATCCGTGAACCATTGGAAGCACTCAAGAGCTACATCATTTACAATTTTTCTTGTTTTCTCCGGAAGCTGGGTCCAAGTCTCGAGGTTCACGTAAAAATCAACAAAGATACAGGGAAGAATCGGAGGCGTTACGATGTATTTCACAACCTCTTTTAGATTGTAGGTGTCCAATGTGTAGCACACATAGGCCGTTCCATCTACTGTTCCTCTCTGCAGGGCCATGTACTGTTCAGCACCCGGAAGTGTAACCGGAGATGCACCGATATTTTGAATGAGCGAGCAATACAACCCGGCACATCTTATTTTCTTCCCTCTAAAATCGTCCAGTTTTTCTGCCGGAAACCTCGTCATAAAGACGTAGGCGGAAGAAGCTCCCGTTGCTAACAAGTGGGTTTTTCTTTCAGTATAGCCTTCCCGAAGGATCTTCATGGCTTGCCCGCCCTTGAACTCATAAAGAAATTCATAGGCTTGCCTAGGACCTTCGGCTGAAAACAGCTCGCCGCTAAAAGTCATTGGAAGCCCACTTTCCGCTAAAGCAACGGGGATTTTTCGGGCGTGATAGGCGCCTGCGCTAAACGCCATCTCCACGGCACCTACAGCCACCAGATCGAAAGTTTCCAGTGGTTTTGCAAGTGCACCGGGAGGAAACACAGTAATCTGAACCTCCCCGTTTGTACGCATTTTCACGGTATCACAAAACTTCGTTGCGAGGCTGTATCCCAGGCTGCTTGAGGGAAACACCGACTGGAGTCTCCATGTGAAAACATTTCCCTTTGACTCCTGCAGCGCCAGAGCAGAGCCGTGAAAACACCAGCTCAGGAAGAAAAGTTGAGAAAAAATAGCCACTTGCCACATTTTCCAGTTTCTGAACATTCCCCTTCCCTCCTTTGTATTTTTTCCCTTTTATCAGAGCTCGTGAATCAAGTGCTTTGTAAAAGGAATCCAAACCCTGAACCTCTGAACCGGTGAACGATTGCCCAAACAGAATCATAAGGGAGCGAAGTACTGAATATCATAGATATTGCCATTCTTTTCCTTACTCCATACTGCTTTTACTTTTCTTATCTTTTGCATCGTTTCTTTAACTGTTTGTACACTAGCCATATCAAATCCATCAATAAAATGAGTCAAGCTGGTATCACAACCAGAAAGTCTTATTTGCGCAATGATGTAGGGAGGATCTTTGATTTGATTGAAATATGTGTAGTTCACCAGGCACCATGTCTCGATGCTCCCTTCTTGACTCAGCTCAACCCATTCATCCATATCTCGATAGCATCCCGGGCAAAATGTTCTTGCCGGCACATAAGTTTTATTACAGCCTGTACACTTGGTTCCAAGGATTACCTCTCGTTTTAGACCCTCAAAAAATTTTATCCAGGTTTGTCCAAGAGCCCAATTGTAAGGCAAAACTGTGTCCTTCTTGCCTACTTTATATTCCTTTGGAGGAAATGCGAATTCTCCCGATTGCATTTTCATTGAATCCTCCTTTCAATATTGCTATAGATTTATTCTATGATTTCCCAGTACTCGATATCGTCTATATTTCCTTTTTTCTCTTTGCGCCAGACAAGCCTTACTCTGGCCCCTACCTTTACTTTTTTGTTTACAAGATCTAGATCTTTTATATCGAAGCCTCTAATGCGAGCGCGCCAGCTACAGTCCGCACCATCCAGTTTTACTCCGGCTACTACAACCGGAATCATATCTTCGGTAACCCCGAAGTACGTATAATTGACATAGCTCCATGTGACAATTGTCCCTTCTTGGGGCATCTCGACCCATTCCTCCATGGGCTCGAAGCATCGGGGGCAAAACGGCCTTGCCGGCAGAAGTACTCTTTTGCACTGTGAGCATCTCGTTCCCAGGATTTTCTCGTCTTTAAAAGCCTCAAAAAATTTGGTCCAAGTGGGTCCCAACGCCATCTCGAAAGGAAGAACCAAGACGTCCCTCATGGTTTTCGGTTGCTCTTTTTCTTGTGCCATTTCAAAAGCTCCTTTTTTCTAAAGCTCAGAACTAACGATGGTTACAGCATTGAACTGCTGGGCCCCCCCCATGGCATGGGAAAAAGCGATTCTTGCTCCATCAACTTGGTGAGGTCCGGCCTTGCCTGTAACCTGCAAAACTGCCTCCGCGAGCCTGATGAGGCCCGTCGCACCAATCGGATTGGTACAAAGGACGCCGCCGGAGGGATTACAAGCAAGTTCTCCACGAGGCGAAAACACCCCCTTGATTACATGGTCCGCTGCCTCTCCTGGAGGACAAAAACCCAGGCATTCCAGAAACATCAATTCCTGGTAGGTGAAAGGATTATAGATCTCAGCCACATCGATCTCTTTCCTTGGATTCTTGATCCCGGCCTGCTTGTAAGCCTCTTGCGAGGCTTCGATAGCGCTTCGCCAAACCGCCTTGCTGCTGTCACCCATGAAGTATTCTTCCCCTCTAAACCCAATCCCTTTTATCCAGGCCGGCCTATCACAAATTTTTTTGGCTCTCTCTTCCGCGGCCATAATGACGGCACAAGCTCCATCCGACGACGGGCAAACATCCCACAATCGGACGGGATAGGTAATCACCCTGGCTTCCTTCACTTCTTTTTTCGAGAGCCGTACTTTGATATGGGCGTAAGGATTCAGGTAGCCACCTTCGTGGCAGTCTATAGATATAATCGCTGCCGCCTCTCTTGCTTTATCCTCATCAATTTTATAATGACCCATGTATTCCCGCGCCTGCATTGAAAAAGCTGCGGGAGCCCCCCCGATGGTGCGGTGCAGGAAGGGCTCCGGTATCGTCGACATCGTTGCCTGGGCATCTCCCTCGTGCTGCTTTTCGGAGCCCACAACGAGGACGGTTTCCGCCATTCCTCCAGCAACCCAGTAGTAACCCGTATGAGCTAAGGATTGTCCAGTAGAACCGCATGTTTCCGACCTCAGCATGGGCTTTCCCAGTGAGCGCAATGCCTCCGAGAAGTACAGATGGTTAAAGGCGACCCCTTCCATCATCGAAGGCATGCTGCCGTATACCACGGCGTCTATGTCTTGGGGAGCTATACGGGCATCTTTCATGGCCGCCTTCACGGCTTCCCTGATCAAATCGGGGTAACAAACGTCGTCTCTTCTCCCGTGTTTTGTCTGTCCGGTTCCTATGACCGCCACCGCTCTTCCCATGGCTCTTTACCTCCTAACTTCCTAAAATGGTAACTGAATGACATTGGCCGGCAAAACCGTACGCAGAATGGGCCAAAGCAGTTTTCACCTTTTTATCGAGCTGGTGTTCTCCTGCTTTTCCCTTGATTTGCAGTGCACATTCAGCGATACGATAAAGACCTCTCGGGATATAGGGATTCATCGCGAGCACACCGCCCGATGGATTTACAGGGAAGGGCCCCTCGATTTGTGTCGCCCCGCTTTCCATGTACCGGCCTCCTTCCCCTTCGCCACAAAGTCCCAATTGCTCACACCACAATAGCTCCTGATAGGCATAGGATTCACAGATCTCCGCCACATCGATTTCTTTTTTGGGATCGACAATGCCGGCCATGCTGTATGCATTCTTCGACGCGGTCTTTAGCTGGGTATTGAGCAGATCTCTGTCCCCGAGATAAAAAGTGTCCATGGCACATCCATACCCCTTCAGCCAGACAGGCTTGTCTGTAAGCTTTTTCGCCTTCTCCTCCGATGCCAGGAAGACCGCACAGACTCCATCCGACTTGGGTGCGCACTCCATTGCTTTTAAGGGATCGCAGATTCTTTCAGAATCGAGGACATCTTCAACCCGCACCCTCTTTTTTATGTGCGCATACGGGTTGTAAAGCGCGTTGCCCAGATTTTTGACCACCACCCTCGCACACTGCTCTTCAGTGATTCCATAACGATCGAGGTAAACCCTCATCTGCATCGCCGCGGCTGTGGTCTCTTGAATCCCTACCGGCCTCAGATAGAAGGGGTCTGCAAAACAACTTGTTATCGTGTCGTTATCCGCGTTTTCGGATCCTTTGATCAACCCCACGACCAAAGCCGTGTCGTGGTGGCCCGACATGATACGCAGGCATCCGTAATGAAAGGCCCACATGGAGTCCGCCTCTTGTCTTGAAGCCGGCTTCATGAACGCTCCCACAGCATCGAAATCAAATGCGTTTGCACAGGACATTCCACTGTGAAAGACATCGGACGACGCCGCAATGTAAGTGTCTACTTCATCCCTCCTCATTCCCACCTTGTCTAAGAGCTCCTTGACAGGCTTGTACGTGAACTCCATCAAATTCAGGCTGGATTCGCTGCCTGGAGTTTGTTGCACCTCCACGATCGCAACCTTACGCATGATCCCTCCCTCCTTCATAACAATCGATTATCGCAATCACAAACCGAGTAAACTTCCGATAATTTCTTTTTGCATTTCTGTAGTTCCTCCGCCAATCGGTCCAATTCTTAAATCTCTCCAGATACGTTGCACCTCATATTCCATCATGTACCCATATCCCCCGTGTATCTGAATACAGATGTCCGCAATTTTTACAGCCATTTCACATGCGAATATTTTACACATGGCAACTTCTTTCCTACATTCTCTTCCGTTGATGTGTAACCATACCGTGTTGTATGTAAGTTGCCTGCCGGCCTCGATCATAGTGGCCATTTCCGCAAATTTATGGCGAGTGACCTGGAATTTCCCTATGGGACTTCCGAAAGCTTCGCGTTGCTTCGCATACTTTAAAGTCAAATCCAAACAATGCTGGGCCGTGGCCGTTGACCCGGCCGCCATAGCCAAACGTTCGGTATGAAATCCGTGCATTATCTGATAGAAACCTTCATTTTCCTTTCCCAAGAGATTTGATGAAGGAACCTGTAAATTTTCAAAACTGAGCTCGGCGGTATCCGATGTTCGCCAGCCCAGTTTTTCCAGTTTGCGCAAGACATGAAATCCAGGAGAGCCTCTCTCTACGATTATCTGTGAAATACCCTTGTGTCCCTTTTCGCGGTCCGTCTTGCAGGCCACCACATAAAAGTCCGCTCGGACTCCGTTCGTAACAAAAGTCTTGGCTCCATTAATTACCCAGTAGTCACCCTTGAGGACGGCGTGAGTTCGGAGATTTGCCACATCCGAACCCGCATCGGGTTCGGTGACAGCGTATGCTCCGATCCGCTCACCTCGGATACCGGGAACCAGGAACCTCTCTTTTTGGGCCGGGGTTCCGAAGTCCGCAATTGCCGGCAAGGCAACATAAGCATGAAGGCCAAGCCCTGCCCTCACACCTCCTGATCCGCACGTGGCGAGTTTTTCTAAAAATATCACCTGGTATCGAAAGTCGCCTCCTGCTCCTCCGTACTCCTCGGGAAACGCTCCAGCAAAAAACCCCAATTCTCCCGCTCTCCGATAGAGTTCCACGGGAAATTCTCCCCGTTCTTCCCATTTATTTACGTGAGGCCTCAGCTCTTTCTCGACCCATCGCTGAACCTGTCGTCCAAAAATTCGATGCTCCTCTTCGAACAGCCTGTCCGACATAGCCTTATCCTCCTCGATGTTTCCCGGCCCGAAGGTATAAGAGCATATAGCAGGAATGACATGGTAGCATTCCGACCGACCTCTAGCTTTTTTCCCCCTGACGCTGCAGAAGATCTTCCAGTCGAGCAAGCTCCTTTTCAAGCCCCGCAATGTAATTGCCAAGTTCTTCGTGCCTCCTCCTGGCTTTTTCCAGGTGAGGCTTGAGGATTTCTATCGACCTGGTGATCACGCTCGCATTGGTGTTGTACTTCCGACGTATTTCTATCAGCTCTTTGATTTCGGTCAGAGAAAGGCCGAAACTCTTTCCGCGCCTTATGAGACGAAGCCTCTTAAGCGTATCCTCATCGTAAATTCGGTATCCGTGCTCCGTTCGAGCCTTGTTATCCAGGAGACCGAGTTCCTCATAATATCGAACCGTGCGGGTGGTGACTCCCGCTCGCCCGGCCAATTGCCCAATGGTCATCGTGCCACCCGGGATTCTCTTCGGTGATTTCTCGCTCATTCGTCTTCGACTCTTTCCAAGAAAATAGTTCGGATAACCGACCGGAAATAGATTTGATTTCATAGACATATTGACGTTAACGTTAACGTTAAACTATCCTGAACTTTTTTGTCAACAAAAAAATCATCCTCCAAGACCCCGCCTTGCGGCGGGGCACGCGAGTTTCGCCACTGGAGAAAAGCCTCTCTCTCCTCTGGGAAGCGTTTCTTTTCCTTCGCCACGGGATTTGACCCAATGTGTCCAGCAAGAGATATGGGACGAGATCAGTTTTTCAAAGGGGAAGGCTAGGGGGTTCCTTGGCCCGAAAAGGCTTTCATGAAAATGGTCTCCAAAGAAAGATCGATTTTCGACAAGAGTGAATATCGCTGCCGAGTACTGAAGGGACCGATTGATAAGGGGCTAGGGGAGGAGAAGATCTAAACGGTTCGTGGATACGCCGGCCGGGAGATGATCGAAATGAGTGTTCAAAAAGACCATGTGCACCTGGCCGTGATGGTTCCCGTGAGCCTTGGTATCTGAGCGATCCAAAGGCTACGCAAGTAAGGCCTGCCCCCAGAGGGGGCAAAGACTTGTCTCCCCTCTGGGGGTAGTATTTAAAGTCTTACCGTGGGATACTTTGAAGCAGGAGGCAGGGGAATCCTCCACGCAGTAACCCTACAACGTCACTTACCAATGGCGCGGCATTCGGCATTCCGTCATGCCGGACTTGAGGAGCCTGTCCCGGCATGAAGTCAGCCGGGGGCATCCAGGAATCTGAGTAGGGGAAGAGAATCGAATTGGTCAGATTCCTCACAGCTGTGACTGGATTCCGGCTTTCGCCGGAATGACGAGATACTAACTATCGTTGTAAGGGTAATGTATGATGAGACCCATTGGGCCTCCCATTCGATTACGTGTTATAATAAATACGATCGGAAATCGTGACGAACTTCCCTTTCCGGACCTGCTGGATCAGCACCCCCGAGGGACCCTGGTGGTTCGTGGGGGTGAAGGTATGCGGTACGCCGCCGAAGATCGCATCCGGTTCGTCCCGGAAGGTCTCCATCGCATCGATAAGCTTCTCCCGGGTCAGATCCTTGCCCGCTCTCTTTGCAGCGATGCCAAAGAAGTAGACTCCCCGATATGCAGACGATGTGGGCAGGTCGGGCTCCTTGCCGTACCACTCCACGTGCCGCTTCCACCATTCCCTGACCGTAGCCAGGGGGCTGTCCGGATAGGGATAGGGCGTCTGGGTGCCGCAGTAAAACCCATCGGCTGAAAATCCGGATTTTGCGGCCAACTGCGGGACCAACTTCGTGTGGGACGGGACCATGCCACACATATCCACGTCCCATCCGATCTTATTTGCCTCCTTCAAAGCCCCCACGGTCTCCCGGATGACCGTGGCCAGGATCACCACCTCCACCTCGGCCTTCCTCAGCTTCGCAATCTGGCTGCTGAACTCGGTGGCGCCCCTCTTGTAGGATTCGGCCCCGCTCATCTCCATGTGATAGGTGGCGAGCTGATCCTCTACCCCTTTCTTCATGATGTCCCCCATCTCGTCGTCCTGGTACATGAGGCCGAGCTTCTTATAATTCTTCTGTTCCACGAAGTACTTCACCACGGCCCGCGCCATGTCGTAATAGGGGACGCCCCCGCCGAAGCTATAGCGGTCATGGGGCTGGAAAAACCCGGTGGCTGCCGAGAGGGGAAACATCTGGGGGATCTTATGTCTGGAGATAATCGGTTTTGTGGCCAGGGCGGTGGGGCTCCCCATGTTGCCGATGAAACAGAAGACCTTGTCCCTGGCGATCATCTTGTTCGTCACCATGATGGCCTTTTTCGGATCGTAACCGTTGTCCTCGATCACGAAGCGGAGTTTCCTCCCGTAAATTCCTCCGGCCTCGTTGATCTCCCGGGCCCTCATCTCCAAGCCCATCTTGACCTGTATGCCCCACCCGGCAATGGGTCCGCTCAGATCCTGATGGGAGCCGATCACGATCTCCGTGTCCGTTACCCCCACGTCCTGGGCCGGCAACACGGTAGAGAAGCAAACACACATCAACGGGGCCAGAAGACTCGCTATGATTGCCTTTTTCATGGCATCCTCCTTTCTTGGATAAAAGCGCTCTGTCCGGTTCCCGAGGTTTGCCCGGATACCTCCTTCGGGCATACGCCCCTCATGACCTGTACATGGATTCGATCACATCCTTGAACTTCTCGTTGATGAACTTCCTCTTGAGCTTCATGGTGGGGGTGATTTCTTCGTCGTCCGTGGTCAGCTTGATGTCGATCAATCGAAATTTCTTAACGGTCTCAACCCGTGCAAATTTCCTGTTCACTTCCTCCACTTCCTGTTCGATCAACTTGTTGATCTCCGGGGCTCTGGTCAGGCTGGCATAGGTGGTGAAGGGAATGCGGTGATCCTGGGCATACTTCATCACGTTTTCCTCGTCGATCATGATGAGGGCGGTGAGGAATTTCCTCCCGTCTCCGATCACCACCGCGTCGTTGATATAGGGACTGAATTTGAGCTGGTTCTCGATTTCCGAAGGCGTGATGTTCTTTCCCCCGGAGGTGATGATAATGTCCTTTTTTCGATCCGTGATGATGAGGTGGCCGTCTTCGTCGATTCTCCCCACGTCCCCCGTCTGAAGCCAGCCGTCCACAATGGTTTCCTTTGTCTTTTCAGGATCGTTGAAATAGCCCACGAAGATATGGGGTCCCCGAAGGAGGATTTCGCCGTCGTCGGCTATCCGTATTTCCGCCCTGGGCAGGGGTTTTCCCACAGTGCCGAATTTCACTTCCCCTTCGTAATGGATGGAAGTGGGGCCGCAATTTTCGGTCTGGCCGTATACTTCCCTCATATCGAGCCCCAGGGACGCATAGAACCGGAGGAGGTCGGGCGAAATGGGAGCTGCCCCCGAAAGGAGATATCGAGCCCTGTCCAATCCGATGATTTTTTTCAGGTTCTTGAGCACCGTCCAGTCTGCGAACTTGAAAAGGGCCTTGATATGGAGAGGCACATTCTGGTTGTTGAGCCGGCGGTCCGCCACCTTCTGACCCACGCCGACGGCCCATTTGAAGGCCAATTTCTCCAAGGAAGTGGAGTCCTTCATGGTGAGAATGAGCGAAGAATAGAATTTCTCCCAGATGCGCGGCACGGCGAAGAAAACCGTCGGCGCAACCTCTCGAATGTTCTCCGGGACCGTATCCATTTCCTCCACGAAGTTGATGATGTATGCCGCATGAAGGCTATTGAAGGCGGAGACCATGCGCTGGGCGATATGGCAAAGGGGCAGGAAGGAGAGGATTTCATCGTTCTGGTAGCCGGGGTTCACCTCATCCTGCATCTGCATGACGCTCAGGATGTTTCGGTGAGAGATCATGGCTCCCTTGGGTGGACCTGTGGTGCCCGAGGTATAGATCAGAATCGCCACGTCATCGGGCTTTGTGAGCTGGACAAGTTTTTCAAACAGCGTGGGGTCTCTCTCATCGACGCTTTTTCCAAGTTCCAGGAGTTCGTCGAAGCTCATGAACATGGGGTCCGAGAAGTCCCGCAAGCCTTCGGTATCCATCACCACGATTTTTTTCAGGTTGGGAAGCTTTTCGCGTACTTCCAATACTTTGTCCAACTGCTCCTCGTCTTCGGCAATATAGAACTTCGCTCCGCTGTGGGCCATCACGTATTCCACCTGGCTGGGCGAGTCCGTTGGGTAGATCCCAACGGTGACGCCCCCCGCGGCAAGAGTGCCCATGTCACCATAGAGCCATTCGGGGTTGTTTTCGCTGATGATTGCAACCCGGTCCCCTTTTTCCAACCCCATATCCACCATCGCCAGAGCCACGTACTTGGCCTTTTCGCCATAGGTCCGCCAGGAGATGTCCTTCCAGAGGCCGTATTCTTTTTCGCGCATGGCCGTCTGGTCCGCCCACTCTTTGACCCGGCCCCAGAACAGGCGCGGCACGGTGTTGAAATCCGACTCCAGGTAGTTGGGAAATACCCTTTGAGCTTTCACCGCCATTTCTTCTTCCTCTTCCAACGTTTGGTTCCCCGGACCGCCTCCTCCTTGACGCCCAGATAGAATTCCTTCACGTCCTCGTTCTCCATCAATTCCTTACAGGGGTCCGCCATCACGATTCGTCCCAGCTCCAGAATGTACCCATACTGGGCAAAGGAGAGGGCCATCAGCGCGTTCTGTTCCACCAGCAACGTGGTGGTCTTCTGCTCTTGATTGATCCGCTTCATGATCTGGTAGATTTCCTTCACCAGGAACGGAGCCAGTCCCAGAGAAGGTTCGTCCAACAAGAGGAGTTTCGGCCGGGCCATCAGTGCCCTGGCAATGGCCAGCATCTGCTGTTCTCCCCCGCTCAGGCTGCCTGCGAGCTGGGAAGCCCTGTTCTTGAGAATCGGGAAGTATCCATGGACGGTGCGGAGATCCTGTTGCGTTCCGGCTCGATCCTTTCTGAGAAAGGCCCCCATCATCAGGTTTTCTCTTACGGTCAGATCGTGAAAAACTTCCCTTCCTTCAGGCACATGGGATATGCCCATGCGGACGATTTTTTCCGGTGCCATCCCGTCTATTTTCTGGCCCATGAATTCGATGCTGCCCTTTTCCGGCTCGATCACCCCGGAAATGGTCTTTAAGACGGTGGTCTTTCCGGCCCCGTTGGCACCCAGGATCGTGACCCTGGCTCCTTCCTGGACCTCCAGGGAGATCCCCTTAATTGCCATGATGGGGCCGTAGTAGGACTCAATGTTGCTAACCTTTAGATAGGACACCTTCCTCCCCCAGATAGGCCTCGATGACTTCGGGGTGTTTCATCACATCCCCGGGCGTTCCTTCGGTAATGGTCACGCCGAAATTCAGGGCCAGCACCCGATCGGAGACATCGTTTACCAGCCGCATGTTATGTTCCACCAGGATGATGGTGATCCCCAGATCCTCTTTGATGTCCGAGATCCAGAAAGACAGGTCCTCCATCTCCTCCATGTTCATGCCGGAAGAGGGTTCGTCCAGAAGCAGCAGCTCCGGGTCCATGGTCAGAGCCCGGCCGAGTTCCACGGTCTTCTGAACCCCATAGGGGAGATTGGCCACAACCTGATCTCGATAGGCCTGGAGATCCAGAAAATCGATGACTTCCTCCGCCTTTTCCCGATTTCTGATCTCTTGCCGCTGAACCGAAGGAGCGAAGAAGGCTTCCGTAAAAAAATTGGAGCGCCGGTGGCGATGTCGACCCAGGAGCAGATTCTCGATCACGGTGGTGTTCCTGAATAGCTCAATGTTTTGAAAGGTCCGGGCGATCCCCATCTCGGGCACCACATGGGGGCTCACCTTCGTGATGTTCTTGCCCTTGAAGAGGAAAGAACCTTCAGAGGGATTGTAGTACCGGTTGATACAGTTGAAGATGGTGGTTTTGCCTGCACCGTTCGGCCCGATAATGGAAAACACCTCTCCCCGGCCCACCTGGAAGCTCACGTCCCTCAGTGCGGTGACGCCACCAAAACTGATCGAGATCCCCTGAGATTCAAAAAATGCCATTTAATGCCTTTCCGCTTTGGAATATTTCTTTTCTCTCCTGAACGTATCCTTCTTATACAACGGAAACATCTCAAAGTAAAATTTTGTCTTCCTCCATCTCCCGTAAATTCCCATCGGCTCAAAGAGGATGAACAGAATAATCATGAGCCCGTACAGAAAAGCCTCGAGACCGGTCTGTTCGGCAATGTAGCGGGGCAGGTAGTCTTTTGTCATGATGATCAACTGGGGGAGAAAGATGACGAAAATCGTGCCGTAGATGGCTCCGTGGATGCTTCCCAGGCCTCCGATAATGACCATGGCGAGGAGCTCGATGGAGAGCAGAATGGTGAAGCTCTCCGGGTTGATGAAGGTGAGTTTGTGGGCGTAAAGGGAGCCCGCGACTCCGGTGAAAAAAGCGCTGATCGCAAAGGCCATGGTTTTATACCTTGGCAAGCTCACGCCCATGGCCTGGGCCGCCACTTCGCTGTCCCGGATTGCGATCATGGCTCTGCCGGTGGGAGAGCGCAGAATGTTCTTTGCCGCCAGGACGGCAAGGATCAGGAACACAAAGGTGAGGTAGTAATAGCTGGTTTCCGTATAGAAGGCGAGAGGGCCTATGGACGGAGGGTCGACGATCATCCCCATGTTACCGTTGGTCAAGCTCTCCCACCGCACCAGGACTTCATCCACGATGAAGGCGAATCCCATGGTGGCAATAGCCAGGTAGAGCCCGGTCAGCCTGAGCGCCGGCAAACCGATGAAAATACCCACAACCGCGGCCACCGCTCCGGCAGCGGGCAGGGCCACGAGAAAAGGCACGCCCTTGCCGGCTAGAATGGCCGAGGTATAAGAGCCAATGGCAAAAAAGGCGGCGTGTCCCAGGGAAATTTGGCCCGTATACCCCGTCAAGAGCATGAGTCCCACCGCGGCGATGGAGTACATGCAGATGAAGGTCAATTGGGAAATCAGATAATCATCGAGAACCAGTGGAATCAAGAAACACCCGATGACCAGGGCCAGATACCAGAAAAAGGTGCTCCTGAATTTAAAAAGCCGGATGTCCTCGTAATAGTTCCTTTTCATCAAGAATCGCATGTCATTACACCTTTTTCTTCTCCGTAATGCCGAAAAGGCCTTCGGGTCGGATGATCAGCACCAGGATGAGGATGATATAGGCGGCCACATCTTTCCACCCCACCGGCAGATAAACGCCGGAAAAGCTCTCTGTAAGTCCGATAATGAGGCCGCCCACGATCGCTCCCGGAATGCTTCCGAAACCGCCCAGCACTGCCGCAGGAAAAGCTTTGAGCCCGATGAATCCCATATTCATGTGCACAAAGGTGATGGGAGCGAGCAATACGCCGCCAATCCCCCCCAGGGCAGCGCTGATGATCCATGTGAGAGAAAAGACCCTGTTCACGCTCACCCCCATATACACGGCGGCAAGCTGGTTCTGCGAGGTGGCGCGCATGGCGACACCGATGCGGGTAAACCTGAAAAAACAAACGAGGCCGATGATCAGGGCCGAAGTCATCAAGATCACGGCCAGATGCTCCCAGGCCAGCACCACTTCGCCGAAGGCCAGGGCCTTGTCCGTAAATGGAGTCTTGAACCCGTAGGTGTCCGTCCCCCATTTGGGCACCATGCTGACACCGCTTCTCACGCAAATGCCCAGGCCGATGGTGAGCATGACGATGGCGAAAACCGGTTCTCCGATAAGGGGTCTAAGAATGGCCCGTTCCAGGATCATTCCAAAGATGCCCAGAATGACCATAGTCAGCAGAAAGGCCGCCCAGTAGGGGATTTTGAGGAACGTGATGAGGCTGTAGGCGATGAAAGCGCCCAGCACCATCATCTCCCCCTGGGCAAAATTGATCACTTCGGTAGCCTTGAAGATCAGAACGAATCCGAGGGCCACCAGTGCGTAAATGCAGCCGATGGAGACCCCGCTCAAGACACACTGAAAAATCTCGTTTGCAAGAGAAGACATCGGAAACCTTTCTTTATCTACAATCGATAAGGCAAAATGTCCTAAGGCCGATGCCAGGGAAATGGCATGGAACTCGTGCTGAGTTCTGACAAAGAACCCGCAACCTCACGGATCGGTGAGGGTTTCTCCCCTACCACTAACAGGGAGGTGTTGTCAATAGCCTGAAAGAATTTTCGGTGAAATCGGTGGACGAGCACCGTTCGATATTTCTGCGTGGTGGAAAGGCAAAGCTTCGATTTCTGCCACCGCGCTCCGTTCCAGGGAAAAAGGGGGGAGGGGATTTGTCTGAAAAGGAGGATTCCCAGGTGAACCCCGCCCCCGAAATATGAATCAGTGCATGTAACTTCCGCCGGCAGCGCAGATTGTCTGACCGGTGACATATTCTCCTTCATCGGAGGCAAGGAACACAGCGATATTCGCGATATCCTGGGGGGCTCCCTTGCGCGCGTAAGGGATGCTCTCATGCATCCGCTTGATCTCTTCCGGAGGGTAAATGCGGGAGAGAAAGTCGTTATAGATAAACCCCGGGGCGATGGCGTTTGCGGTGACGTAATGCTTGGCATACTCCATGGCGAGGCAACGGGTGAATTCCATAATGCCGGCCTTTGCGGCACCGTAATGGGCCTGTCCGTCTCCCATGCCGATGAAGCCGGCAACCGAAGCCACGTTGATGATGCGGCCGAAGTTATGCTTTATCATGGAAGGAAGGACGGCCCTGCATGTGTAAAAGGTTCCTCTCAAGCACGTATTGATGACCAGTTCCCACACTTCATCGGTCATGTCCACCACCGGCGTAAGCCGGTTGATGCCGGCATTGTTAAACAGGATGTCGATGCGGCCGAATTTTTCCAGAGCAGCTTTCACCACCCCTTCAACCTGCTCTTTACTGGTGACATCGCATTGCATGCCCAGTGTCTCCACCCCGAATTCCTTTGCGATATCCTGAGCGATTCCGTGAAACCTCTTGGGATGGGCGTCGGTGACAACCACCTTGGCCCCTTCCTTGGCCATGGCCCGGGCCGTGGCCTGACCGATCCCTGCGCCCGCTGCGGCAGTGAGTAAAGCCACCTTATCCTTCAATCTCATCTTTCTCGCTCCTTTCCGATAGCCGTTTCAAAAGAGGTGCTCGCTCCCGGCCGGCCGCTGTCCCCGTGGAGTCGGATGGACACCCGCTCGCTTCGACTTCGAGCCAAAAGCCCTTGCGCAGCCAATGGGTCAGCGGAAGGAAAACAGCGCGTAACGGGCACCCCGCGTGTGATCCGTCCACGATCGGAAAAAAACTCTGATAGGAAAGTGTCTTTCCGATCATGGAGAAGGTACATTCCGCAGGCGGACGGTGTCAAGGGAAAAGCCTATCTTGTCCGCTTGCGCGGCCACATGGTGGATTTTTTTTGGACCGGGAGGGCAGAGCGTGGGTGAAGAGTGAGGAATTCCGCAAGCAAGATCCAAGATTTTCTTTTTCCTTGACTTTTTTGCCGACGCAAATAAGAAGTGCCAAAGGATGGGGGGGAGGAAAATGTCCGTCCACGCTATATGCGCCGGCGTGCAACCGTATGGAGACCCGCCCAGCGCGATTGACCGATACTGACAAAGAGGAGGAAAAACTCCATGAAAGCAAAAGCCATTGATATCCATGTCCACTTTTCCACGGCGGAGGGAAGGCGAAAGTCCGGATTTTACGGGGATGCATTGGAGAAGTACTTCAAGACAAAACTCGAGGTGTTGACCGAGGAGGAAATGGCCAAGATCTATCAGGACCTGGGGGTCATGGCGGTCTTGCTGCCCAATGACGATGAAACGGTCTCCGGCATCAAGCCGATTTCCCATGAATACGTGGCCGATGTGGTCCGGCGTTGGCCCGACACCTTTATCGGGTTTGCCGGGGTAGACCCATGGAAAGGAAAGGCCGCCATCGACGAACTGGAGAGGGCTGTGAAGGAGCTGGGGCTTCGTGGCGCGAAGTTTCAGCAGGCGGCCCAGGCCTTTTTCCCCAACGATCGGCGGTTCTATCCCCTGTGGGAGAAATGCGTGGAACTGGGAATCCCGGTGCTCTTCCATTGCGGGACCACTGGCCTGGGAGCCGGAATGCCAGGGGGCATGGGGATCAAGCTCAAGTACATTGACCCATTACCCATCGACGATGTGGCTGCGGATTTTCCCGAGCTCACCATCATCTGCGCACATCCGGCCTGGCCTTGGACGGACGTGGCAATCGCCATGGCGATTCATAAGGGGAACATCTATGTGGACCTTTCCGGATGGTCGCCAAAATATTTTCCTCCACAGCTTGTGCGAGACATCAACAGCCGCCTTCAGAACAAGGCGCTTTTCGGAACGGACTATCCGTTCATCAAGCCGGATCGATGGCTTCGGGACTTCGAGCAGCTCGACCTGAAACCCGAGGTGCGGCAGAAGATCCTGTTGGAGAACGCCAGGAAGGTCCTCGGCCTGAAATAAGGCCCTGTCGCAAGGGCGTAACGGAGTGTCCGGTCTTTGAATAGAAATTGATCTGCCGACGTTTTGCCATCCCAATACTTTTTTTCACGGAGGAATCGATGGATGTAAAAGAGGCAATTGAAGAGCGAAAAAGCAACCGGGCCTTCGGTCCGGACCCCCTACCACGAGAGGTGCTCCAGGAGATCATGAGGCGCGCCCTCAGGGCTCCCTCCTGGGGAAACACCCAGCCCTGGAATTTTACGGTGGTGGGTGGAAAGACCCTGGAAAAGATCAAGGAGGAGACCGTTCAGTTGCTCGAAAAGGAGGTCCCAACCAGGCCGGAAGTTCCCATGCCCACGGAGTTCCCTGATGGCCAGACAGTCAGATACAAGGGATTGGGCAGGGATCTTTTCAGGGCTTTGGGCATTGAAAGAGGCGACAAGAATGGCCGCAAGGCTCACTACGAAACCATGACGAGACTTTTCGATGCGCCCTATTTGATTTACCTTCACCTGGAGAAGGGTTTCAATCCCTATGCGCTCATGGATTGCGGCGGAATCCTGCAAACCATAGCCCTTTTGGCCGTGGAGGCGGGACTGGGCACCTGTATCCTGGCCCGCTCCGTGAGCTACCCGGACGTGGTTCGCAAGCATGTGGAGATCCCGGACGGTCAGGTGCTCGTGATGGGAATGGCCATCGGTCATCCCCTCAAGGAGCATCCTGCGAACCAATTTCGAAGTGAGAGAGGAAAGCTCGAGGAGTTTGTTCGTTGGGTCGATGTGGATTGACGAGGTGTGGGAAGAGCGAGTCACCCGGTGCCTCGAGTCTTTGGCCGCAGGGACATGGTGAGGAGGCTGAGGCGCAGCTTCCTTGACAGGGGAAAACGCCCCGTGGTAATAGACCACGTAGGGAGGGCATTTGTTAGCGGTCTTCAATCTTTCCAGCGGTTCACGGGGGAGGCGCCCGGGGAAAGTGTTCGGCAAACGGGAGAAAGGAGGACGCCATGTTGGAGGTTTTTCTCAGTGAGGAGCAAAAAAAGCTGCGCCAAGAGGTGAGGGATTTCGTAAAGAGCATCCCCAAGCAACTGATCCTGGACATGGATGCTGAAAAAGTTCAATTTCCCAAGGAATTTCTCCAGGAAGCGGGAAGAAGAAATCTCCTGGGACTGCGCTGCCCCCGCCAATGGGGGGGGAGGGGTCTCAAATGGGTGGATGAAATCGTCGCCTTTGACGAAATCGACACCTTGGGGATGTCCCTGGCTTGCCTTTACGGGGTCACTTCCATCGTTACCGATATGCTGGCTCAGTTCGGAAACGACGAACAGAAGGAGAAGTATCTCAGGCCCACTCTGGAAGGGAAGCGATATTGCGCTGAAGCGCTCACGGAACCGAGGGGGGGCTCGGATTTCTTCGGTGCCACAACGCGGGCCAAGAAGGAAGGAGTCCACTATGTGCTGAACGGCCAGAAGCGATTCATTGTGGGGGCGGAGGGGGCGGATTACTTCGTGACCTATGCGGTCACGAACCCCGGAGCCGGGCGGGACGCCCTGAGCGTGTTCGTGGTCGACAGGGAGATGGGTGTGGAGACGAAATACATTTACGGCCTCATGGGCACCCGGGGTGGAGGTGCCGGCAGAATCGTCTTCAAGGATGCGAGGGTGCCCCAGGAAAACATGCTCTGGAAAGAGAACCGGGGCTGGGAGGTGTTTTACAAAATGATGATTCCGGAGAGACTTCCCAGCGGAGCCATGGGGGGGGCAAGGGCCATGCTCGACATGGCGGCTCGCTATGCCCATCGCAGGAAGGCTTTTGGTCAAACGATCCGGAACTATGAGGGGGTGAGTTTCAGGATCGCGGAGAGTGTGGCAAAAATGGATGCGATAGCCGCGCTCACCCATGCCGCGGCGAGAACCATCGATGAGAATATCGGCAGCGCGGGCTACCAGAGAAGACTCGTATCGGAAGTGAAGAGGCTCGCCACCGAGATCAAATGGGAAGTGCTCAATCATGCCATGCAGATCCTTGGCGGAATCGGCTACACCCGCGTGTTCCCCGTGGAGAGAGCGCTGCGGGATGCAAGACTTTCCATGATCTGGACGGGAACCAATGAGATCATGAACCTCATCATCCAGCATGAATACTATAAGGAGCTGCTTTCCAGGGAAATCGAGGGACGGGATGTGGAGGCGGATGTGACGGTTTCGGAGCAAGAGGCTGAGGAGGAGAAGGTGTATGAATGAATTTGATCCCGGATCATCCCGTGATCGGTTATGAGTCCTGTCGACTTCCTATTTGAGAGGCATCCATGGTTGATGATAAGAGCGGGACGTCAGAATCGCTTCAGGAGCAAAGCCTGACAGCGGAAGGCTCCATAGACAAACTCAACGCGGCCATGATTTCCCATGCCCGGGAACTCGTCGAGGAAATCGGGGCAAACGTGGTCCTGGTCTATGTGGACCTGGTGAGAGCCCGGGAGAGTTTGCAGAGCCTTATCAAGGAGAGTCAATGCATCCTTGCCGCCAGAAGCCAGAATGTGATTGAAGACCTTGCCGCGATGGAGGGGGCGGAAAATCGCATCATCCGGGTGCCGTACATGGATCTATCCAGGCTCAGCCAGATCAAAGTGGCGGCTATCCTGGCGCTCTCCAAAGGGTTAATTCAAAGTGGCGACCTTCTTGTCTGTCTATCGGGATCTCCGAGATATGGAGTCCTCGACAACCTGCGGGTGATGGATGTAAGCCGGGAATTCGAGATTTTCTCCTCCGGGGCTCTGACCATAACGAGCCAGATAAGACTTCCCCATGTCTTTGAGCGAGTGATCACCATTGCCCTGGAGCTTGCGGAGGAAGGGAGGGAAGGCAGGCCTATCGGCACCGTCTTTGTCCTGGGGGATCACGAGAAGGTGATGGAGTTCTCTTCCCAGATGGTGATCAACCCTTTCGGCGGTGTTCCGGAAGAGGAGCGAAATATCCTGGATCCAGGCTTGAAGGAGACCATCCGGGAATTCGCCAGCATTGACGGAGCATTTGTCATACGGGAAGACGGCGTCATCCTGGCGGCAGGGCGCCACCTCAAGGCTTCCACAGAGGGGACGGAACTTCCGCGAGGGCTCGGGGCGCGACATCGTTCGGCGGCGGGCATCACCAAGCTGACCGATGCTCTGGCCATTGCCATCTCGGAATCGACCGGTGATGTGCGGGTGTTCAGCGCGGGGAAAATCTTCATGGAGATTGAAAAGGCAGGAAGAGAGCGGAGAAGAGTGGGTCCGCGGAGCGAGGAGTGAAAACGAAATCGGTCAAAGGTTCAGTCCGCCTGCAAGGAGAAGTCTGGTGGGGGAGAGTGATGGGGCCTTGCATCGAGAGGGCCGGTATGCTAATTTGCCTGAAAGGGGTTCAAGGTTTTCGAAGGCCGGCGGGCTTTAGAACTTCTTGACGGGAGTTTGAGAGAGCCATGCTTCAACTGAACAACCTGGAAGTGGTGTATAACGACATCATTTTGGTCTTGAGGGGAATCTCCCTGGAGGTTCCGGATGGAAGGATCATCGCTTTCTTAGGTTCCAACGGTGCGGGGAAGTCGACCACGCTCAGGGCTGTCTCAGGACTTCTCCCATATGAAGACGGTGAGATCAAGAAGGGGGCCATTGAGTTCGACGGTGTTTCCATCCACGGGAAGGATCCCCAGGAGATTGTGCGCCTCGGGATCACCCAGGTTCCTGAGGGACGCCGTATTTTTGCGGAACTCACGGTGGAGGAAAATATCCGGGTCGGGGCACACACCCGCCGCGGAAGTAAAACCGGGATCGCGCAGGACCTCAGAATGGTCCTCGATTACTTTCCTCCCCTTCGCCAGAGGCTCAAGGTGGAAGCGGGGTATATCAGCGGAGGGGAGCAGCAGATGCTGGCCATTGCAAGGGCGTTGATGGCAAGACCGTCCCTGATGATGCTTGATGAGCCTTCGCTGGGTCTGGCTCCCATGCTGGTGACCGAGATCTTTGATATCATCAAGCGAATCAACCGGGAAGAAGAGGTTTCCATTTTGCTGGTGGAGCAGAACGCCCTGATGGCCCTTACCGTGGCCGAGTACGGGTATATCATGGAAAACGGCAAAATCGTGTTGGACGGGTCAAGCCGAAAGCTGATGGACAACGAGGACGTTAAGGAGTTTTACCTGGGGCAGACGGCGGACAAGGAGCGAAAAAGCTACTCCGACGTGAAACATTACAAACGCAGGAAACGGTGGCTTTCCTGAGGTGAACATCCCATGGCCATCCTGGAAACAAGGAATGTATCCTTGAACTTTGGTGGAATCAGGGCTTTGAGCGATGTCTCCCTGTCCGTTGAAGCGGGTGGACTCTATGCGATCATCGGTCCCAACGGAGCGGGCAAGACTTCTCTCCTTAACTGCATCAGCGGGTTTTACAGGGCGGACAGTGGTTCTATCCTCTTCGAGGGACGCGACATCACCCGGTTTCGACCGGACGAGGTATCCAAGCTTGGGATTGCACGGACCTTTCAGAACGTGGAACTGTTCGCCAATATGAACGTCATAGACAACATGCTCCTGGGCCGCCACCATCATTACCGGATCGGCTTCTTTCGAAACGCTTTCCTGGGCTACCTGGCGGAAGAGGAAACGGCACATCGCCGTAAAATCGAGGAAGTCATGGACTTTCTGGAGATGCAGCAGTGGCGGAAGCACCTTGTGGCAAGCCTGCCCTTCGGCGTGCAGAAACGCGTTGAGCTGGGCCGTGCGCTGGCCCAGGAACCGAAGATCCTGCTTCTGGATGAACCGGTGGCCGGGATGAACGCGGAAGAGACGGAAGACATCGCCCGTTTCATCCTGGACATCCATGAGGAGCTGCGAACGACGATCGTCATGATCGAACACGACATGGACGTGGTCATGGACATCTCCCAGGGAATCTCCGTTCTGGATTTCGGGGTGAAGATCGCCGAAGGCACCCCGCTGGAGGTTCAAAAAAATCCGGAGGTTCAGAGGGCCTACCTGGGGGAGAATTACGAGCTTATGATGAGGGGAGAGGGAACTGGATGAGACTGGACACTCTAGCCCATCTGTTTCTTAGCCGGGTGAAAAAATACGGCGAACGGGTTGCCTTGCGGGAAAAGGAGTTCGGTGTCTGGAAGGAGATCTCCTGGAACGAATACGCCCGGCACGTGCGGCATTTCTGCCTGGGCATGATGGAGTTGGGGCTCAGAAGAGGCGATCACATCAGTATTTTCGGTGAAAACGAACCCGAGTGGCTCTATGCGGACCTGGCCGCTCAAAGCGCCGGAGCCGTGTCCGTAGGCGTATATCCAACAAATCCCCCGGCTGAGGCCAGGTATGTGATCGGCCACTCGGAATCGATTTTCGTGGTCTGTGACGATCAGGAACAGGTGGATAAGGTCCTCCAGGTCAGAGACGAATTGCCTCATCTCAGGAAGGTTATCGTCATGGACATGAAGGGATTGAGGAACTACAAGGATCCTCTGATCATGTCCTTCAAAGCCGTTGAGGAGATTGGACGGAAGACCGAGGAGAAGGATCCGGAGCGGTACAATCGGACGGTGGAAGAGGTAGAACCCGACGATGTGGCCATCATGGTTTACACCTCCGGCACCACGGGTCCGCCGAAAGGCGCCATGCTCCGTCACCGGGAAATCGTGAACTTCCTGGAGAACGCCGCCTCTGTGATCCCCCAGTACGAGACGGATGAGATCGTCTCTTACCTTCCCCTTTGCCACGTGGCCGAGCGATTCATGTCGGTCTTTTTCCCCATTCATTCCGGGGCCACGGTAAACTTCGCCGAAAGCGTGGATACCGTGACGCGCGACATGCAGGAAATTTTCCCGACCTTCTTCCTGGCCGTTCCCCGCATCTGGGAAAAAATGATGGCCGGCGTGATCATCAAGATGAAAGACGCCACCTGGTTGAAACGGAAGATCTACCGGTTTTGCATCCCCATCGGGGAAAGATTCGCCGATGCCAGGCTGTCCCATGGGCCCATCCCTCTTTATCTAAGGGTTCTCAATGGGATCGCCTACATGGCTTTTTTCCGTCATTTGAGAAAAGAGTTGGGTCTTTTAAGAGCCCGGGTGGCGTTGAGCGGGGCTGCGCCCGTCGCCCCCGAGGTGCTCAAGTACTTCCACTCCCTGGGTGTTCCTGTTCTTGAAGGGTGGGGCATGACGGAGGAGACGGGAATTGGAACGGTCAACAGGCCTGACAAGGTGAAGCTGGGAACGGTGGGTGGACCGATTCCCGGGGTTGAGATCAAGATCGCTGAAGACGGGGAGATCCTGCTCAAATGCAATCATATCTTCGCCGGGTACTGGAAAGATCCCGAAGCTACGGCCAGGACCGTCCAGGATGGCTGGCTCTATACCGGGGATGTGGGCGAAGTGGACCAGGACGGCCGCCTCAAGATCACGGATCGAAAAAAGGAGATCATTATCACTTCGGGGGGCAAGAACATCGCCCCTTCGGAAATTGAAAACCGCCTCAAGTGTAGCCCTTACATCAATGAGGCGATCGTGATCGGGGATGGACGCAAGTTCCTGAGCGCCCTGATCCAGATCGAATACGACAACGTCGCCAAGTGGGCCCAGGAGCAAGGTCTTGCGTACACCACGTTCAAGAGTCTTTCTCAAAATCCCAAGGTCCATGAACTGATCCAGGAGGAGGTGAACGAGGCCAACAAGGAATTTTCCCAGGTGGAGACCATCAAGAAATTCAAGCTCCTGGAAAAGGAACTGGACCACGACGACGACGAACTCACCGCCACGTTAAAATTGCGGCGTAAGACCATCTACAAAAAATTCGGCCCTATCATTGAAGAGATGTACGGCGGCAAGAGCTGATTGCCCCTTGAATACGCATGCATGGGATAACCCCGTGATCCGTTCTGTGGAGGTAGCCGATGGTATTTGAGATCCTGCTGCAACTGACCATGACGGGTCTCGCCTGGGGGAGCGTATATGCCTGTATCGCCCTCGGGTTCGTGTTGATCCTGAAGGCCACGGACGTGTTCAATTTCGCCCAACCGGAGCTCATGATGCTCGGGGCCTACATGTCCTTTAGCCTCATTACCTACCTGAGACTTCCCTTTCTGGCATCCTTTTTCGTAACCCTCATCCTGATGGGCGTTGTGGCTGCAATGCTGGAGATGACGGTCATCCGTCCCATGGTGGGGGAACCTGTTCTTTCCGTGATCATGGTCACGCTGGGGCTCTCCAATGTTTTGCGGGGTGTGGTTGGGCTCATTTGGGGCTACGAAGAGCAACAGTTCCCGAGCCCTTTTCCCTATGAACCCGTCATTATCTTTGGAGCGGCCATCAATCAAGCGGAAATTTTCACCGTTGCAGCGACGGCTGTGCTGCTGATCGTTTTCTTTCTCTTTTTTAAATATTCCGAAAGCGGGATCAGCATGCGGGCCACGGCCGAAGATACCACCACCGCTTTTCTGATGGGCATCAACGTGAAGCGGGTTTTCACCGCTTCCTGGGTCATTGCAGCGGTCGTTTCCACCATTGCGGGGGTATTCCTGGCCACATTTTCATTCCTTGAGCCGATCATGGGATTCACCGGGTTGAAGGCCCTGCCGGCGGTCATCCTGGGTGGACTGGACAGCGTCCACGGAGCGATCATCGGCGGCCTGATCATCGGTGTGGCCGAAAACCTGGCCGGCTTCTACCTGGAAGACTATCTGGGCAGCGGGATGAACGAAATCACCGCCTACATCATCGTGTTGATTATCATGATGGTTCGTCCATACGGCCTTTTCGGCACCAGAGAGATCGAGCGTGTTTAAGAAAGGAAATCCGGAAGAATCGGTGGGGGGAGCATGACAGTCACCCGGTTTTGCATCAGGACATATCGACAGGATCTGAAGATATTCCGCAGCCCGGCGGCCAAGGTATCGCTGGCGATTCTCATGCTGTTGCTGCTCACACTTCCCGTGTGGGCCGGAAGGTATATTGTCTTTGTTTCATGCCTCTGCGGCGTTTCCGTCATCGGCGCCCTGGGTCTCAACATCCTGACCGGATACACGGGGCTGATTTCCTTGGGCCATGCCGCCTTCCTGGGTATTGGTGCTTACACGGCGGCCATCCTGTCGGCCAAAGCAGGCTTCCCTTTTATCGCCGCCCTGCCTCTGGCGGCCGTGATGGCCGCCGCAACGGGCGCGGTGGTGGGTATACCCACATTGCGGCTGAGAGGGATGTATCTGGTGGTCACCACCCTGGCTTTTCAGTTTATCACCGAGCACGTGATTTACCATTGGGAGAGCCTGACCGAGAGCGACAGGGGGATTAAACTGGCCACGCCTTATATTTTCGGGATCAAGCTGGACACATACGAATCCATCTATTACGTGATCCTATTCTTCGCGGTGGCTGCGGCCGTCTTCACGAAGAACCTTGCCATGAGCCGGACCGGCCGGGCTTTCGTGGCGATCCGGGATCGGGACATCGCTGCCGAGATCATCGGCATCAACCTGGCCAAGTATAAGATTCTGGCCTTCGTGGTCAGTTCTGCAATGGCCGGACTGGCAGGCGCCCTCCACGCCTACCTTGTGGGGCTCATCGGGCCGGAATACTTCGTTTTCAGTCAATCCATCCTCTACATTGCCATGATCATCGTGGGAGGGATGGGGACCGTGCTCGGCTCCATCATCGGCGCCGTATTCATGGTGCTTCTGCCCGAGGTGATCAATGCCATCTCCGGACCCATCGCCTCTGCGTATCCCTTCTTCTCCCCCCGTATCGGGGCGGTGGCGGTGACGGTGTATGGGCTGGTCATTATCTTTTTCCTGATCTTTGAACCGCAAGGTCTTTTCGGCATCTGGATTCGTTTGAAGCGCTACTGGAAGCCCTGGCCTTTTACTTACTGAGAGCTGAGGGAGGTGTCTTCAATGACCTTCAAGGAGCTGTTGGAGGAAAGAGCAGAAAGAAACGGGAGGGATCCCTTTGTGTACTTTCGGGACCAAGTCATCGATTTTGTCACCCTTGATGGAAATGTGAACAGGGCGGCCAACGTCCTTCAAGAGCTCGGCGTCAAGAAGGGTGATCATGTCTGCCTTTTTCTCCCCAACTGCCTGGAGTTCCTGTACCTGTGGTTCGGGCTTGCCAAGATCGGCGCGGTGATGGTCCCGCTCAACGTCCATCTTCGGGGTGAAGGGCTTACTTACATCATCAACCATTGTGACGCTCGAACCATCGTGGTGAGCGAGCCGCTTTACGACGCTTACGCATTTGTGGAAAAGAACCTGGCCCGTATCGAAAGGAAGGCCTGGCACAGCGAGAACGCTTCGCCGCCGGAAGGTTTCCAGCCCTTTTCCGCGATGATGGAGGCAGCCGAAGACAAAGCTCCACGGGCTTTAGAGGTCAAGGACGAAGATCCTCTGGGCATCATCTACACTTCGGGGACCACGGGACCCCCTAAAGGGGCAATGATCTCCAACTTCAATTACCTGAATACGGGCAAGGTGTGGGCTGAAAAGCTTGTGGAAGCCCGCCGCGACGATATTTTTTTCACCACGCTCCCCCTCTTTCATGCCAATGCCCAGATGTTTACAACCATGGGGTCTCTCAACTCGGGACGCCCTTTCGTTTTGAGGGAGCGCTTTTCCTCTTCCCGGTTTTTCGACGAGATTCGTCGGTACGGCGCCACCATTTTCAACTACATCGGGGGCATGCTCACCATGCTTATGAAGCAGCCGGAGCGGGAGGACGACGCGGACAACCCCGCCCGGGCCACCTTTGGGGGGGCTGCGTCTCGCGAGATCTGGAGGGATTTTGAAAAACGCTTCGACTTGACCATCATCGAAGGATTCGGACTGACCGAGAGCGGGGGCGTTTGTCTTTGTAATCCATTGGACAGGATCAAGGTGGGCTCCATCGGCAAGCCGGTGCCCTACGCCGATGTGGCTGTCTGGGATGAAAACAATCAGGAGGTGGTCGCCGGTGGGACGGGCGAGATTGTGGTCAAGCCCAAAGTACCCAATTCCATGTTTCTCGGTTACTACAAGCAGCCGGACAAAACAGAGGAAGCCTGGATCGGGGGTTGGTTCCACACGGGAGATCGGGGATCCCGGGACGAAGAAGGGTACTTTTACTTTGTCGACCGTGTCAAGGATTGTATAAGAAGGCGAGGAGAGAACATCTCCTCCTTCGATGTGGAAAAGGTGGTGAATTCCCACCCCAAGGTGCTGGAGTCCGCCGCGGTGGCGGTGCCGGCAGAGCTTGGCGAAGATGAAGTGATGGTCTACGTGGTTCTAAAGCCCGGCGAGGCGCTCGATCCGGTTGAACTGCTTCAGTTTTGCGAAGAGCGCATGGCCTACTTCATGGTCCCCAGGTTCGTGGAGTTCATCAAGGAGTTCCCCAAGACGGCCACGGAGAGGATTCAAAAGTTCGAGCTCAGAAAGATGGGCGTGGGGCAGGCCTGGGATCGGGAAAAGGCAGGCTACAAGCTCAGAAAACTTTGAAAAAGTTATCGGGGGGAGGAGAGCGTGATCGAGAAAATCGAGCACATCGGGATTGTGGTCAAGGACCTGGAAGAAAGCATAGAGAAGTGGAGCTCGCTCCTGCGCCTGGATCTGAAGGAAGTGGAAGAAGTGAACATTCAAGGGGTCATCAACCGGGTTGCCTTTCTTCCTGTGGGCCCCACGAATATTGAACTGGTTCAAACCACAGCCGAGACAGGACTGGCGGCTGAGTTTCTGCGGGAGCGGGGAGGAGGCATCCACCACATTGCCTTTGAGGTGGAGGACGTGGAGAGGATCTTCAACGAGCTTCGAACCCGGGGAGTGAGGTTCGTCTGGGACAAGGTGATCGACGGTTCTCGCGGCTCCCGGGTGGCTTTTTTCCAACCCGAAGAACTGAACGGGGTCTTTGTTGAACTGGTGCAGAAAAAACCCCAAGCGATCGCAGGACAATAGCCGGAAAGGACCATAGGATGGAATGGCTTGGCCGTATGATCGTGCGGGGTTGGCCAGGCCTGAGGGGCCTGGCACGGCGATAAAACCTGTTTAAGAAAAGGAGGAGTAGGATGAAAAAGAGCATTTTGGGTTTTTGGGTAACGGTATTGTGTCTTGGCCTCATTGGCGGTCTGGGCACGGCCGGGTTTGCCGCCGACCCGGGTATCACCGATGACAGGATCCTTTTCGGCAGCTTTCAGGACATGTCCGGCCCGGGCGCCTATCTGGGAAAACAGTGCACCGCCGCACTGGCTGTGTGGAGGGACTGGGTAAACGAGGACCTGGGAGGCATCCACGGGCGAAAGGTGGACTTCGTGGTGGAGGACAACAAATACGATCCCAACCTGACCAAAACCGCCTTCACCAAACTGGTCAACCAGCATAAGGTCTTTGCCATCATCATGGTGTACGGCTCAACTCCTTGCACGGCGATCCTGGAGGATATCAAAAGAGAAAAGATCCCCGTGTTTCCCACCGCAGCCACGACCCAGAACATGTTCGACCCACCGAATCGTTACCTGTTCTGGTTTGCCTGCTCGGACGAGGACAATGCCATCATGATGGTGGACTATGTCTTGAAGGACATGAAAATCAAGAAACCCAAACTGGGCCTCTGCTACATCGACGACGAGTGGGGAAAATCCGCCCTCAAGGGGCTTGACATCGCGTGCAAGAAATACGGGCTCGATTACGATGAGTCGGCTTTCAAGCGAACCTCCAAGAATCTCAATCCCCAGGCCATGAAGCTTAAGGCCAAGGGCGTGGAGTACTGCTTCTACGCAGGGTATGCGCCTGTTTACGCCGCCCTGCTGAAGGAAGCCAACAAGGTCGGATGGAAGCCCACATTCTTCGGCGACTATGTCACCGTGGACCCGAGAACCTTTATGGCGGAAGAGCTCTCCGACGGGCACTACCATTTCTTCAACCTGGCCTTGCGCCATGAAAGGGTCCCGGGCTGGATTGAGATGGAGAAACTTTTTGCGTCCAAGCTGGGTGAGGAGGCGGCAAAGGAACCCCTGAGCTGGCGTCTCATGCCCCTGATGTGGGTCCCTTTGCTTTACCTCACCCAGGCTTTGCAGGAGCTCGGCCCTGACCTGGACAGGGAAAAACTGGTGAACAAGCTGGAGAGCATGAAAGACTTTGACTCGGGCGGCCTCGGCAAAATCCGGTATGCCCCTGGAATGAGGAAAGGGGCCCACGAGTATCGGGTGCTCAAATGCGATTATGCCAAGAAAGATTTCTTCCCGGTCACTGACTGGCGGGAACCAAGCCTGAAATGGGGCGAGAGATAAAACGAACGGGGGACGTTCGTGCAGAAAGTGCGAGCAACATGCACGAACATCCCCCCCCTTTGAATCCGCGAGGCCGGAAAACCATGTTGATCAAGAAACCGATTGGTTCCCTTTCGATTCTTCTCACACTTTGTGTTTTTAAAACATTCGTGTGGGGACAATCCGAAGCCGGACTCTCGAAAGGTCAGACGGTCTACGTCCCCGTCTATTCCCACATTTACAGCGGCGATAGGGAAATGCCGTTTTATCTGACGGCGACACTGAGTATTCGAAACACGGACCCACGGCATCCAATCGCACTCACTGCAGTGGATTATTATGACTCGGCCGGTAGTTTGATCAGGGCTTACCTGGAGCGTCCTACTCAAATCAACCCTCTGGCCTCTACCCGCTACGTGGTCAAGGAGTCGGACAAGGGTGGCGGTTCGGGGGCCAAATTCATTGTCAAGTGGGAATCAGATCAGGAAGTCAATGTGCCTATCATAGAATCGGTGATGATTGGTGCACAGACGCAGCAAGGAATTTCTTTTACTTCCCGGGGGCAAGTAATGACAAGACATCCATAAATTATGACCACGGGAAAAAAGTCAACAGGAAAGATGGGCGTTTTTTTAGCGTCGGTGACGCCCAATTTTCAATAGGTGCTTTGGTGTAACGAGAGCGTGGTGATTGGCATAAAAATACTTCATACAAAAGTTGACCCCACGCTTATACGTGTGCTACAAGGGAGATATTTTCCGGGTAAGACAAAAAGTCATAGGGGATTGATTTAAGAACTGCCCACGTCACCCTGTGATCGGTTACAAGAAAGGAGGTTAAAAAAAATGGAGAAAAGAACAAAATCATCTGGATTTAAAAAGGCATGGTTTTTTATTCTGGTGTTGCTTATCGTGCCATTTTGTATGCCTTTAATAGCGGAAAGCAAATCTTCTGAAGAGCCCATCATTATCGGAATGCCGATTTCTCTTTATACCGCCTATGGAAGGGATCATAAAAAGGCATTGGAATTAATTGTTGATCAATTAAACGCCAAGGGGGGAGTCAAGGTTGACGGGGTAATGCGTAAATTCAAGGTCGTATTTATGGATACGAGAGATTCCGAACCGGGAGTTCCCGTTCATGATGCCCTTATGGCGACGGAAAAACTGATCCTGAACGCAAAGCCTGATTTTCTTGTCGGAGCGTTCCATCGCTCCGAGGCTCTTTTGGCGGCAATGGATATGTTGGCGGAACATAAAATCATCACTTTTTCAGGATCCCCTCAAACTCCTCTCTATACCAATAGGATCAAGGAAAATCCCGAAAAATACAAGTATCTCTTTAGACCAACCTCTTATGCAGTTCCTGTTGGCGTGTTTTGGGGCGGGTTTTTAAAATATATTAACGAAGCATTAGGCTTAAAAAAGCTTTTTTTCATAGCGATAGATTTCGAATGGGCGAGATCAGTCGTTAAAGGTTTTGAGGGAATTGCGGGAAAAGCCGGTTGGGAAACGGTTGGATCGGACTCTATTCCGGCTGGACAAACAGACTTTTCAGCAGGCCTTAGCAAAGCCAGGAAGACAGGCGCTGAGATGATTATCCTTTTACACGATCTACCCGAGGCGCCGATTTGTTTAAGACAGTGGAAAGCCATGAGAATACCCTCGATGCTTGCAGTTATCTGGACTCCTGCAATAGACGGCCCAAGAGCATGGAAATTATACGGAGACGCTTTGAATTATTCCATTGCAGCGGAGTTTCCTGCGGGTGGTTCGTTTCCGGTAAAAACTTTAGCCGGTTCAGAAGAATGGATAAATGCATGGATTAAGAAATACGGAGAGCCGCCCGAGACCTCGGCATCGAAAGCTTCCATTTATCCGGCCATGCGCCTCATAGTTCACGCAATCAACCGTGTGGGGACACTTGATAGGGATGCACTTGTGGCGGCGATGCTGGAAAGCGACATCGAGGATGTCTCCGGGAGAATAAGACTTGAAAAAGACTCTCACCAACTAGTCATTAGCAACGATCTTTCAAAGGGTATGACATTTGCCGCATTCCAGTGGTTGGACGGTAAAAGAGTGGTCATATATCCAAGAACGATTGCTGATTCAGACATAAAGCTCCCTGAGTGGATGAAGAAATAGAGAATGACGGTTCTGCTTCAATTTAGCTTTCACCACCTGGGCCGCGGGTTTTCGTGGCGATTGCGTCGAGGTATTTTTCATTGTATTCGTTCACCGGTTCAGGGGTTCAGGGTTCGGTGTCTGGCATGGAATCAGATCCGTAAAGTTGGCCCATTGCTCCGATGCATGGTTTCATCAAGTACCTGTTGAGCTAAGAGGGAGATCAGCAAGAGAAAAGCAACCTTTAAACGTGGAACCTAAGAACCCTTACCCAAGGGAGAATCCATGAGAATGGAACGTAACCCTGAACCCCTGAACGGTTACTTTTCATCTACTTCAACCGCTCCGGTCAACTGATGCCGTCCGGGGCGCAGCATCGCACGACGCAGCTTATGGAGCCAACTCCATGCAGGATCATAACTGCCAAGACCAAGGACTCTTTTCAATCCGGGAGCACCGGCTTCATGCCTTTGGGGGGTAGGCGTAATGGATTTACTCATATTTGGTACCAGCAACAGTATCATGCTGGCTCTTGTAGCCACAGGGTTTAGCCTTACCTTCGGCATAAGCGGGGTAGCGAATTTTGCTTATGGAGCTATTTACGTTTGTGGAGGCCTTTTTGTATGGGCATTGATTTCGAAGGCAGGAATTCCCTATTTGCCCGCCATAGTGATTTCTATCTTTACAATGGGTCTTTTCGGTTATGCCTTGTACTGGGTGTTTTTGGTGCGCCTGAGAGGAATGGTCCTCAATGAAGTGATTGCCACCTTCGCAGTAGGAATGGCAATACTCCAGCTCTTGAGGTATATGGGCTTTCACGGATACGAATATGTCCTTCCGCCCTTTATGCAAGGGAGTATAGCAATATGGGGAGTGGGAATAGAGTTACAAAGGCTATGGATGATAGGGATAGGGGCAGCGTTAGTCTTTTTTTTATATGTATTCACCCATTATACCAGACTTGGCTTAGCCTTCAGAGGGATGTCCCAAGAAGAACGGACTGCTATAACAGTGGGTATCGATTCCGACAAAACTGCTGCCCTTGCCCTGGCTTTTGGATCATCCTTGGCAACAGTGGCCGCTATAACGATTCTTCCTTTGGGCATCATAAATATAGATAGCGGATTTGATGCCCTGATCTACGCCCTTGCCGTAGGGATGGTTGGAGGGCTTGAAAGCATTCCCGGGGTGATCATTGCAAGTTTTATCCTTGGATTTTCCCAACAGATTGTTGCGGTATTTCTTGGTTCAACATACACGATGGTGGTTTTTTTGTCCGCCATAATCATCGTTCTGGCTATCAAACCCGCAGGAATTTTGGGCAAATTTAAAGAACTTGAGGAACGCGTATAGAATGACTGAACCAAAAGAAGGAAAATATAGAAAAGAAAGAATAGATCGTGGCATAAAGGTAAGAAGCGACACGGTATACATTGCGACATCTTATCGAGAGATAATGTATGTATTATTACCGAGAGCTCTGCCTGTTATAGGACTACTGGTGTTCCCTTTGGTCTTGGGTGAAGTTTATTGGGGAAGGGTTTTTTTCTTATGTTGTATTTACGCACTCCTCGCTTTAAGTTGGGATTTTATGGCCTCAGTGGGTTTGATATCGTTAGGGCAGGCCTTCTTTTTTGGAACGGGAGGTTATTTAGCTGGCGCTATAAATTTATCCTGGGGCTTATCCCCTCTTTTTAGTATCCCCATAGCCGCTTTGGGGGGAGGAGCAATTTGTACTCTATTGCTGGCACCTGTTGTGAGGCTAAGAGGAATATATTTTTCAATGGTCTCGTTGGCTTTTCCTTTATTGCTTAGCAAAATCATTGAGGCAACCAAAATCTTGGGAGGCACGCACGGGTTATCCGGTATCGCTTCATTCCCAAATGTTTACACAGCCATGTATGTGGCGGTCCCGCTTTTGTTAATTTGCATGTTCGTGTTCCGAAGAATAATGAATGAGGATTATGGAACCGTGTTGCAAGGAATCCGGGACAATGATAGGACGGTTATGAGTTCAGGGATTAACATTTATAGATATAAAATTGAAACAATATTTATTTCCGGCGTAAGTGCTGCCCTTGCAGGTGCCCTTGGGACACATTATTGGAGATTTGTTGGTTTATCTTCTCTCTCCTGGGATTTTACCATCGTTCCTTTGGCAGGCGCCATTTTGGGAGGGCCGGGAACTTTTGCCGGTGCAACTTTGGGAGTTTTTATTTTAGTGCCTTTATCAGAGCTTCTCCGTGAATTCGCAGGATTGAGAATCGTTTTTTATAGTTTGATCTTAGCGATATGTGTTATCGCATTGCCTGAGGGCATATTCCATTATTTACAAAGAAAATACTCGCAAATTGAAAGACGGGTGGCCGTGTAAAATGAAAGGCGATATCCTTTTGAAGGTTGAAAAGGTGAGAAAAAATTTTGGTGGCGTAGTCGCAGTAGATGATATCAGTTTTGACTTGTGCAGGGGAGAGGTTTTGGGAATCATTGGTCCGAATGGCTCAGGCAAAACAACCTCAATTAACCTGATCACGGGTTTTATAAGACCCGATTCAGGTAAGGTGATCTATCAGGGAAAAAACATTGTGGGCAAGATGCCCTATAAAATTGCCAATATGGGAGTCGTCAGAACCTTTCAAATGGTAAGGCCTTTGTATCACCTTCCCGCATTCAAAAATCTGATCCCATCCCTCTATGCCCCCCGGGTAAGAAAACTAAGAGGCGGAAAATATGGTGAAAGAGATGATATGGCCATCGACATTTTGGATGACATCGGTTTTGAACGTGAATCCTTTGTGCCTTACAAATTGGCGAATGCGCTCCCTCATGGATATCTAAAGCGTCTCGACCTGGCTCGTTGTATTGCTTTGCGCCCGGATTTGCTTATCCTGGATGAGCTTTTCTCAGGGATGTCCATGTCCGAGGTTGCCAGCACCTTGCCCATTATAGAGAGGTTAAATTCACAGGGCTTAACGATAATTATGGTGGAACATAGGCTTCGAGAGCTTTTCCGGGTTGCTAATAGAGTGATCGTTTTGAATTTTGGAAGGAAGATTGCTGAGGGGCCTCCCGTTGAAGTCATGAAAAGCGATGAAGTGAAAAAGGCTTATTTGGGGACTGAGGAGGACGAATCATAGCAGAAATGACGCAGAAAATACTTGAAGCCGAAAATATTATGGTGTGGTTTGAAAATGCTCTTGCATTGAATGACCTCAGTCTTGAAGTGAATAAAGGGGAAGTATTTTCCGTTTTGGGTCCTAACAGTGCAGGAAAGACCACATTAATGCATACCATTTCAGGATTGATTATAGATATTAAGAAAAAGGAGGCGAGAAGAGGCGGTGAAAGAATCACCATCATGGGTGAAATGAAATTTGAAGGTGAAGATATCCTCCATCTTGGACCTATCGAGAGGATCAAAAAAGGGATTAGTTTAAGTCGTGAAAGGCATCCCATCTTTCAGGATAGCAGTGTGGAAGAAAACCTGGAAATAAGCACTTATTTGAAAAGAGATCGGGAAATTAAAAAAAGAAGTTTTGATTTAGTTTATTCTATTTTCCCCATTCTGAAGGAATTAAGAAAGAAAAGAGCGGGTTTCTGTAGCGGAGGGGAACAGCAGATGCTTGCTATTGGAATGGCACTTATGACGGGGCCTAAGCTGCTACTTTTGGATGAACCGTTGCTTGGATTAAGCCCTGCCATGCAAAAAAAAGTAATTGGAGCCATAAAGCAAATTCAAGAGGAAGGAGCGACCATTTTTGTTACTGAGCAATATGCCAGGCCTCTTTTGCCGATTGTCACGCGAGGCTATATCGTGACGAACGGCATACTCACCTTTCAAGGTACAGGACAGGAGTTGATGAATAATCCTGAGGTAAGAGCAGCCTTTATTGGAATGTGACCAGCCTAACGGTAGAGAAGGTAGATGATAGATTTACTAAGCGACACAATTTACGGATCTTTTGCCGAAGTTGCGAAAAGAAACCCTGACAATTCGGCCTTAATTTTTCTCGGAGAGAGATATGATTATACAGTGCTAAAGGAGATGATCCTTAGGTTCTCCGCTTCTTTACACGAGTTGGGTGTAAAAGAAGGAGATAGAGTTATTCTTTATCTTTATAATCTCCCGCAGACGGTTATAGCGTGGCTTTCATTACAAAGGCTTAACGCGATTCCCGTAATGGTTGCGCCTGTTTACACCTCTTATGATCTTAAGTACCTTGCCAGTGACAGCCAGGCCGAGGTCATCCTATGCATGGATACAAACCTGAACTATGTCATGGAGATCCTCCCTGAAACTAAACTGAAAAAGGTCATTGTAACCAATATGGTGGACCTTCTTCCTTTGTGGAAAAAGATTATAGGAAGGGGCTTTGACAGAATTCCAAAAGGGGAGAGTCCCTCTGGAAGCGGATTCTTCTCCTTCAAGGACTTACTAAAGAATGGCCGGCCGTCGGCGTTACCTGATTTTCGGGCGATGGGAAAGAGTAGAACATCTGTTATCCTTTATACCGGTGGCACCACAGGGCTTCCCAAAGGAGTGCCTTTGCCGGAATCTCTCTTTTTAAACAACGTTAAGCAATGGAGACGGGCTGAAGAGGGTGTGATTCCTCTGGGAGAAGATGTTGTCATCCTCGGAGGGCCTATGTATCATATCATAGGTCTGGCAACAATGGCTACGCCTCTGGTTCTTGGCGGGGAGCCTCTGATCGTCCTGCCAAGAGTCGTTTTGGACGCTCTCTTTGATCATGTTCAAAGGTATAAAGGAAAAAGCTTTTTCGCGGTTCCTGCGTTGTTTAGAATGATCCTTGAGCATGACAGGGTAGATTACTATGACCTTAGCTCTCTTAGATACTGCGGAGCGGGTGGTGATGTTTTGCCTTCAGAGATCGCAAACAGGTGGATTAAGAAATTCGGTGTTCCTTTATATCAAGGTTACGGATGTACGGAGACATCCGGACTTATTTCTGTGTCTTACTCGGAAGACGGAATTCCTGCTGAGGGCGCTGCAGGCAAAATTGTTCCGGATGTTGATTTCAAGCTTGTGAAGCCAGGAACTTTGGAACCCGTGCCTGCTGGTGAACCTGGTGAATTGCTGGTTACGAGCCCCTGTCCGGTGACGGGATATTGGAATAAGCCAGAAGAGAGCGCGGAATGTTTCTTAGAAATAGGCGGTAAAATCTGGTACAGGACGAAAGATATCGTACGTGTGGATAATGAAAAGAGGCTCTATTTTGAAGACAGATCCGTAGATATGATCAAGCACAAAGGTTATAGGATTGCGGCAGCGGAGGTAGAAAGGGTCTTGCAGGAACACCCCTCAGTTGTTTCCGCGTCCGTTGTGGGGATTCCTGATCCAAAAGTAGGTGAAAGGATTAAGGCATTTATCGTCCTTAAGGAAGACATTAAGGGGATAAGCAGCTATGATCTGCAGAAATGGTGTCGGGACAGGCTCCCTTCGTATAAAGTCCCCTCTTACATAGAGGTTCGCGACATGCTTCCTAAATCCAAGGTAGGGAAATACTTAAGAAGGGAGTTGAGGGACGAAGAGATAAGAAAATCTCAGAAGGATTGACGCGTATACCGTGATCGACCCGCCTAATCGTTCATCCGGCCGCACGGTCATGACTTTTCCAGCACCTATTTATGGGAGGTAAGGTTATTGAAATGGATGGAGCCTATTGGATTCAATTGGGTGAACCGAAAGCTGTAAAGTCCTTAAGTGCATAACCTGCCGCTTCACCAGACGCGGAGAAGTTTGGCACTGTATCGGAGATTTCTTGGATCCGCGCTATGCCATCCGTGCGGTGGTGAGCTTTTCGTTATGGTTTACAGAACCATATATCTAGCCATATTTTCATATTGACGCTGCTTCCTTCCTGATGTATCATAAAAATATGAAAAAGCGATCTGATTTTGACTGGGATTCTGCCAAGGATCAACTGAATCAAGAGAAGCATGGGGTCTCTTTTGCCCTGGCACAGCTTGCTTTCCTCGATCATGATCGTGTCATCTTGGAGGATCTGGAACATAGAGGTGGTGAGAAGCGATATTATTGCCTTGGTAGAGTCTCAGGTGGAATCATGACTGTAAGGTTTACTTACCGGAAAAACAAAATCAGAATTATTGGTGCCGGATATTGGCGGAAAGGAAAGAAAATATATGAAAGAGAAAACAAAATACACGGATGAACCTATCGGAAAAGTAAAGGTTGTTTCCGATTTCCTTCCTTCACCCGAAGAACTGGCTCTAAAGGACGAAACCGTTAAGGTCACAATTGCTCTCAGCAAAACGAGCGTTGATTTTTTTAAGAAGGAAGCGAAGAAATATAACACGCAGTATCAAAAAATGATTCGCAGGCTCTTGGATGAATATGCAGCTCATCAATGATAATCCATAAAATTGCTGCTATCGTGGACGCCGCAAAAAACGCGGGGGGAGCATAGCCTCCCCTCAAAACAGAAGCCAACCACCCGATTTTTTCTTGTTCAGAAGAAGGTTGTGTGATATTTATTAAAAGCTAATCGGGTCATCCCCGATTGAAGGACGGGATCGATGATACGGTAATCGGGATATGCACGGCGTTTGCCTCTCAATTTCGTTGACCCTGATAACCGTTCGCTTCTGTTCACACTGGCCTCACTGTATCATCAACCGAAACGATTCCACACGGTCTAAACACATGACGTGAAAGATGGGGGACACCCGAGTATGATTTGAAGCGTGCCGAGGATGCGCTGGCCCACGAAAAAGAGAGACTGGCGGTGACCCTTCGCAGTATTGGCGATGGCGTCATCACCACCGACATCGACGGAAAAATCACCTTTATCAACAGGGTAGGAGAAGCTCTGACCGGTTGGTCCCTGGAGGAGGCCTCGGGGAGATCGCTTACCGATGTCTTTTTCATTGTTGACCGAATTACCCGCAAGCGCTGTGAAAATCCCCTGAAAAAAATCATCGAAGCCGGCGATATTGTGGAGCTCTCCGATGAGATGGTGCTGATCAGCAGGAAGGGCACGGAGCATATCCTTGCCGATAGCGGTGCACCGATTTTCGATGGAAAAGGCAAAACTCTCGGTGTGGTGCTGGTTTTTCGGGATATAACAGAAAAGCGGAAAATGGAGCAGGAAGTTCTAAAGGTCCAAAAGCTCGAATCTCTAGGTGTTCTGGCTGGAGGGATTGCCCACGATTTCAATAACATTTTGACGGCTGTTGTAGGAAATATCTCCCTCGCAAAAATGGGGGTGAATCGGGAGGACACGATGTACCCACTGCTGGAGGAAGCGGAGACGGCTTCTTGGAGAGCCCAAGCGCTGACCCGGCAGTTACTCACCTTCGCCAAGGGCGGTGTGCCGGTCAAAAAGAGGACCTCTATACCGAAACTCATCCAGGAGTGGGTCGGCTTTGCCCTCAGAGGTTCGAAAGCCCGATGTAATTTCGCCATTCCAGACGCTCTATGGCCTGCAGAGCTTGACGAGGGACAGATCGGCCAGGTGATTCAGAATTTGGTTATCAACGCGGATCAAGCCATGGCGGAAGGCGGGATTATCACGGTAAGTGCCGAGAACCGAGAGTTGGAGGAAAATCATGGGTTGCCCCTGCGACCGGGGAGATACGTTAGGGTCTGGGTTCAGGACCAAGGCGTGGGCATTGCCGAGGACCATCTTCCTAAGATCTTCGACCCCTATTTTACAACCAAGGAGGGAGGGAATGGGTTAGGCTTGGCCACCTCCTATTCCATTATCAAGGCACACGACGGCTACATCATGGCAGAGTCCCGGTTGGGTGGGGGGACTACGGTCCATGTCTACTTGCCTGCCTCCGAAGACGACGAAGAGCAAATCGAAAAAGCGAGAGAAGAAAAGAAGAGAGCCAGGGTCGGAGAGGGCAAAATTCTGGTTATGGACGATGAAGAGATGATTCGAAGCGCGGTCGAAAAGATCCTGAGCCACCTTGGGTATGAGGCCGAAGTGGCTCGTGACGGTGCTGAAGCCGTTGAGCTGTACAGGAGAGCCAAGGAGGTGGGAGAGCCCTTTGATGCCGTGATCCTCGATTTGACCGTTCCCGTGGGACTGGGGGGGAAAGAGACGATCCGCAGGCTCCTGGAAGTGGACCCTGAAGTGGTGGCAATCGTGTCGAGCGGCTACTCGACCGACCCGATTTTGTCCGATTTCAGAACCTATGGGTTTCGTGGGGTCGTTACCAAGCCCTATCGAATCGAGGATCTGATTGAAGCCATCACCCGGGCCATGGGCCATAAAGGCTTATCCTAAACGCCTTGGGGCAGGGGCAGATGGGAGCGGCTCTCTTGGATGATCCGGTAGAAGTGGACCCGTTTGCATAGGGCGGCGGTTCATTTTCACAGCTTCATTTGTCTCAAGCGCTGCTTGTAAAGAGGGTCTTCGTAATTCATGGAATCTGGGTCCACGTGCCAGCGGAATTCGCCACGGGCTTCGGCATCTTTCAAAGCTTTGATGTACTTTGCGTACTGATTGCGAACGATGCCTTCCAGCGCCGTCCAGTCCGCCTCTATAGCGCAGGTTGGACAGATCTTGGCGCAGTTCCAGCAAAAGATGCATGGATCCTGGATGCGAGGCGGGTCGGCTGATATCTCAATGCCGCCTACCGGGCAACCTTCTTCACATTCACCGCACCGGGTGCATCTTTCCTGATCTATAGAGAGCCTTGGCATGACTCGGGTCATGAATTCCCTCGTAAGCGCTCGCGCTTCAGCTTTCACCCAGTCCTCGGGGATAGGTGGTGGAGGTGTGGTATAGCCCTCTTCTCCCCGCGCCACACTCCTGGTGCACCGGGCGATTTTCCTGCCGAAGGCTCGTGCTTCGGTCAGATCCTGTTCATCTGGGTGGCCGGTGGTTACGGTAGGGTAAGGGTAGAACGGTATGGTTGCGTCCGCATAGGTGTGGTGAGATCCGATGATTCTGGCGCCCCTCCTTTGGAGCTTTTCGGTCATGGAGTGGAGAGTAAGCCCCAGCACCGATCCGTGGGAACAGAATAGGAACCATGGTCGGCCATTCTGGTCCGAAAGGGCCTCGATGAAATCGCTCACGTGAAAGGGCTCCCGGTAGTAAAACACGGGACATCCCAGCCCAATGAGATCGTAGCGAGAAAACAATCCGGGATTCACGTCCTTAAGAGCCACAACCTCGCAATGATCTCCAGCTTCCTCTATTCCCGCCGCAATTTCAGCCGCTATTTTCCGGGTGTTTCCCGTTTGGGAAAAGCAGATGATCAAGACCTTCATTTCTCCCTCCGTTTCGGGCCTCTTCTGTTTTCGGGACCCGACGTTCTTTGTGGGTCGTTCACTTCCAGTCCATGCCGTTATCTGCCTGACCACGACCTCAGCCGAGGTATCCAGCGTGGGACGTTGGCCTTGTAAACGCGATAGTCTTCCCCAAATCGTCTTTCCAATTTCGGTTCTTCTGATAACACAAAGTAGACATGATTGAGGCCCACAAAAATGCAAGCCCAGAGGCTCAGCAGCCACGAACCCCAGAGCAGGGCTTGACCCGATAACATCAGTGCGGCACCACAAATCATAGGGTTGCGCGCAAAGCGATACGGTCCCACAGTGACCAGCCTGCGAGTCGGATCCCAGGGTGCGAGTGATCCTTGACCGACTCTGGCGAATAGACTGACACACCAACTGAACAGCGCGAATCCGGCAATGAACAAGATTGCACCGATCGAGCGAGGCAACCAAACAATGAGCGAGCTTTCACTCCAACGAGAATCATTGGCGGTGAAAGCGGTCAGAAGCAGATAAGGCATCCCCACCACGACCAGAAAAGGTAAAAGCAAAATGGCTAAAGCATGGCGGAGTATCGTCAGCATAGTTCAGTCAAGTGAATTGTGCCAACCAATTGCGACACGAGAAATCTCCTTTTTTGATCTCTCTACCAATACCTTGACTGTGGGTGCACGAAACGTCCATGGAGAAGCGAAGAACTCCGTGAACACGTGCAGGCTAGGAGACATATTGCGCTTCATCCCGCTGTGAGGCGGCCGGGACCGAGAAGCCGCCTTGTCGATATTTAAAGATTTTCACAGGCGTTTTCAACCCTTAAACTTCCATTTTCATCCCGTTAAATTCTATCCATGTTCGATTCCCGGCGGAAAACGATTGACCGTTGACACAGCGGGGAAGATTTCCCTATACTGCCGCGGTCAAAAAAAGTCTTACCTTGGGGCAGGCTCATGGAGGTGGCCTCTCTGCGAATTACCTGCGGAGGGAAAATGATTCCCGTGTATCCGCGGAAATCCGCGTTTCCGAAGAACAAAAAACGGATGAACGCAGATTGACACGGCTCCTGGTTTTCCTACCGATAGATGGTAAAAGGATCGCGGCCTCCCAGGGTCGTGTGCTCTGTAATCTCGAAGAAGGAGCCCATGGAGATCAAAGAGAGATTGAAACAGGACGGGGCGGATCTTACGGGTGTGGCTTCCATCGACCGATTCGATCAGGCCCTGCCCGGATGCAAACCCACGGACATCCTGCCTGAGGCAAGGGCGGTCCTTGCCTTTGCAGTGCGTATCCCAAGGGGGTCCTTTGAGACACGGAATTCTCGCCTCCTCACCAATTCCTGGAACATGGCCAACGCCGAGTTAGCCAGGATTGCGTTCAGTGCGGTCCGTGACCTGGAGGACCTGGGCTACCTGGCCGTCGCGATTCCCCCTTTCTTGCCCATCGACATGCTTCAAAGGCACGGACTGGTGGGGGATCTCTCTCTCAAGCACGCCGCTGCCATGGCCGGTATGGGTATGATTGGATTGAGCGGCCTTCTCCTCACGCCTCAGTTCGGTCCCCGGCAGCGTCTGGGAGCGGTGATCACCAATGCTCCACTACAGGCGGATTCCTTGTTTGAAATGGACTGGTGCGACCGGTGCAGGGAGAAGCCCTGTATTCGAGCCTGCCCCGTGGGAGCCATCGGGTTGAAGAGGAGGTTTGACAAACTCCTTTGCCTGGACCAATACCAGAAATTTGGGGGCAGATCTTTTGTCCGTTTCCTCCGGAAACTGATCGAAGCCCCGGGCGCGGAACAGAAAATAGAATTTCTGAAGTTCCCCTCTGTCTTGGAATTCTATGAACTTCATCAATTCATCCGCGTGGGGGGCGTGGCCTGTGTGGAGTGCATGCGTTCCTGCCCAATCGGCAAATGAGTCGCCCCATCTCCGGCCTCTCGCCGGAAAAGAGGACCCATTTGCAGTCGATCGGTTTTCATCGGTCGTACCTTCGAATACCGGCGAATGAATTCGAGAACCTGTGTTTGACTTAATCTCTCTAATAGGCCATATTCTACCGGCATGGATTCTTCTGGATTTTGGAGCATTGTCATCGCATGAAAGGAGGGGCTTTATGGGAAAGATTATAGGCCTGTTTTTGCTTGGCTGCCTGGCTTTGAGCAGCGGAGCCGTTGCGGGAGAAGAGAATCCTGACATCATCGTAAACAAATGCCGCATCGTGCTCGAAGAGATGATGCTCGAAGAATACAAAGATGTGGCAGAGGACCTCATCAGCAAATGCGCCGGAGTTGCTATTGTCCCGGACATGGTCAAAGGCGGCTTTATCGTCGGCGGGTCCTATGGCCAAGGGGTGGTTATGGCCTACCGGGATAATGCGTGGACCGGACCTGCTTTCATTTACACCGCCGCAGGCAGCTTCGGACTCCAGATCGGTGCTCAAGCGGTCGACCTGATCCTGGTGGTGATCGGCCAGAGGACCATGAATTCGTTCCTCAAGTCCAAGTTCAAGCTCGGCGCTGATGTGGCCGTTGCAGCCGGTCCGGTCGGGGCTCAAGCCTCGGCGGCGAGCGAAATACTCCTCAAGGGAGGCATCTATTCCTATTCGAGAGCCAAGGGGCTGTTCGCAGGAGTCTCTCTGGAGGGCGCAGGCATCGGGACCTTGAGCGATTTGAATAAAGCTTACTACGGGACCACCGCCAGCACGGAGGAGATACTGGGTGGGAAAGTGAGGCCTCCTGCCTCAGCTCAGCAACTGATTGCCGTTCTGAAGAAGTTTAGGAAGTAATGATCGGCAAGTGCCGAACCTGTCAGCCCTGCCCGTGGGCGGCAACCGGCAGCGGATTTTGTGGCCCATTGCTTTTGCGAAAAAGTTCTGTTACGGAATCAAGTCTCGGGAAATATCGATGACTCTTGTAACGAGAGGAGAGAGGTGCCTATGCTTACCGCCGAAGCCGCCGCCCTTGCCGTAAAAGTAGGGAAGGGGATCGTCAAGTTGAGCCGCAGACTCGATCTCATCCTTGCGGAAAAAGAGGTGGTCGAGGAGCCCCTCGCCATTCCCGTGCCCAATGTGAAGCTGGGGCCCACTCAACCCCAGATGCGAAAGGCCCTCCGTCAGCTCCTGAAGGACACGGAGAACGAGTCTCCCGATCCTCTGGGAGAAGATCGGAAAAAGATCCTTGAAACCGTGGAGGAAAACCCCCAGAACCCGTTGCTTTTTGCGTTCTTGAAGAAGTATCTTCCGGAGCAGGCTCTGGGTCGCGTTCTGAGTTTGGAAGGCGATTTTATTACCGCCCTCCGGGAGCAGCACCCGGAGATCGCGGCGGATGCCGATCTCCGCGTAACGGCCTTTTACGTGAAAGCCGGCCGGGATTTTCGAAACAAGGACTATAGCTGGCGCATCGCCCTCACCGTGGTGGACGTTCTCGCCGAATTCGGGGGTGAGAACATGGCGCTTTTCACTCGCGACGAGCGGGTGCAAAAGATCGTAGGGGCAATCCTTCAGCGATTCGGTGAAGCGGATCTTCAGAAGACGGATTCCACCAGGGAGCTCCTCAGAACGGCGCTCGCCTCATCCCTGAATGCTGTATTCGAGGTGCGGGAGGCATACAACCCGGAAAATCAATGGATCAAGGCCTTGCTCGATGCACTGGCGACCGCCCGCGACGCCCTGCCTGAAGAGGAGCGTGAAGACTTCCTCGTGGGCCTGTTTCATGGGAAGGGCTATCCGCCTCTGGTGAGTGCGGTCCTGGAAGTGGCCGCCGGTCGGTTGGACGAAGACGATGCGGTCAACTTCAAGGACGTGGCCGCCGATCTTCTACAGGAGACGGCCGTCATGATCAAGGCCAATCCCACCTTTGAGGATTTTTTTGAAGACCACTGGGGGGATCTTCTCCGTGCCGGTCTTAGATCTGTGGAAGCGCATGGGCCGGGTCTTCTCAGGAGGGAGTCGCCCCTACTAAAGAAAGTGTTGATTTCCGTCGCAGGAGAACTGGCAACCGAACCGGATCATAAACTTCTGAGCACGGATGCCCTCGTCGGCATGGTTGAGGCGGCCGTGGGGGCGGTGGCTGCAAACCCGGAGCTGGTCAAGGAGAAAGTGGATGAGAAATGGCTGGCGGAGCTCATGGGGAGTGTGGCCGAAACCCTTGCCAGGAAAGGGATTCGTAACACTTTCACGCGGCAGGGACTGGAAAATCTCCTGAGAGATACTCTTGCCACCTTTGCCCGGCATCCGGAGCTGATTGTGGAGGAGCCGGGCCTCGCTCGCGAACTACTCGGCGATGTGCTGGAGAGCCTGTCCAGGGTGGAAAGCTTCGTTGCCGAAGATCTCGCCACGGCCGCCGTGGGCGGCGCTTTATCGGCGCTCGCAGACAACCCGTCTCTGGTCAAGTTCAGGTACCCGGAGCTCGTGGTCCTATTTGCAGGAAAGATCGGGAGCCTGGTAAAGGAGAAAAAACTCACCCGGGTCCAGGGCTCCGAGGTGTTGGCGGTCGTGACCTCGGTGGTGGGGGAAAGCCCGGAGGTTTTCCTGCAAATCGAACGGGATCTGGCAAACTGGGCGGTGGACGCCGTGATTGAGGTTTCCCACGGAAATGAAAGCGGTCTCCTCGCCGGAGCAACCCTCGCAAGGGTCTTGCGGAACGTGCTTTCGGCACTTGCCCAGAGCGGGAAGGCCGCGCTCAAAAGTCACCCCACTGAAGATCTGACAGGCCATCTGATGAGTTTATTGAATGCCGGGCTGGCACGAACCGAGAAAGAACTGGGAAATCTGATCCACTTGCCCATACTGCCGGTCATTTTGGGAGATCTGGTGGTTTCCTGGGCCAGAGGGGAAATTGCCGTGGTGGACCCTGAAGATGACAACTTCCGACGTCTTTTCAGCCAATTGGCCATGCGTGCTTACGGGAGGGAAACATGAGAAACTTTCGAGGATTCGTGTTTTGCCTGCTGGCGGTCTCCCTTGTTTCGGCAATGGCGGGATGTACCACCAAGCAGGAGGTCGCCCGTGTTGTGGCGGAGACAAATGCGGCACTGGTGAGCCCTTACCTGGAAGAGCCGGGAAAGGCGGGCATGACCATCGCCTGGAAAGAGCCGATCGAGCGGATCGACCGCCTGATAGCCCAATACCCGGATGAAAAGAAACTCGTCAACCATCTTCGTTTGCGCCAGGCGATGCTGCTTACCGTGTATGAGCAGGGCAACCTTGCCGAGGAGCGATGGAAGGCTGTGGACGGCAACGAATTGACCACGGAGCGGGACAAGAGTTTGCACGCCTGCTGGCCGCACCTGGTTTGGTGGTACAAGCGCGCTGGAATCGCGGATCCTCTCGATTTCCAGGAGATGGAAAAAGCGGAGGAGGCCCTGGGCGGTCTCGACGAAATTCTGGCTCCCCTCGCCCCGGGATCGGATACGAAAAAGTATCTTGGAACCATCCGGGCTCAGATCGCCTTGAAGAAAGCAAACGATTCGGATGTGAGTTCGAGCGAGAAGAAGGCACGAGTGCAAGAGTTCCTCGTGGACTCTCTCAGGAGTTACGTTTCCGTTTTTCAAGACAAGGACGTGGAATGGATCCGGGAGAACCGGATTCAAAGGTCCGGGGAGCTCCTGAGCATCTCTGATTTCCGCTATCGGGTCTGGCTCGGGGAGATGATCAAGGCATACAGGGAGACCGCATCGGCGCTGGAGATGGAACCCCCCTGGGAGCCGCAGTGGATTCAAAATCTGAACATGAACCCCTAGCTCGATCCGTTATTCTCGTTCACTGTGTGGTTCCACCCGTCACTCCTGTGTTCTCGTGTCTCCGCTTGAGAAAGGGTGCGGATTCCCTGAAGGCACCTGGTTTCAAGGCTTTTTTTTACCAGAAGCTATGGTGGAGCGCTTGAAAGAGCACAGAGTACACGCGCGACTCAGGTCTTCAAAATTCCTGGAGACGTTTTCCGGCTTCCCATGCGCCTGAAAAGGGCAAAAAATAGATGAAAAGGAGAAGGTACGATGGAATCCATTTTCTATTCAGAAGAAGAAATCCGATCCCAGGCGGATGCCAGGGGCTTTTTCGAACGAGAGGCGCCTCCCTTCATTGAGTCAATGGAACGAGAGAATGGGTACCCTTTCGAACTCCTAAGGAAAATGGGAGAAAGGCATTATATCGGCGTAAGATTTCCGGCCGAATACGGGGGCGGCGGAAAGGACATGATTCACGAGAGCATGGTGAACGAAGAGGCCGGTGCCCAATCCTATGCCATATCCTGCGCGCGCAGCGTCCCTCACCACTGTGCCTACATACTGCACTCCTATGGCAGTGAGGAGCAAAAAAGAACGTACCTGCCCGGCATCTTCAAGGGTGAGACCATTGTGGCCGAGGCCATCACAGAACCCACGGTGGGGTCGGATGCTGCGAGAATGAAGACTCGAGCCGTCAGGGAAGGCGACCATTACATCCTCAACGGAGAAAAACGGTTTCAGGCAAGCGGTGCCGTGGCCAATTTGCTGATTGTCTTCGCCATCACCAATCCCGACGTGCACCCCTCGTCGGGAATGAGCTGTTTTGTTGTAGAAACGGGGGGCTCCAACATCGTCGCTCTCGAGGAGTTCGACACAATGGGGTGGAAAGGGCTCAGGGTGGTCTCTGAACTCATCTTCAACGAGGTCAAGATCCCTCGGGAAAATCGGATCGGCCGGGAAGGCCAGGGCTTCCCCATCCTCATGGACATGCTCAACAGTGAGCGCATCGTGGTTGCCGGGTCCCTGATCGGCTGCGCCCGGAGCTGTTTCGAGACCGCGACCCGCTACTCCATGGAGAGGGAGGCTTTTCACCGCCCCATCCGCAATTTTGAGGCTATCAGTTTCAAGGTGGCGGAAATGGCCTGCAGGATTGAATCAGCGAGGCTCATGCGCATCAAGGCGGCCAGAATGATGGATGCGGGGATGAACGTGACCAAGGAGGCCGCTATGGCCAAGGTGTTGGCTGCGGAGAATGCCTTCTGGGTCGCCAACGAGGCGATGCAAATCATGGGAGGCATCGGCGTGACCACGAAGTCCTGCGTGGAAAGGCATTTCAGGGACTTGCGGGTGGGCATGGTCGCCGTGGGCACCAACGAGATCATGAGACTGGTGATTCAGCGGGAGGTCTATAAGGGGCTGGAGGGGAAGTGAGACGACATCTCCAAGTCCCGAAGCCACCGTGAAAATAAAGACATCATGCACAGCGATCTTCGGGACCCTTTCATCGTTATCCGGCCCGTCACCTCCGGTCTGAAGCGGGGCGGAATAAAGTTTTCCTGCAGGTTCCGGATCCGACGGGGTACGCCGGGATGATGGTTTTCGGAAACCCCGGTGGCTTTTGGAAGCAGGCACCGGCCCTAGCTTCAAAAGCCGGGGGGGATGGAAGGGCGCTCCCGGAATCCGTGGGTTTTGCTTTGTTGTCGGAAGTATTTAAAGACCATTTGCTAAAACCGCGTAATATCGGTGACCTGTCCGAACCCGATGGGGTCGGCGAAGTGACCGGAACGGAATGCGGGGACATGATGACCGTCTATATTCGGGTGGGCCAGGGTCGCATTACCGACATCCGCTTCAAGACCTTTGGATGCTGGGCAGCAATTGGAGCCGCCTCCATGTTGACGGAAATGGCGAGGGGTATGAGAGTGGAAGAAGCCGAACGCCTCTCCAGAGTCGATTTTGCACGGGATTTGACCGGAATTCCCTCTGACAAGCAGCACTGCATCGAGCTGGGGATGTTGGCCCTACGCCGGGCCATTCAGGATTATCAATTCCATTCCACTTGAGTGGGGTTCAGTTTCATTCGCTTTCGCCAGGATACTCTGCCGCTTGTTGGAGCGAATCGGAAATCCCCGCTCTTCGAGCGGGGGCTGCGGGGAGCTTTTTGTCCGCTCTGCCTTTTCCAAAACGAGGGAAATGGGTCAGGGTTTCTTCGTGAATATTCCGGGCTGACGAGCAAGCGTGCCCCGGGAACGGAGAACGGATCATGGACGAGGAAACAGCCATTTCGGGGAGATTTGCCCGGGTCCTCATCGTTTCTCTTTTTGTCCTTGGACTCTATTTTATAAGTCTTTATAGCTATCTTCTTTTTCACAGCCTGGCAGAGATCTTCAGCATTATCATTGCCTGCGGCATCTTCATGATCGCCTGGAATTCCCGCCGGTTGATGGAAAACAACTCCCTGCTGTTTCTCGGCATGGCGTACCTCTTCGTGGGCGGTTTGGATCTCATTCACACCCTGTCTTACAAGGGAATGGGGATCTTTGAAACGTACGACGCCGACTTGCCAACCCAGTTATGGATTGCGGCGCGCTACCTGGAAGCCTTTTCACTTCTCCTGGCCCCTTTGGTCCTGAAAAGAAAGCTGAAAATCGATCTGGTCCTTCTTGGATTTTCTTTGGTGGTTACCTGGCTCTTTCTTTCCATTTTTTTATGGGATGTTTTCCCAGAGTGTTTCGTTGAAGGCTCGGGACTTACGCCGTTCAAGAAGGGAAGCGAGTATACGATCTCTCTAATCCTCATGATGTCCGCCTTTCTGTTTAATCATAAAAAGGACTACTTCGATAAGACGGTTTTCCGGTTTTTGGTGGCTTCTATTTTCCTGACCATTTGCGCTGAATTGGCATTTACATTGTACGTCAGCGTCTATGGTTTTTCTAATCTGATCGGGCACCTTTTCAAAATCATCTCTTTTTATCTTATTTACAAAGCAGTGATCGAGACCGGGCTTTCCAAGCCCTATGGGCTCATGTTCAGAAACCTCAAGCAGAGCGAGGAGACGCTGCGGGAAGAAAAAACCAAGCTTCAAGCTGCCCTTACGGAGGTAAAAAAACTGAGCGGCTTGCTCCCTATCTGCAGTTCCTGCAAGAAGATCCGCGATGACAGGGGCTATTGGACCGAGCTCGAATCCTATATCGATGCCCATTCAGAAGCCAAATTCAGCCACGGCATCTGTCCCGATTGCGCCAGAAAACTGTATCCGGATTTTTGCAAAAAGGCTCCTTAGGGCGAGGCCTTTTCCCCAGGAGTTTCTATCCGTGTGGACATCCTCCGGCAGGGCTCCAAAGGAAGGGATGTTCGTTTTCATATGGAGCGGGTGCCCTCTGCCTCATCCCGGGTTATTCCTCCCTGCAAGATGCTTTCTTAATCCTTGACTATCCGGAGAGATCTTTCCTATGATAAAAACGAATCACGGTATTTTTGAACAATACGTGCAATGGGAGCGTGATCCTATGACAGAAAAAGGCTTGTTGGAGGGCAAAAGAGTCCTGATCGTGGATGATGAACCTGATGTGCTCGAAACCCTGGAGGAGTCATTGCCGATGTGCGAGGTGGCGAAGGCCGCTTCATTCGAAAAGGCTAAAGAGCTCCTGGAAACCGATTCCTTTGACATTGCTATTCTGGACATCATGGGAGTTGACGGGTATGCGCTGCTTGAAATTGCCACCGAAAAGAATGTGGTCGCCCTGATGTTGACTTCCCACGCATTCAGTCCTGAGCACACGATAAGGGCTTTCAAAGAAGGGGCCGCGTCCTATATACCCAAAGAGCACATTACTGAAATTGTCACCTATCTCGAGGACATCCTCGAAGCGAAAGAGAAAGGGAAAAATTTCTGGTGGCGCTGGCTGCAAAGATTCGGGGCGTTTTACGACAAGAAATTCGGGTCCGATTGGCGGAATATGGATGAGGACTTTCTGGAGAGGCTCAAGTATTATGATCGACTCTAGGATTTGGAAGCGCCGGTCACCCGCGGCGGTGCAGGCACTCTCCAGGTCCAAAAGGAGATTTGTCCATGGGGGAGCGTGAGTATACCATTGTGGAAATGATCCGGGATCCAAGGATGCGGGTCTATGAGGCAAGTGAGCTCACGAGAGACGGCCACTATTACCTCTATCGTTACGATACCATGGAAGGCCTTTTTTGCCGAGCCACCGTGCCTTCAGGGGCTGCTGCGCCACATTTTCACGCTTTGAAGGCAAGGGGGGAGAGGGTCCCCCTCGGTGGTTGGCAAGTCGTTGAAGGGAAAAATGTTCCCCGTGAACTCCCGCACCTGGTGAGCGCCATATACGGAGATCAGGAATGAGCGTGAAATACGGAACCAGCAGAAGCGACAGGCTTTATTTTACCGAAGAGCACGAGATGCTCCGGAAGACCGTGGCCGATTTCGTCAGCAAAGAGATTAACCCCAATATGGACAAATGGGAAGAGGAAGGCCAGGCTCCTTTGCATGAGATTTTCAGGAAGATGGGCGACCTGGGCCTCCTGGGCATCCGCTACGACCCCCAGTGGGGCGGCCAGGGTCTGGACAACTGGTTCGACCTGGTGTTCCTCGAAGAACTGGGGCACGTCCAAGGCGGGGGAGTCCCCATGGCCATCGGCGTGCAAACCCACATGGCTACCCCGGCCATCGCTGAATTCGGCAGCGATTATTTGAAGGAGACCTATCTCAAACCGGCCATTCTGGGCGAAATGGTGACCTGCATAGGCGTGACCGAACCGGAAGCCGGGTCGGACGTTGCCGGTCTCAAGACCCGCGCCGTCAAGGACGGCGACCAGTGGGTCATCAACGGCTCTAAACTGTACATCACCAACGGCGTGGTGGCCGATTACTGCACCATGCTCTGCCGGACGGCCGACAAGCCGGGCTATCACGCCTTCAGCCTGATCGTGGTCCCAACCGACACGCCGGGCTTCAGCGTGGGCAAGAAGCTCGACAAGCTTGGTATGCGGAGCAGTGACACGGCGCTTCTCTACCTGGACAACGTGCGGGTTCCCCTGCAGAACACGATCGGTGAGGAGGGCGAGGGGTTCATCTACCAGATGAAACAGTTCCAGCACGAACGTTTCTTTCCCCTTCCGGGAGCCTACATCACAGGTCGGGACGTGATCGACCTGACCGTTGACTACATCAAGCAGCGCCGAGCGTTCGGCAAGCCGTTGATCGCCAAGCAAGTCCTTACGCACCGTCTGGCGGATTGGGTCACCGAGCTGGAGCTGATCAAGCAACTGACCTATCACATTGTGCGCATGAAAGAGGCGGGCCTGGACGTAACCCGCGAGGTGACCATGGGCAAGCTTTACGCCGGGCGGCTGATGCGCCGCCTGGTGGACGGTTGTCTCCAGATGTTCGGAGGTATGGGCTATATGAACGAGAACATCATTACGCGGCATTACCGCGATACCCGTCTTTTGTCCATCGGCGGCGGGGCCGACGAGGTGATGGCCGATGTTCTGGCCAGAATCGAGGGGTTCTGAGAGGGCCGGTCGCGCAATCCATCCGGAAATACCAAGATCGGGATCATTTCCTCAGAGTGTATGCAGGAGCCTCATAGTGCTCCAGCTCCGTGGCAATGAGTTCCCGATGGAACGGCGTGTCCCCCAGTGTTTGCTCCGAGGCCTTGCTTCGGAGATGGTACAGGCCCAGGTCCAGTTCTTTGGTAAAACCCACTGCCCCGTAAATTTTCATACAATCAATGCACACTCTCTGATAAACCTCGTTCGCTTTGGCTTTTGCAGCGGAGATGACAAGGTCGGAGGCTGAGCCATTGCTGATCGCCCAACAGGCTTGGTAGAGCATATACCTCAATCCTTCCGCTTCGATCAGGAGGTCGGCCAGTCTGTGCTGAATGGCCTGGAACGATCCAATGGGCCGGCCGAATTGAACCCGTTCCTTGGTGTAGGCGGTGGTCATTTCCAGAACCTCTAGGACACCTCCCAGCATTTCGGCGCTTTTCAGGGCGGCGCCGTGTTGGAAGACGAATCTTACAATTTCTCCTCCCTTTCCCAATCCCCCCAGGATGAGATCCTCAGGAACGCTGACTTGATCGAAGGAGACCTCACATTGTTTGTCATAGGCCGCCGTAGGAATGATTTCGGTGGTTATGCCGGGAAGTTTTCCGTCCACGATGAATACGGTGAACCCGTTCTCGTGGTGCGCCTCCGTCCGGCTTACCACCAGCAGGTGATCGGCCACATGGGCGTAAGGAACAAAGATCTTTGTGCCGGAGAGGCGGTAGGCCGACCCTTGCTGCTGGGCGTGCAGTTCCATTCCTGATAGGTGGTGCCCGCTGGAGGCTTCCGCAAAAGCGAGAGTCCAGATTCGATCTCCGCTTGCAATGGGGGGAAGAAATTCCTTCTTTTGTTCAGGACTGCCATACCGGATGAGTGGCAGAGAAGCGAGCACCACGGTGGAAAAGAAAGGTCCGGACAGGAGCCTCCTTCCCATCTCCTCAAACACGATCATGAGGTCCAGGAATCCGGCCCCGGCCCCTCCATACTCTTCCGGAAGGTTGATACCCAACCAACCCAGTTCAGCCATCTGTCTCCACAAACCCGGGTCGTATCCCTTGGGGTCTTTCTCCATCTCTCTGACTTTTGCATAAGGATATTCCTTCTCCAGCACGCTTCTTATGGAGGAACGAATCATATCGTGGTCTTCGGTAAAGTCAAAGTCCATATAGAGCTCCTGCGTTAGAGGTATTAGAGGGTTAGAGGGGACGTTCTGCACGAACGTCCCCCTTTTGTTATTAGGATCTGGGTAGCTGCAAGCCGAACAGGGCGATGATGTTCTTTTGAATCTCGTCCGTGCCTGCGGCAATGGCTACGCCGGGAAACATCCAGTATAGAACTTCGATGGAGCCTCTCAGCTTTTTCCATTTTGCATCTCGTGTCTTCGGGTCAAGCTGGCCGTAAGGTCCAAGAATCTCCATGCCGGTGAAAGCCAGCCGCTCAAAAATCCAATCGTTCAGGACCTTGTCCCTACAAGGCTCGTACACAACAGGAAGGCCCTTACTCATCTTCCAGGTGGTCTGATAGACGAGAACTTTCTGGGATTCGATCTCGATGGCCCTGTCGGCCAGTTTATGGCGAATCTCGGGGTTCTTGATAAGGCCTGTTTCCTTGGCATATTGAACGAGTTCATCAAGGATCCTGCGGTTCAATCCAACAGCGCCAGGCGCGATGCTTCCTCTTTCATGGGCAAGAGAGCTCATCAACTGATACCAGCCATTATTCTCTTCGCCCACCAAGTTTTCTACGGGAACTTTCACCTCGTCGAAAAAAACTTCGTTGAAAATATGGTACCCGGCGTAATTGATGATTGGGTTGACGGTGAGACCCTTGCTCTTCATATCCACCATGAAAATGCTGATGGCCCGGTGTTTTTTTTGCGCCTGCGGGTCCGTCACCGCTGCAAGCCACATCCACCTTGCACGATGGGCGGCGCTGGTCCAGATCTTCTGCCCGTTGACCACGTAATCATCGCCGTTCCTCACCGCCTTGGTTCGAATGTTGACGAAGTCGGATCCCGCGTTGGGTTCGCTATACCCGGTACACCATACACCATCGGCCTCTCCGGAGGCGATGAGGGGAAGATGCTTCTTTTTCTGCTCTTCGGTCCCGTACGCGATCAGAGAGGGCCCTACCCAGTCCACGCCGCCCACTCCCATGGTCACCCCGGGGATCCCCCAGTAACCTGCTTCCTCCCTGAATACCAGGTGTTCCCAAATCGAAGCGCCCATGCCGCCGTATTCCTTCGGCCAGTACATCGTGAGCCACCCCTTTTGGGCAAGCTTCTTGGAAATGGACATGGAAAACTGCCAGTCCGCGTCACGGCTTTCCTCCTCAAGCATGCCTCTGGACCAACCGGGAGGAAGCTCCTGTTTGACGAATTCCCTGATTTCTCTTCTTAAGGCCTCTTCCTTCTCACCAAAAAGAAATTCCATGTTTCCCTCACAGCAGGTTTTTTCCTAGGGACCCCAAAAGGTCCGGTTCACGTCCACAGTTCCAGGAAAGAAGCACAGGGAGGAAATCCGCAAAGAATCCGCGATCAGCTGCCCTCCCGGCCGGCCCTCAAAGACGGCCCTCGGCACTGATGGATCCGATGCATCCAATCAATTTTGCTTGGAGATGTCGAAATCCAAAAGCCTCTCCACGATCGCCGATGGATCGTTCGGCATTTGGATTTCGACCTTTCGCATGCGCTCTGTTTACTCTTTCCCGATGATGGCCACAGCGGCCACGTTGTGCCAGGGCACACCGCCCAGGTTGTGGGTGAGACCCATCCGGGCATTCTTGACCTTTCGCTCTTCAGGCACCCTATCGAGGATCTGCTCATACATGGCATAGAGCATCCTGAGCCCCGAGGCGCCGATGGGATGCCCGTAGCACTTCAACCCCCCATCCACCTGGCAGGGAACCTGGCCGCTCAGGTCGTAAAACCCGTTCATCACGTCCTCGATGGCTCCCCCCTTCGGGGAGATGTGGAGGTCCTCGTAGGTGACCAGCTCCGTGATGGAGAAACAATCGTGCACCTCCATCATGCTGATCTCGGACCTGGGGTCCTTGATCCCCGCCTCGTCATAGGCCGCCTGCGCCGCCCGTCTCGTGGTCTCGAAGTGGGCTCCATCCCAGGTGTCGTAAGCTTCCTCTTCCCCGGAACTGACCGATATCTGGAGCGCCTTCACCATCACGATGTCCTGATTTTTCTTGATGCTCTTGGCAATCTCCGGTGTGGTCACGATGGCGCAAGCCGATCCGTCGCTAACCCCGCAACAGTCAAAAAGGCCTAGGGGATAAGCGATCATGGGCGCCGCCATAATCTGCTCTTCCGATACCGCCTTTCGCAGGTGCGCCTTGGGGTTGAGGGCCCCGTTTGCGTGGCTCTTGGCCGAAACGTGCGCAATGGCCCGTTTGATCTTGTCCATGGGAACGCCCCACTTGGCCGAGTAGGCCGTGGCAAGCTGGGCAAAGGAACCTGGAGCCGTGGCGTTGCTCCCGACCATGAAAGCCTTTGCGCCCATTGCAGCCCCTCCGGGCAAGCCGCCGTACCCGGTATCCTTGAGTTTTTCCACACCCAGGGCCAGCACGATGTCATACACCCCGGCCGCAACCGAATAACAGGCCGCCCGGAACGCTTCGGTCGCCGTGGCGCAGTAGTTCTCCGTTCTCGTTACGGGAATATAGGGAAGCTTCAACGCCACCGCCAGGGGAAGCGCCGCCTTGCCCACATTCACCTCGTCAAAATGCGTGCCCAGATAGGCCGCCTGAATCTCCTTCTTCTCGATCCCGGCATCCTCCAGGCACTCCACAAACGCTTCCACCATCAGGTCTTCGGCACTGCAGTCCCACCTCTCCCCGAATTTGGTGCACCCCATGCCGACGATCGCTACCTTGTCTCTAATCCCACCTGCCATATCACTTCACCTCCTTCACAGGAACCGCCTTCCAGTAATAGCCCACAATGTCCCTATGCTGGTCGTAATATTTCCTGCGAAAACTCATCTGAACCGGCATCTTTACCGCCAGGGAGTCCAGATCGCAATCCGTGAAGTCAAACATGTATTTGCCTCCACCTTCGAACATAATCTGGCCATAGATCGCAGGTGGATTCAAAGACGCGGCCAACATGTCTCCCGTGTAGCTGGCGATGTGACCGATCTTGTCGGAAAAACGGTAATCCTCCGTCTCATCCACGGCACCGCATTCCGGATTCACACATACCCTCTGCGGAGGGTACTGCGGCGTCCCGCATTTCTTGCACTTGGATCCCCACAGACCCAGGACCATTTTCCTCGATCGCCACAGCAATGACCACCGCGTCCACAGGTCCTCCTCCGATCGCAACCCCGCATCCGCAGGCAAAATGTCCCTCCATACCAGGTACTTGGAGTAGGCGTCCAACTCCGCCCGCTTTGCCAGATAACCCCGGATGCCATCCCTGTCTCGCTTTTTCTCGATGTTCTCCGTCACCTCGAAACACAGGGCATCACATCCGCTGCCGAAGCTCACCACCATCAGCTTGTCCCCTGGCTTCGCATCCTCCAGGGCTCCCACCAGCATCACAAGGCTCTGCGCCGTGCCACTGTCCCCGATCTCCCCGAGATAATCCTTCTGCTCCTTGTCTGGTGCGATTCCCAGGACCTTGTTCGTCTTCGCCCGCGCGGGGGCATAGGGACAGGCGTAAATCACCTTCTGAAAATCCCCCATCTTCAATCCGGTCTTGGCGAGTAATCCCTGCATCACCTCCGGAACCAGTTGATCGAAGCCCAAATCCCGAATCCAGCGATCTTCCCACTGACGATCGTATTTGGCATACTCCCCGCGGTAGTGATCCACGAAATCATACGTGGTCGAGTAGGAGCCCTTGTACTCCGCAATCACATCCTCATCCCCCAGCAAGAAGGCTGCAGCCGCATCCCCAAAGACCATCTCCTGGGCTGACGCAGGCCTGCCCAGTCGACAATCGGACGCGCAAACCAGAAGGTTTTTCGCCCTCTTGCTCTCCACGCTTTCGAGCGCTGAGATCAACGCCGTGGTCCCGGCCTTCAGACTGCCGGAAAAGTCCGCTGCTCGAATGCGATCGTCCACTCCGAGGGCTGAGGTGACAATCCCTGCGTTCAGCCTCTCCTTGTAAGGCATCGTCGTGGAGGCAAAATACACTCCCTCCACCTTGGAGCGATCAAAACCCTTTAAGGCATCGATGCCGGCGGCCACCGCCATGGTCAGGCTGTCTTCATCGAAGTTCGCTACCGCCTTCTCTCCCCTCGCACTTCCGATTGTCGCGGGGTTCATCCATCCCATGAATTTGAAGATCTTCCCGCGGTCCAGTCGATACCGCGGCACATACCCACCATAAGAACATATCCCGATCATATCTCCTCCTTCATCTCTACCGTTCTCACCCCAACTGCGGGGTGGCTTGTCGAAAGCTCGTTTGCCGAAATCCAAACGATCCGTTTTTGCGCGATTTCAAAACCCTTTAAACGACTTTTTCCTCTCTCAGCTTGGCCACTTCGTCCAGAGAAAGGCCCAAGATCTTTCCGAAAACCTCCTCGTTGTCCTGACCGGGCTTCGGAGCAGGGGTTCTGATTTGTCCCGGCGTCTTGGACATTTTCATGACGATGCCCGGCAGAGGCACCGTACCGGAGCCTGGATGATCCAGCCCCACGATCATTTCTCTCTCTCTTACCTGGGGATCTTGAACTACCTCCGTGATGGTTTGAATCGTTCCGCAGGGGATGTGCGCATCGTCCAGCAAACGCAAGGCCTCTTCAACCGTTTTATCCGCCATCCACGCAGCGGCCACATTGTTCAGGTATTGTTGATTGGTCGTCCTGTTGTCATTGCCCCTGAAGCGAGGATCGTTGGTGAGGTCCTCCCTTCCAATCAGTCTTGTGAAACGCCTCCACAGGCCTTCCGTACTGATGGAAACGGAAACATAGCCGTCCTTTGCTTTGTAGGTATCCGTCGGTGCGGAGAAAGGACGCCTGTTTCCGATCTTCGGGCGAACCTGGCGATTCACCATGTATTCAGGGATGATGGTTTCCATGAAAGAGATCGCCGTGTCAAAAAGTGACACGTCGATCATCTGGCCCTCGCCGGTCTTATCCCTGTGCCTCAGGGCGAGCACAATTCCCAAGGCGGTGTAAAGGGCCGCCCCGTAATCCGTGAGAGACACCCCCGCTTTGATGGGAGGATCCCCTGGAAACCCGGCTACATGCATCATGCCCGACATCCCCTGGATGATTTGGTCGAAGGCCCCCTTGCTTGCGTAGGGGCCGGTCTGGCCGTAAGCGGTAATGGAGGCCCAAACGATGTCCGGTTTGACCTTCCTGAGGTCCTCGTACCCAAGCCCCAGAGATACCAGGTATCCGGCCGTGAAATTATCCAGGACGACGTCGCTTTTCTCCACCAGCCTTTTGAAAAGTTCCTTTCCCTTGTCGGTGCGGATGTTCAGGGTGATTCCCTTTTTGTTCCGGTTGTAAATCATCACACCCATGGACTCTTCCCCGGGACTGAAGGGCCCCAGGAAGCGGTCGTCCGAACCTCCCACGTTTTCGATTCGGATGACCTCCGCCCCCATGTCCGCGAGGATCTGAGCACAGTATGGACCGCTTATGAACCGGGACATATCCAGAATGCGTATGTCTTTCAACACTTCCATCTTCTCTCCTTGGCCAGAGCCCTCGCCGCTGTCCTATCCCGGACGAACCGGGATGATTCCTCCGTTCCGGGAGTTTCTGACTTTTCTTGTTGACAAGAGGCTGCGCGAATAGTAAAGGCAAGCCTAATACACATCCGGTCAAGAAATCAATCCAATTTTGAAGTGGATCTCGATAAAAAGCGAATTTTCAAACACGAGGTCACCGGCGCTCCTGCCCGACCTTCATTCGGGCTCGAAATCTTGAAAGTGGATCTCGTGATCCCGTAACCCAGCACATCGAAAAGCACGAAAGAACATTGACTCTCGGCTGAAAATCTTTGCAGTGGCAAGATTTCACGAAAGGGGGTGAGGAGAGGATGTTTTTTGGGGTGAAGCCGACTTTCCTCTGGAATTGGCTTTTTCCCTCGAAGGAAACCGGCTAGTGTCCATCCATAAACTCCCCTCCCTGGTCGAAGATCCCGCCTCTTTTGGCGGGGGTGGGAGGGGCTGGGGGAGGGGGTAGTCTGAAGAGTGCTATTTGAATATTTTCAAAGGCTTATCACCCCCACCTTAACCCTCCCCCGTCAAGGGAGAGGGAATTTAAGACATTTCCGGATGGACAACAGCTAGAAGTTGAACACGAGACGAAGGGAGTATGCCATGAAAAAAAGAGTTTTTTTGGGAATGGTCATGTTTGTCTTCATCTTCGCTTCCCTTGGAACCGCGCTGGCCAAGGATCCGAAAGAGTATAGGATCGGTGGCATTTTTGCAATGACCGGTGCCGGGGCATGGTACGGAAAGGTGATGAGCGAGGGGGCCCTCCTTGCGGTTGATGAAATCAATGCAAAGGGAGGGGTTGACGGGATCAAAATGAAGCTCATCGTCGAGGACCACGAAAGCGGAAAAGGCGCTGCGGCGGTCGGGGGGTTTAACAAGCTCGTCAATATCGATAAGGTTCAGTTCAGCTTCACCTCCTACAGCACGCCGACCCTGTCCATTGTACCCATCGCCGCGGAGAAAAAAGTTTTGCTCCTCAACGGCGGTGGTGTGAGCCCGAGACTGGTCAACCAGCCTTACCTGTATAACAACCGCATGCTGGCGATGCATCAGGGAGGTGGAGTGATCGCCCGGGCCAGGGAGTTGGGCTTCAAGAGGATGGCGGCCGTCTACTGGAATGATGACGCGGGAATAGGCACCCACAAATACGTGGCTCCCAAGTGGGAAGCCGGCGGCGGAGTGGTGGTGGCATCCGAGGCGCATCCGGTGGGAGCAACGGACTACAAACCCTACCTTTCCAAGGTCATTGCCGCCAATCCCGACTTTCTGGCTCTCTGGCAGTGGGGCAAGGACTGGGGCATTACGGTGAAGCAGGCCCGGGAAATGGGTTTCGACAAACCTATCCTGGGAGTTGAGTACAGTCCCGATGCGCACAAGATCGCCGGGGATACGGCCGAGGGCTACGAGTCCGTTTACGACGCGTTCATTCCCAAAGGGGGGCAACCCTGGACCGAGCGGTTCATCGCGAGCTACAAAGAGAAATACGGGGCCGAGCCCGATAAGTACGCGGCCAATTACTACGAGGGGACCTACATTGTGCTCGCTCTGATCAAAGCCTCCAAAGCGCAAGGTGGAGACTACTGGGCAGGGGATCGGCTCATGGAGCAGCTGGTCAAGATAAAGAGCTTCCCCAGCATTTACGGGGGGCAGGTGGTTTTCAACCCGGAGGATCATACCTGCAGGAAACCGACCGCCCTTTTCAGAGTCGTGAAAGGAGAACAGACCTTTTTGAAGTACGTGGAGATAGAATAGGCCGCAAAGCGCTGGGCGTAAGGCGCCGGGGGGAAGAATAGAGAAGCGAACGAACCCCTGCCTTGCGCCTTCATGGGGATGGAGTTTCGAGATGGCTCTTTTCGTTCAACTGCTTTTAAATGGCATATGGTCCGGCAGCGTCTATGCCCTCTTGGGGGTGAGCTGGGGCCTGATTTTCGCCGCCACCCGGACCTTCCACTTTGCCCACGGTGCTACCTTCGTTGTGGCCGCGTACTTCACGTACATTATACGCAGTGGACTCGGAGCCCCTCTGGTTCTAGCCGCGGTGGGGGGAATCCTCGCTGCAGTGCTTTTCGGCCTGATCGTTGAAGGAATCCTTTACCAGTGGCTGCGGAGATCCTATGCCACAGCCCTGGTCATCTTCATCGCGTCCCTGGGGGTGTTGATTTTTGTGGAAAACACCGTCGCGATGATTTTCGGAACGGACGCCAAGTCCCTCACCGGCTTTCCCATAAAAACAATCAGGATAGGGGTCGTGGGTTTTACGACGCTTCATTTGACCATGCTTTTCACGGCCCTTCTCCTGGTCATCGCGCTGATGGCATTTCTGGAGAAAACAAACCAGGGCAAGGCGATCCGTGCCGTGATCAGCAATCCGGAAATGGCGGAAGTGATCGGCATCAACATCAGAAAGGTTTTCTTGTCGGTGCATGTGCTTGCCGCCATTTTGGTGGGTTCTGCCGCAATTTTGACGACCCTGGAGAGGGGAGGAACGCCGGATCTGGGCCACTGGGCCATCCTCTATGCCTTTATGCCGGTGATCATCGGAGGGGTGGGAAGTATGCCCGGCGCAGCCGTAGCCGGTTATATCGTGGGCTTTGCGGAAAGCATCGGCATTTGGAAAATCGCTTCCCAGTGGCAGCTCGGAATCGCCTTTATCGTCCTGCTCGCTGTGCTGGTCCTCAGGCCGAACGGCCTTTTCGGCTTCAGCGTCTACCGCGGGAAGATATGACGAGGGATCGGTAAAAAGATGGATTACTTGATTCACATTGTCATCATGATCTGCATTTACAGTATCCTGGGGGTATCCTTCAATCTCATTCTGGGTTACACGGGACTGATTGCCATGTGCCATGCCGCCTTCTTCGGCATCGGGGCCTACGTGGCCGCCTTGGTGGGAATTCACTACGGGTTGAACTTTCTGCTCGGCATTGTGGCCGGGATGGTGGTGGCCGGACTGATCGGCCTGCTGGTTGCCCTTCCGGCTCTTCGCGTCCGCGACGAATACCTGATCGTGACTACCCTGGCGCTGCTTATGATCATCTATACCGTGATGATGAACTGGATGGATGTGACCAGGGGAGCTGCAGGTCTCACAGGAATCCCCAGACCCCGTGTTTTGGGACTCGAGATTTCCACGCCTCTGGAATTCCTTCCTTTGATGGTCATTTTCGGCATCCTCTGCCTCTTGATCAGTCGCAGGATTGTCAGATCTCCCTTTGGACGGGCTTTGAAAGCGATCCGGGAGGATGAAATCGGCGCACAGGCCCTTGGGAAAAGCATCGGTTCTTACAAGATCCGGGTTTTTGTCATCGGCGGCGCCCTTGCAGCGATCGCAGGGAGCCTGCTGGCCCACTACACCACGTACATCAGTCCCTTCTATTTCACCCTCACCGATACCATCTTTATCTTTGCGGTGGTCATCGTGGGGGGCACGGCGAATCTCTGGGGTCCGGTCGTGGGCGCCGCCCTCCTGGTCACGGTCACGGAGGCGCTTCGGTTTATGGCTCTCTCGCCTCTGATCGTGGGCTTTACCCGCCAGATGGCCTACGGTCTCATCCTCATCCTTTTCATGGTCTTCAGGCCCCAAGGACTGCTGGGGGAATTTGGGAGAAAACCCGAAGAGGAAAGGGAAATTGGCGATGAAGAAGAAGGGGAGACGCCGGCGAAGGAGAGATTCCTCATTTCCGAGGCCCGGGAGATCTTCGGTAAGCCGGCCGGGCAAGCGACCGGCGCTAACGGTCCATTATTGAGACTGGAACGGGTCTCCAGAAGCTTTGGGGGCATCCACGCAGTCGAAGGATGCACCTTTTCTCTGGAGGAAGGGAAAATCACGGGGCTTATCGGCCCCAACGGAGCAGGGAAAACGACGTTATTCAACGTGATTACCGGAATCTATCCCGCTGAGAGTGGAAGCGTGCACTACGAAGACCTGGAGATCACGAAAACTGCCGCCCATCAGGTTCCTAAGATGGGTATCGGCCGCACCTTTCAGAATTTGAGATTATTTAACCGGATGACTGTGCTGGAAAATGTTCTTGTTGCCTGCCCCGATCAGATTGGAGAGCGGATCTGGGGGGCCTTCTTTCGCTTTGGAAAGGTAAAAGAGCAGGAGGAGACGAACCGGAAGAAGGCTATGGGCTACCTGAAATTCGTGGGACTGGAGGAAAAGGCGGGGGAACTGGCCGAGGATTTGTCTTTCGCAGAGCAGAAACTCCTGAGCCTTGCGAGGCTTTTGGCAACGGAGTCGCGGCTTATGTTGCTGGATGAGCCTGCATCCGGTCTGGATCCCGTATTCATGGAGAGTCTGTATCCGATGATCAGGGAACTGCTCCGCTACGGAAAGACTGTTTGCATTGTAGAGCACAACATGGACGTGATACGAGCGATCGTAGATGAGGTTGTGTTCATGGACCAGGGTCGTGTCCTTGCACAGGGACCTCCGGAGGAAATCATGAAATCCTCTCAACTTACTGAAATCTATTTCGGATCTTGACCATGCTGCTGGAAGTAAAGGAACTGGTTGTCGGTTACAGAAAAAAGAAGGCCCTGCGGGGGGTCTCCCTGGATGTGAAAAAAGGGGAGATGGTGGGGGTGATCGGACATAACGGGGCGGGGAAAACCACCCTGACAAAAAGTGTCTTCGGGCTTCTGACCCCCTGGACAGGGCAGGTGATCTACGAAGGCAGAGATATCACGGGCCGCAGCACGGAGTTGAACGTCCGCAATGGTCTGTCCTACATGCCCCAGGGACAGGGACTTTTTCCCGATCTGAGCGTGAGGGACAATCTGGATCTGGGAGATTTCGCCCTGGGGAAGGAAAAATCGAGTGTATCCATGGAACACGTGTTCGAACTTTTCCCCATCCTGCGGCACAGGGCAAAACAAAAGGCCGGAACCCTGAGCGGCGGTGAACAGCGAATGCTCAGCCTGGGCCTCGTCCTCATGCAACATCCGAGGCTTCTCCTGCTGGATGAACCTTCCATCGGCCTGGCTCCCCTGGTGGTTCAGAACGTGATGGAGACGATCGGTGAAATCAATAACCGGTTAAAAACCGCGATTATCATGGTGGAGCAGAACATCGAAGCCACGAGCAGGCTGGTGCATCGCCTCTATATCCTGAAGGTGGGCCGGATCGTGTTCTCAGGAACGAGTGACATCACCCGGGACAAGAAAAAACTCTGGGAGCTTTTCTAGGACGTGGTTTCGAAAGTCAACTGAGCTGCGTTTCGCATTATTTCCATCCGAGGAGTCTGGCTATGAAGATGACATCCGTTGAGATTATCCCCTTTCGCATCCCCTATTATACCCCGCTCAAATGGGGTCTGGCAGGGTACCTGGAGGCAGCCGACCATGTCCTCGTGCGCATCCGGACCGATGAAGGCATAGAGGGGTGTGCCGAGGCTACTCCTCGACCGACCATTTACGGGGAGTCGCAGAAATCGATCGTCCATGCCCTTGAGCAATGGTTCAAACCGGCGATTCTTGGAAAAGACCCCTTCGCAACGGAAGCCATCTGGGCGGAGATGGAGAGTATTTACTGGAATCCCACCGCCAAGGGTGCGATCGATCTCGCTATCCACGACATCCAGGCCAAGGCGGCCGGTGTTCCCGCTTACAAACTCCTGGGCGGGTGGTCGGATCGAGTCCCCGTGAGCTGGATGGTGGGCATCAACACCATTGAGACGATGGTGGAAGAGGGGGAGAAGAAAAAGGAAGAAGGCTTCAAGAGCTTCAAAATCAAGGTGGGAACCGATTCCCAGAAGGATATCCGGGTCATCCGGGCCCTCAGAGAGCGGCTGGGTGAAGAGGTGATGATCTATGTGGACGGGAATCAGGCCTATTCCACCCAGGAAGCCATCCGAACGTTGAGGGCCATGGAGGAATACGACATCGCCATGGCCGAGGAGCCCCTTCCCGTTTGGAACTGGCGAGGGCGCCTTGAGCTGGCGGAGCGGCTCTCCGTCCCCATCATGGGAGACGAGAGCGTTTTCACCCCCCATGATGTGGATCGTGAAATCGAGCTGGGCGTCATCGGCGTGATCAGCATCAAGACCCCCCGCACAGGGTACTACCAGTCCCGGAAGATCATCCGGATGGCGGAACAGGCAGGGATCGGGTGCCTCCTGGGTACCCAGGCGGAAAGCACGGTGGGGACGCTCCCCAGTGCCCACTTTGCAGCCGCTTTCAGGAATGTCCGCTATCCCAGCGAAATCTCCTATTTCCTCAACATCACGGACAGCCTTCTTCAGGAACCGATCCGGCTGATCAACGGGGTCATAGAGCTTTCGGAGGAACCCGGTTTCGGGATCAAGCTGGACGAAGAAAAGGTCAAGAGGTACCGGGTGGATGGTTGAAAAAACCACCGCTTCAATGGCGAATGCCAAAAAAAATGTAAGCGCGGCGGCTCACCGGATTTATCGGCGATCCGGTGAAGCCGTTTGTTAGCTCAAGATCTTCAAAATATGTTTTGCAAGGCTCTCGTCTATCTCCCGATGTCTGGGTACAGGTTGCTTTTTGCCTGTTTTTGGGTTCATGTATACGTCGTGCCGCGCCCCGGGACGCACGAAGATACAGCCGGCATCCTTCAATGCCTTGATGAGCTCCTTTCTTTTCATACGGCGACTACGATCTCTTTTGTTTCGTGCACTTCAGGAACCTCGTCCAGAAACAAGAGCCTGTAAGCATCAATAATATTCTCTTCGAGCTCTTTCAGCGTTCTCCCCTGAGTCATTACTTCAGGATGATCCACAAGCTTACCGACCCAGAACTTTTCGCCTTTCCAATAAACCATCTTGAGTTTAGTTTCCAACGTTTTCCCTCCCGTTCTTATTTCATTCGCCTTCGCCAGGATACTCTGTAGCTGGTTGGAGCGAAGCGGAAATCCGGTTTTTGCGGAGCTGCGGGGAGCTTCATCGGGACCTGACATCAAAATCAGCCTCGGTCGTAAGCCATCGGCTTCATGCTAATGTGTTAAGTTGGTTGCGCAGCCATTAATCTCAGGTCCGTTCTTTACCGCAGTTCCAACATCCAGTGAATTGATGCTCGTTTATTTCACCACAAGTTGCACATGTCCATTTTGGACCTCCAGATGGTTCCTTTCTAGACAACGCTTCTTGAATTATTTTTTTGGCTTCATCATATTGTTCATCATTTGTTACCCAGATTTCGTACCAGCACTCAACCGGGGGAATTCCGCCCGCAGCACTTGCCAAGAATTCATTCCTGGTCATACAATCAACTCCTTCATTCTCAAGGAGGTTTTTAAGGTGACCAATCATGAGAAGATCCAAAGCTTCATATACCTTTTTCATTCAGGTCCTCGGTATCCCTGATAACGAAGAGTTCAGCGGATCGAGCTTTAGCGAAAGTCCGGCTGCAACGATTTGTTCTTCCGTGGAATTGAATTGGATACGGGTGTCAACTTATAGACCCGGCCAAGCTTCGTGGCCGCTTTCAGATCCCCTCTGCGTAGCGCATCGCGAACATCGTCCAGTTTGTATGCGTCCTCAAGTGACAGGTATGGCGACCAACCCTCACCCGTTTCAATGAAGTCCACTTCAACTTCAGCAACGTACTTCCCTTCGTGTACCAGTTTCGTGCGGTGTTTTTTTTTCATTTCTTTCTCCTTCGGAGATCATCTCCCCACCGGTCCGCATCGGGTCGATATGCTGTAACCAAAACGGCGGGTGACGTCGAGCTATGTGGAATGCCCCAGACTACATGTATCGGATGCCCCTCTCTGTCCTTCTGAATAGTCAGGACACATGGCCCTTTTTGGTAGGATGGGTAGTCCTCCAGAACCTCGGCATTAAGAGCCCCGGCCACGATCTCCCGAACAGTGATACCATCCGCTGCCAGTTCATCATAGCCGTGTTCAGAGACCCTAATCTCCCCATGAAGGAGCAATCGAAGTATTTTGTGCCGAGTCGCACGCCTGAGGAAACCCTAACATATTGCAGCATTTTCAGCAAGCTGGCCTAGCCCTGAGTGAGGCGGGGAACGAAAAAAATCAAATGCTTCTCCACCCGAAAAAGGGAACTCTGAGCCAGTCTTGGACAGGGATGAAACGGCGTGAAGCTTCGCTCGATTTTGTTCATCCCGCCGACCCGCGGAATTGACCTGAACCGCTTCGCGGGATCATTGGGGTTTAATCCGAGCTCCTTCTGGCGCTCATCCCCATGCAGGGAAGAGACGACGCAAGTGCTTTGTTGTTGACAGAATTCAGTGGCCCAAATAAGTAAAAGAGACGGAAGAGAAAAAGGGTGGAACAAAATGCCAGGGGATTTTGGGAGGTAGGAAGAAATGGACTTCAAATTGAATCAGGAAGAGCTTGAGATTCAGCGAGAGACACGAGAGTACGCGAAAAATGAGATTGCCCCCATGGTGGAACCTTTTGAGTCGGGAAAGGGCTCTCCAAAGCTTCTCATCGAAGGGATGGGAAGACAGGGCCTCTTTCGCTTTTTCGTGCCCGAGCAATACGGAGGCCGTTATGACCGGGTGCTCTGTTTGCCCGTGTGCGTGGCCAGGGAAGAGTTGGCCAGGGTATACAACTATGCCGGTGCGTGCATCGCGACCCAGGGCCTTGCCACCGTCCCCATCGTCCAGGCTGGAAGCGAGACACAGAAAAAGCGCTACCTTCCTGGACTTGCCGCGGGGGAGTCCATTGGATCATTCGCCCTCACCGAACCCATGTTCGGCTCGGATGCGGCCTCCGTCTCCACGCGAGCGGAGCGTTCCGGGGCGGGATACGTGATCAACGGGCAGAAAAGGTTCGCCTCCAATGCAGGGATCTGTGACTTTTACGTGATCTTTGCGAGAACCGGCCCCGACCCCCGAGCCAAGGGAATCTCTGCCTTTCTCGTGGATTCAAAGACCAGAGGTTTGAAGTTCAAACCCATCCAGATTCTTTGCTACGATGTGCTTGGAGAATTGACCTTTGAGCGGATGGAGGTACCCGCTGAATCTCTCCTCGGCGAGGAAAATCAGGGTTTTCCGCTTGCCATGCAGACCCTGGACGTGCTGAGGGCTACAGTGGGAGCGCACGCGGTCGGGACCGCGCAGGCAGCCCTCGACTATTCATTGGCCTATGCAAAGCAGCGCGTTCAGTTCGGCCAGGCCATCGTGAACCAGCAGGCCATCAAATTCAAGCTGGCCGAGATGGCGGTACAGATTTCTGCGGCCAGGCTTATGGTCTATCAGGCGGGCGCCGCAAAGGACGAAAATGCTCCAGACATCACCATCAAGTCCTCCATGGCAAAGCTCTTCGCCACGGAAACGGCGCAGAAGGTGGTGGATCAGGCTCTCCAGATTTTCGGCGGAAACGGGGTGGTGGTCAAGGACTACCCCATGGAGCGCCTTTACAGGGAGGTTCGGGCTCCGCGGGTCTATGAAGGGACGTCGGAAATCCAGACCCTGATCATAGCCAACCGGCTGATCAAGGAGTCCATAGGGTGAGCAGGATGGGCCCCGAAGTCGTGGCCCCCAGGGCAAGTTCTTGAAGAGGTGGCGGATGAGAAACGGGAAAAACCCAAGGATCTACTATGGATGGCTTGTGCTGGCCCTCGGGTTTTTTACCATGCTGGTGGCCTACTCACTGCGTTACAATTTCTCCGTTTTTTATGTGGCCATACTGGAGCACTTCGGTTGGGGGAGGGGGGAGACAGCCGCCGGATTTTCCATCAATCTCATCGTGTACGCAATAAGCTGCCCCTTGGCGGGGAATTTGGTGGACCGGTTCGGGGTGAGGGTGACCGTTCCTGTGGGAGCGGTTCTCCTCGGTATCGCCCTATCGGCGTGCAGTCTTATCCATGCGATCTGGCAGTTTTACCTCATCATCGGCATCACCGCCTTTGGCAACTGCGCCATGGGATATGTGGCCCACGTGCCCATGATCGCCAATTGGTTCGTAAAGCGCCGAGGTCTCGCCCTGGGAGTCCTCAGTGCCGGTGTCACGGCAAGCGCGGTGATCGCCCCCGGCGTCCAGTTTCTCATCACGGCCCTGGGCTGGAAGGGGGCATTTGTGGTTCTTGCCGGCCTATCGGCTTTTGTAGTCGCTCCTCTGGCAGCGATCTTTGCGAGGCAGCGGCCGGAGGATATGGGACTGAACGGGGAAAGCGATCATGAGGGGTTTTCGGAAGATCAGGCAGGGGGCTCAAACGATCTTGTGGCGGATCGAGAGTGGGTTTCTCGAGATTGGACCCCGGCCGGTGCGGTGAAGACCCCCCGTTTCTGGTGGATGTCGCTGGCATGTCTGTTTCTGGGGTTTTACTGCTATACCCTGCTCGCTCATCAGGTTGCGTACCTGACGGATGCGGGTTACAGCCGGGCTTTTGCCGCGGGGATCGTGGCGATTTTCTGCGTCCTGGCCACCCTGAGCAGTTTTTGCACCCTGATCTCCGATTTTCTGGGCAGAGAGATCACGTTCACCCTCAGCTCGGGCTGCACGCTGATCGGCATGGTCCTCTTGATGAGCATACGGGATCCGCTTCACCCGTGGATGCCTTACCTCTACGCCCTGGTTTTCGGTTTTGGCTATGGTCTATGCATCGCCCTGATGGCCGTAACCTCGGCCGACCTGTTCCATGGGAAACATTACGGCGCCATCAACGGGATCTTCATGGCTTTATTCGTGTTTGGAGGAGCTGTGGGCCCCTGGTTTGCCGGGTACCTATTCGACGTCACCGGAAGCTATGACAGGATGTTTCCTTTGCTGTTCCTGGCCGTGTTTGCCTCCACGGCTTTCATCTGGCTTGCCTCTCCCAGAAGGATCAGGACGGTGCCGGGAAGAACAAAGCGAGCTGCGGGGTAGTTTGTGTTTCCGGGTTTAGAGGAGCTTTTCTCTTGACAGGGATCGACCCTCTTCATTAGAAGGCTACCCAGGGGGAAATGGCCGGCGAGAGACCCCAAAACAGATTTCATGTGAAAAGACGGATGTCAAATTCCAAAATCCAAATGACGAGTCTATGGCATTACAGCCCAAAGGCCGATAACGGCACCAAATTGAAATGTGATGAGAAAACCACAAAGAAAGGAGTAGGAGTATGGATATCAAGAAGGTATTTGTGCTGGGGGCCGGCACCATGGGAAACGGCATCGCACAGGTGTGCGCTCAAAAGGGAATCTCGGTTCTCATGTGTGATATGAATCAGGAAATCCTGCAAAAAGCCGTGAAGAACATCCAATGGTCCGTTTCGAAATTCGTTGAAAAGGGCAAGATTTCCGATACCACCGATGCGGTTATGGGGCGGATCCAGACCTCCACGAGCTACGATGGGGCCGCGGATGCGGATCTGGTCATTGAGGCGGTTTTTGAGAAAGTGGGGGTGAAACATGAGGTCCTGAAGAAGGTGGATGCCGTGGTGGGAGACAAAACCATCGTGGCCTCCAACACCTCAGCCATCCCCATTACCGAGATCGCCGCGGCGGTCACGAGGCCCGAGAATTTCATCGGACTCCATTTCTTCAACCCGGTGCCCATGATGGAGGCCGTGGAGGTGATCCGGGGGATTGCCTCCAGTGAGGAAGCCTTTCAATACGGAGCGGATTTTGTGAGATATATCGGCAAGGAGCCGATCATGGTCAATCGGGATATTGCCGGCTTTATCCTGAACCGCATCAACATGCTTTCCAACATGGAGGCCATGCGCCTGGTGGAGCAGGGGGTTGCCACGCCGGAAGACATCGATAAGGGAATGCGCCTTGCCTTCGGCCGCAGGATGGGGCCGTTCGAGACTTCGGACCTGGTGGGCCTGGAAGTTCAGCTTATGGCTTACAACAACACCTATGAAGAGGAAAAGGATCCTCGCTTCTATCCTCCTTCCATCCTGAGACGCAAGGTCCTCGCCGGCCACTGGGGTCGAAAGAGCGGAAGAGGGTGGTACGAATACAATCCGGATGGAAGCCGGAAGAAATGAGGTCACGGCGCGAAGACGAGGCCTGCTGAGCATGCTTCTTGTCTCGCCGGGCTTCGGGCTCGGCGGGACAGGAGGCCATTTCAAGGAGGAAACATGCTGATCCGAGATCTGTTCAAAGAGCAACTGGCGCGGACACCGGACTCCACCGCGGTGGTTTTCAAAGAAAAAAAAACCAGATTGCGTGAACTGGATTCCCTGAGCAATCGATTTGCTCAGGCCATGTCCCAGCTGGGTATAGAAAAAGGGGACCGGGTCGCCGCGATTCTCACCAACTGCGTGGAATTCATCGTTGCGTATCTGGCCTTTTTGAAAAGCGGGGTCGTCTTTGTGCCCCTCAACTTCCAGTTGACCGGCGGACATATCAAATACACCCTGAATCACTCGGAATCCAAGGCCCTGATTTGCCACGAGGAATTTGTGCCCACGATCAAGGAGATCTCACCAGAGCTCAATTACACGCACCACGTGATCTCGGTGGGAGCGAAAAAGCCTTACGACGGAATGCTTTCCTTCGAAGATCTGCTTACCAAGGGAAAGGATGAACCTCCTTCAATTGCCCTAACAGAGGACGACACTGCCATTTTCCTTTACACCGCCGGGACCACCGGAGATCCAAAGGGGGTGGTCCACAGCCATTTCAATTGCGGATACGTGGCTCAACATTGGGCACGGGTATTTCATATGGCGCCGGGCAAATCAATCCTCATGGTTCTTCCCCTTTTCCATGCCTTCGCCATTCATTGCGTCACCGTTCCAGCGCTCATCTCCGGTGCACGTCTGGTTATGAGTGAAAAATACAGCACCTCGTGGACCTTGGAGGCGATTGAGAAGTACCGGATATCCGCCTTGCCCCTGGTACCGGCCATGGCCACCATGATGGTGAATCACGAAGATTTCCCCAAGGTTGATCTTTCCAGTGCGGAAATGGCCCTGATAGGAGGGGCCATCGTGCCCTTCGAGCTGTTGAAGCAGTGGCGGGAGGCTTTTCCAAACATGGAACTCATCAACGGATACGGACAAACGGAAAGCTGTCCGTGCTGCAGCGGCCTGTGGGATGTGGACATTCTGGAGAAACCCCGTTCGGTGGGAAAACCCTGGCCCGATGTGAAGCTGAAGATTTTGGACGACCAGGGGAAGGAACTCCCTTCCCCCGAAATCGGAGAAATCGTTTACAAGGTGCCTTCCGTCATGAAGCAGTATTACAAGGACCCGGAGCTTACTGCGAAAACGGTTGAGAACGGCTGGCTCCATAGCGGTGACCTGGGATACGTGGACAGCGACGGATACGTTTACATCGTGGATCGGAAAAAAGACATCATCATCAGAGGCGGGGAGAACATCTCCTCCATGGAGGTGGAGGAGGTCTTGCACCAGCATCCGGCTGTCCTGGAGGCGAGCGCCATCGGGGCTCCTGATCCCATCCTGGGGGAAACGGTGATGGCCGTGGTGGTGAGAAAGCCCGGCCAGGAACTATCCGGAGAAGAACTGATGGAATTTTGTGCCAAGCGTTTGGAGCGTTTCAAGGTGCCGAGCCGCGTTGAATTCACGGATCAGCTACCTCGAAACCCCGGGGGCAAAGTGCTCAAAAGGGAGCTCAAAGCGAGGTACATCGGGTCCAAGTAAAAACCGTTCACCGAGAAAACCCGGATTCCTGGTCAATTGGTTGATTGGTTGAATGGTCAAATGGTCACAGCATCCGCACCCGTGAACGCCGGACTCCGATAGGGGACTTGGCTGGTCTCGACGGTACGGAACCCGTGACCCAGCTCGTCGGTGAACGGATAACGGACAACGGTGAACATCTTTTTGAAGAGGGAGAAATCGCATGGAAAAGCCGATTGAGAACTACTGGCAAATCCGGCTGGGCAAGGTGAAGGAAGCGCTGGAGGAGAATAACTTCGAGGTTTTTCTGGCACAAAACGTTGAAGAGGCCAAAAGGATCCTGCTCGAAGAAATCCTGCCCAGGACAGGGGCCAAGAGCGTCTCCTGGGGCGGTTCAGTGACCTTCACCTCCACGGGCATCTATGAGGCCATGAAGCAAACCGCGGGTCTGGAAGTTCTGGATGCCTTTGACAGGAGTATTCCCCGGGATGAGCTGGTGGAACGGCGAAGGCAAGCGCTCCTGGTGGATCTTTTTGTGACCGGAACCAACGCCGTCACCGAAAACGGACAGCTCGTCAACCTGGATATGATCGGGAACCGGGTTGCAGCCATCACCTTCGGCCCCAAAAACGTGGTCATTCTCGTTGGCCGAAACAAGATCGTCCCGGACCTGGAGGAAGCCATGTTCCGCATTCAGAACTATGCGGCGCCGGCAAACGCCATGCGGCTCGACATGAAGACCCCGTGCGTGAAAACTTCTTACTGCGAGGATTGCAAGAGCCCCGACCGAATCTGTAACGCCTGGACCATTTCCGAGAAATCCTTTCCCAGGGGAAGGGTCAAGGTGGTGCTCATCAATGAGGATCTGGGGTTGTGAGGGGCCCCTGCAAGAGCACCGGACGAGGGGTTAGCTGAAAGGAAGTCGTTGGTTGAGCTACGGACCACGGAAGCCCGGAAGCTGCCTTCCTGCCTGAAGGAGCTGTAAAAAATGCCTTGACAGCTATGCGGGAGAGGTGATAGGTAAAAAAAAGTTTGGACAGAATTTCAATTGCTTATTCAACTCTTCCTTTCCCTGGTCGAGCCGGGAAATCGAGAGGGTGCCGATCTTATGTGGAGCGGTTTTTGAAACAGGGAGGACTCACTCTCCCCAGGGACAATAAAGTTGGAAGACGTGGCCAGTTCCGCGATCCCGCCAGGCGGGATCCTGCCGAAAGGGGGCTTCAAGGAGCCCCGGAATTTATCCTTCAACTTCTAAATTTTCCTATAGATCAAGGAGGTGCAGTCATGGGAAAGAAAAGACCAATCCTGTTTTCCTTCGTTACGGCTTTGATCGTGCTGGGCTTGATGACGTCCGGAGCATTGGCCGCCCCTGAGAAGGCCAAGCTTCCGAAGTTCATCACTATCAGCTCCTATCCCATCGGATCGCTCGGAACGGTTCTGGCCACCGCCTTTTCCAACGCCATTGAGAAAAAGACCGGCATTCGAGCCAGGCCTACCCCCGCCGACACCGACGTGGGAAGAGTTCTTCCGGTGAAGACCGGCGAGGCTCAGGTGGCCATACTTACAGCAGCCACGGTCTATTTCGCCAGTAACGGTCTGGGTGAATTCGGCGCGAAAAAATGGGGGCCTCAGAGACTTCGTCTCACATTTGCCGGCAACGTGATCCACCACGGAATGGCGGTGAGGGGGGATTCAGGAATCAAGACTTGGAGTGATCTCAAAGGGAAAAGAGTGGCCTTCCCTCCCGGGCTTTTTCTCTTGACCGTTCCCGGACTCCTTGCCTATGGAGGATTGAGCAAGGACGACGTGGTGGAAGTCCGGGCTCCCGGGTACACCGGAGCGATCAAGATGGTGATGGACGGCTCGGCGGACGCCTGTCATGCCTGCCCGGTCACGCCTCTGATGACCGAGTGGGAGACCGCTCCGTTCGGGCTTCGATACCTGCCCATGGACAAGAACGACAAAGCGGCATGGGAAAGAATGAAAAAATTCGCTCCCTTCATGGCTTCTCCCGTCTGGTGCGATTACGCAGCCATGGGTGAAGGGGGGCCCAAGTGGCTTGCCTTCTATCCTTACACACTCACTTCCTATGATACCACGGGTGAAGACGTGATCTATGCCTTCGTGAAAGCCATGGTGGAAGGCCGGGATCTTTACAAGGACGTCAATAAGCCGGCCTCCGCGGAGTGGACCCTCGAAGACACGTTGAACCTGGAAAAACCTGTGTACGTTCCATTCCATCCCGGCCTGATCAAGTACGCCAAGGAGCAGGGCAAGTGGACGGCGGAGCATGAAGCCTGGCAGGCAAACGCTCTCAAGGAAGAGGAGGACAGGATCAAGACGTGGAAACCGGAAAAATAGAAGACGCCCAAGGGGAAAAGGTGCGGCAAAAAGCGAAAGCCCCCGCCGCCCTGGCGGGGGCTTCGCGGTACCGGGTTCTCTCCCCCTTCCCCCGGTTTTGCTCCATCGCCTTGACCGTGGCAGGCGTTGCGGCCGCCATCATTTATCTCTTTCACATCGGGGTCACCCTGTGGGGGGAGTACGTGGTGGGGACGGCTTACCTCCACCTGATTCTGGCTTTGTTCCTCCCGCAGGTCTTCTTCCATTTCCCCCTCACTCCCCGATCCAGGGAAAAGCTTCCCTGGTACGATGTGATTCTGATCATCCTGAGCATTTTCGCTCCCTTTTACTTTTTCATCCAGGGCGAAGCGATCCTTTATGAGGGGTGGGAGATTGCACCCCCGCAGACTGCCTTTGTGCTGGGCATCATCCTTTGGGTCGTCGTTCTGGAGGCGTCACGGAGAGCCGTTGGATGGCTCCTCTTCGGGATGGTGCTGGTCTTCTCGGTCTACCCCCTTTTTGCGGAGCACGCGCCGGCCCTTTTCTACGGGCCAAGCTATCCCATTGCCCGCCTGGTGGGTTATAACATCATGGGCCCGGAGGGAGTGATCGGCCTCCCGACCCGGGTGCTGGGAAACCTCTTTATCGGATTCATGTTTTTCGGTGTTGCCCTCACCTTCACGGGGGCCGCCGGTTTCTTCCTGCATCTTGCCCTTTCCATCCTGGGGAGGGTGAGGGGTGGAACGGCCAAGGTCTCCGTGATGAGCAGCGCCATGGTAGGGACCATCAGCGGAAGTGTGATCACCAATGTGATCACCACCGGAGCTTTTACCATCCCGGCCATGAAAAGAGCGGGGTATCCCGCCTATTACGCCGGCGCCATCGAAACCTGTGCTTCCAGCGGGGGGGTTCTCATGCCGCCCATCATGGGGGCGGCGGCGTTCGTCATGGCCGGACTCCTGAACATTTCATACGCCGAGGTGGCCCTGGCGGCGGCGGTCCCGTCGGTCCTTTACTATACGGGGCTTTTTATCCAGGTGGATGGTTTTGCCGCCAAGACGGGGCTCAAGGGACTCCCGAAGGAGGAGGTCCCTTCTTTCTGGCAAACCCTCAAGGAGGGGTGGTTCTACATTTTCGCCTTCGTTGTGCTGATCTATATCCTCTTCGTTCTTCGCCGCGAAGCGCAGGCTCCGTTCTACGCCACGATTCCTCTCCTGCTTCTCACCATGATCCGCAAGGAGACCAGGCTGGACGCGAAGAAATTCCTGGAATTCCTGGAGCGGACGGGGAGGACGCTCGGGGAGATCACCGGCATCCTGAGCTCCATCGGTCTCCTGATCGGATCCCTGATGCTCACGGGGACCGCCCAGACGCTTTCCACGGACCTCATCGATTTGGCCGGCGGAAACGTGTATATGCTGGTGGCAATGGGCGCCTTGGCGAGCTTCATTCTCGGAATGGGCCTGACCATCACGGCCTGTTATCTGCTCCTTGCAGTGCTCCTGGCACCTGCTCTGGTCCAGATGGGGTTCGATGCCCTGGCGGTTCACATCTTCCTTGTTTACTGCGGCATGCTGTCCTTTATCACCCCGCCGGTGGCTATCGGTGCTTACGCAGCCGCGGCCCTCGCCGGCTCCGATCCGATGAAGACCGCCGTGCAGGCCGTTCGCCTGGGCGCAGTCAAATACTGCATCCCCTTTTTCGTGGTCTTTGCGCCCGCACTGATTTTTCACGGGACTTTGGCGCAGATTGTCTCGTCCATAGGGACCGGACTCATCGGAGTGGTCTTCCTGGCTTCGGGCATCGAGGGTTACCTGATTTTTGTGGGGCCGCTGGGCGTCTTTGGCAGGCTTTGCTCTTTCTTTGGCGGCTTTCTCATGTTCGTGCCCGGCTGGACCACCAATTTGATAGGGGCCGGACTGATCGCCCTGCTCTTCGTGAAGCGGGCGGTTTCCTCCATGATTCTGAAAAGGAATCAATTGAAGCAGGAAGTTTGAGATAGGAAACGGATTTTCCCCGGGGAAGAAATCCCGGCGCGGAAGGTCTCTGAGTTGAAGATTTCTGGGTAGATTGCGGGAGGCACCGATGGAAGACATGGAATACCCCAAATGGACGCTCGACGGAAAAATCGCTCTGGTCACCGGGGCCTCTAAGGGGCTCGGCAAGTGGATCGCCCTCGGGCTTGCCCATGCAGGAGCGGATGTGGCCGTCGTTGCGCGGAACTTTGAGGAGATCCAACAAACCGCCAAAGAGATCGAAGAAACGGGTCGAAAGGCCTTGCCCATTCAAGCGGATGTCTCCAGGATAGAGATGATTGAAGTGATGGTTCAAAAAACCGTTGCAACCTTCGGTCGTATCGATATCCTGGTCAACAACGCCGGAACGAACATCCGAAAGACCGTCCTGGAAGTGAGCCCGGAGGAGTTTGACCTGGTGGCTGGGGTCAATTTCAGGGGGCTTTACTTCACCAGCCAGATGGTTGCCAGGGAGATGGTAAAACGAGGAGAGGGCGGAAAGATCGTCAACATCGGGTCCGCAGGCGGCTTGCTCCTCAGGGCCGGAATCCCCAATTCCGTATATGCGGGCACGAAAGGAGGGGTCGTGATGTTCACCAAGGCGTTTGCCGAGGAACTGGCCCCTTACAAGATCAATGTCAATTCGGTGGCCCCTGGATATTTTGCCACGCCGTTGGCCAGGGATCGATTGAGCAATCCAGAAGTGCGGGAGAAGATTATGTTCTTCACCCCTCTCAAGAGCGTGGGGGGAGCCAAGGACATCATAGGCCCGGTGCTCTTTTTGGCCTCGGATGCCTCGGATTTTATGACCGGACAGACCATTTACGTGGACGGGGGGAGGACGGTTCTCTAAGCGAAAGCTGAGATTACGAAAATCGAAAGAGGAGCGGAAATGATCATTGACACGCACATTCATATCTTTGGAAGCAGGGATTGGTGGCCGGAATGGACGTGGCAGGCCATCAATCAGTTGCAGGCGCCCCGTTTTGGAAAAACGGTGGAGGAGATGGCCCGCTACCGGGAGGAGTCCTTTGATCCGACCGGAGAAATCACCGTGGCAAATATGGATCGAGCCGGCGTTGACAAAGCCGTGGTCTGTGTCGCGGATTTGGGCCTGGGGGTTTCGGGAGAGGATACGAAGGTCTCCATCGAGGAAATCAATCGTTTGACCCACGACATTGTGAAGCGGTATCCGGAAAGACTCTACTTTTCCGTGGGCGTTGATCCCCGTCGAAGGAATGCGGTGGAGATCGTGGAGACAGGCATCAAGGAAATGGGGGCCAAGACCTTGAAATTGTATCCCGGCGCCTGCTGGTACCCCAGCGACAGGATCGCGTATCCTTTGTACGAGAGATGTGTGGACGCGGGCATTCCTGTCAACTTTCACACCGGTCCGGTTTTCGGGCCCATGAAGAGTAAATTCACCCATCCGATTCATATTGACGAGGTGGCGGCGGACTTCCCGGATCTGACCATTTACTGCACCCACTACGGGCACGGCTCTTTTATGGAAATGGTCGCAATCGCCAGAACGAGGCCGAATATCATCGGGGACATGGCGGCGTGGATCGGCTGGTTTCATTGCGGGGAATCGGTTCACTATTATCAGGTATGGCGCTTCATCACGAATATGCTGGGAAGGGGCAGGGTTCTCTTCGCCAGCGACCAGACCGGCCTCAAGTACAAGGCGGGCGAATCGGACGAGTATGTTTCCCTGGTGAATGCGGTGAGGCAAATCCCTGAAGAAGCAAAGGCTGTGGGGGTGAGCTTCACGGAAGAGGAGATGGAGAGCTTTTTCAGCGGAAACGCCAGGAAATGGCTGAAGCTTGCCTAGTTTCCTTCATTCTCGCCCTTGAGAGACGACCAATCGTGGAGCAGCAGCTGTGGAGGTGGTTTTCGACAGCCGCTCCCACAGCCGCTCCGATACTTCTGAAAGGGGCTCCCGGAGTTGCGTGGAGGCTGGGATCGAGCCCTTCTCTGATTCATCCGTTTCCCTGAGAAGAAAACCCGTACTTGCTTCTCATTCTTTCAGATATTTCCCTTGTCAGGTGAAACACCCTATCGGATTGGTCTTCGGTTAGAAGGACGGTTTCACAACAGGGTAACACCCAGGAGGAAGATGCCAGCAATTCCTCATCAATCCCAGCTTTTACAAAACCGTCGATCGCTTTCTCAAGTTTTTCAACGAGACTTTGAAAAGTTTCCTTTTCCAGTAAATCTTCAATGACAGGCACAATTCCCCAGCCGATCATGCCGCCATCTTCGATAAACCTTCGAAACTCCCTTGCATAGAGCGAGGCTTCAACGGCGTGTTGATAAGCATCGAAATTGATTACGTCCGCATTGGTATCCGTAAGCAGAGACCAATCGATATTGGCACAGCAATGGATAAAAGTCGGACACGTCAAACCCACAAAACCCTCATTAATAGCGGATATCAAATCATCACGGTTTCCACTGCCCCCGGCTGAAGTAAAATTCACCAAAGTTGTTTCGGGCTGGTCTATGACGACTTCAACGCCTGGTATGTCTTCTTTTATTCTTATCTCCAGCCACTTACACTTCATGTTGATACCCTTGATGAGGACATCTCTCAATGTCTCATGAAATATGCACGGTTTGCCGTTTGCCTCTTGTTTCAACATATCCCCCAAGAGCACCGGACCTGCGCTTTGAACCAATATCCACTTGAGTTCAGGTGGAGGATTTTGCCTGATCGCGTCGATCATGGCTTCATAAAAAGGCGCGGTTTTAGGAGTGGTGGCAAAATAGTTCAAATCTCCCTGCTCGACCCGGTCATAAAATTCAAGGAGCTCCTCCTCTCGTTCTTCCGGCGGGGCCATGGTAATCCTCTTTTTTTCTCGATTGATCACAAGACAAGGAATGCCCTCCAACATCCATCGAATTCCGCGGGTCATGACCGGCAGAAAAGGGGCTTCCGGAAAGTTTTCAAGGATCACCTGCACACAATGGGCCTTATCTCGATAAGGAACAGCAGCAATGCCGGACGCTGCAAATTTTGGCTTTTGAAATCTGTTCTTCATACCGTGTATCCTCCCTGATGGCGAAAATAACCTTAAAGGACGAATCAAGAAGCAACCGGGAAAGGTCTGCTCCCGGTTGCCAACATCGATGCTGTATCCCTGCAATGAGGTACACCGAATACTCCTCTCTCCATACTTAGGGGTTCCGCCGTGCGTGTCAAGGATAAACTTATCGTGCCCGTTCAGGGGTTCAGAGTTCAGGGTTTGGATTCATTTCAGAAAGCACTTGATTCACGAGCTGCGGGCTGAGCGGTCGATTTTCTTCTGGATTATTCCGGGTTTTCAGGGTATCCTTGCTTTATGGTCGCAGGAGTAAATTGGCGCTTTTTTTAGAGCTCGAAGCTTTCAGCGATCCTTTTGCGTTTCGGGACTTGAGCAGCAGCCTGCCCCGGCGATGCAATAGGCCGGGATGACCGGTTCTTTAACGAATTTCGACCGGAGTTCATCGCGGAGCCGAGGCAGGCCAGGAACGGCGGCTGAACCGGGTGTGTGTCCCTGAGGAAGTGTTCCATATTTGCCTTGAAACTCATGGGCATCTCATCTCACCTCTTCTCTTCCAGTCCCGAAGCAAGGCTTGCGTCGTAACGGGTGCGCGGGTGAGGGGCACGGACCGTCAAGACGATGCGGGACGTTTCATATAGGCCGGGTCGCTGGCCTGGAGGGCCAGTCTAATCAAAGAGCGGAATCTTCATGAACCACATTCCAGTTGGATCGTCAAAGTCCCCCTTTCGAAAAGGGGGATTTAGGGGGATTTTCAAGCGCTTACAAGAAATCCCCCCCCCTGCCCCCCTTTACAAAAGGGGGGAGTTTTTGCCCTGGCACGGCCTCATGAAGTTTCATACGACGGGATGACTTGGGCCGGGTGTTCGGGCCTGGATTCTTTAGGGATTTGTTTGCCGTTTTGATCATCCAAGTCAACTTAAAACAAGGAGGGTGAACATGAAAAGAGCACTGATGGTATGTCTGTTGGCGGTGGTGGTGGGTTTTGGACTGGCCGGCCCCATCCATGCGGAGGACGGCGTGACGGATACGGAGATCGTCATCGGCTCCCACCAGGACCTGAGCGGGCCCATTGCAGGCTGGGGCATTCAGGTCAAGCTGGGACTGGAGATGAGGGCCAGGGAGATCAACGAGGCAGGAGGCATCCATGGGCGGAAGATTCGTTTGGTCATCGAGGACAGTGCCTACGATCCCAAGAAGGCCATCATGGTGACCAACAAGATGATCAGCCGGGACAAGGTTTTCTGCTTCATCGGGAACATGGGCTCGCCAACGGCCGGTGCAACGAAGCCGATCATCTCGAGGCACAAGATCCCGCAGATGTTTCCGCTGACGGCGGCGTCCCTCTTCTTTGAGCCGTACGACCGTTACAGCTTTGGGGGATTCGTGCCCTATTACGATCAGACGCGGTGTCTCGTCAAGTATATGGTGGAGAAAAAGGGGTTGAAGCGCTTCGGCCTGATGTACCAGGACGACGAGATGGGCGCGATCATGATGAAGGGCTTCGAGGACCAGCTCAAAGTTCACGCTCTGGAGCCCGTTGGCATGGAGTCTTACAAGCGGGGGGCCACGGATTTCAGCTCCCAGGTCGCCAAGCTGAGGAAGGCGGATGCGGAATTCGTCGTCCTGGCCACCGTGCTACGGGAAACGGTGGGGGGATTAAAGGAAGCGAAAAAGCTGGGATGGGATGTCCAGATGGGCGGCATGACGCCGACCTACACGAATTACGTGATTATGCTCTGTTTGAAGGCGGGCTTCTCCGCGGATGGGTACTGGGCTGCGGCTCAGACTCCCTATGTCATGGCGGATAGCCCGATTCCGTGGGTGCGGGAATGGTGGAAACGGCATGTGGAATGGTACGGAAAGGACCCCGACATGCCGACCACCGCAGGGTATGCGGGCGTGGATTTCTTTGCCTTAGCGGCCGAGAAGGCGGGAAAAGACCTCACGCGGGAGAAGCTGATCGACGCCATGGAAACCATGGAACCGTATCATGACAAGTTCGGCGGGGTTCCGGTCCAGTTCACCAAGACCAGCCATCAGGGTGCCGATCAAGTCATCATCACCAAGGTCGTGGAGAACCGGTTCGTAAAAGTCGGGGAGGCCAGCTTTAAGTAATTTCCGAAAGGAGCGAACCCGCAAAAAAAAGCCAGAAGAGGCCTTTGAGCATCTCCTTTCGCAATGACGGACAGGGATGCAGGAAGGCCTCTCTTTTGCCCTGTAGGAGTTGGGAAGCGGGATAGCCATCGGGTACTTGTGGTTCTTTGGCGGCCCGGTTGCCTTGGGCGGAGGTCTCCCGTTCGGTTTTCTGCGCACCAGTGCAGGGGTGCCCGTGATGCCCTTTCAGTGAAGGTGTGGGGGGGGACTCATCCGCTGATTTGATTGGGCATTCCTTTTGTATCAACGGCAGGAGAAAATCGCATTTTTTCTCTCGGAACTTCGTTGAGAAGGCAGGGCCGAGACAGCCCTGCCTTAAAAGTCATCCTGTCTTTTTTCTCATAGGGCCGTTTCCTATTTTCCCTTACTGGCCAATAGCATCCAGCACCCCGCCTACAAACTCTTCCGGACTCCAGGACCCGGGGCCGGAAGGGGGCGTGCATGCTCCAAGATGCACCAACACCAGTTGACGAGATGGGATCACGACAACATTTTGCCCCTCGTAGCCCCTGGCAAGATAGAGGTCATTGGGAACGCTCGGATAAAGCCTGTTGGACGGATCCGATGGACTCCCCGCATTCAAATACCAATATGCGCCATATTCGCCCAGGGGCGCTTTAGGCGTGGGTTTGGTTGTGTAAGCGACCCATCCTTCGGGAAGGATTCTCTCCCCCGCCCAAATCCCATCCTGAAGGTATAGAAGACCGAAGCGGGCCCAGTCCCTCGCCGTCGCATAGGAAAACGACGATCCTACGAAGGTGCCCGTGGCATCGGGTTCTATGACCGCACTCCTCATGCCGATTTTGTCAAACAGGGCGCGGCGTGGAAAGGCAAAGTAGTGCGCCAGTGAACCCCCGATGGCATTGCGCATAATCCGACAGACCAGATTCGGAGATCCACTGATATAGCGCCATCTGCTATCGGGTTCAACCTCCAGTGGTTTGGCTGCGGTGAAACCCGCGGAATCCGGCGTGCCAAAAAGCATGAAGGGGGTGTCTGAGAGTAGATCGGTATAGACTTCCACGAAATCGAGACCGCTGCTCATACGCAAAAGCTGATCCAGCGTAATCGCCGCCCTGGGATCTCCTTTGCCGCTCCATTCGCCCACGGCCGCCGGTTTGTCGATGGAAAGCATTCCCTTTCCAACCAGGATTCCCACAAGGGCGTTCGTGATGCTTTTGGTCATGGACCAGCCGATTAACGGTGTCTCCTTGGAAAATCCGGGGGCATATCGTTCTCCGATGATGCGGCCCTTATAGACGACAACCACGGCGCGCGTGCCCCAAATTCGCTTTTGATCTGCATAGGGTTCCGTAAAGGTTTTATCGATCGCGGCTTGGAGCTTTTCCTTGTTCACTTCGGCAGGGAGATCTTCCGTCGAAACCAGCTCCCCTTCGGGCCATAGCAGCTTTTGCCGGCTCAGGTTTGGTGGATAGGGGGTCGGGTCTCCTGTCTCCTGGGCAAGGATGTGCTCCTCCGTATGGTGGATGGCGCAAGTGCAACCCAGGCCCTCACGAAAAATGGCCTTTTGATCCGGCATCCCCATTCCCACGGTAACGGTGACCGTCTTCTCATCGTAGTCGATTTTTGCAGGAAAGGGGAAGTTGCTCAGTTCCTGTTTCTGAACGATGGCCGGGTCCCGATTTGAGACGAATACGGCGGAGCAGAGTATTTTGGCTTTATAGGCCCCCGCCACAGCCATGATTTTCGGGGTTTTCGCATACTGGGGTAGATCTTTGGCAAAGGTAACGGCTGAGAACGTGAATAGAAGCAGCAAGGAAGCAAGTAGAGCTTTACGGATTGGTCTTTTCATCATGAAACCCTCCTCTCTGTGTTAAAGGTTTGGGTCACGGTCGCGGCTGGAAGGCGCTCCCGAAGATGTGGAACACCACTTCGACAGCGACTGGAAGCCGGGGCCACAGATGGCTGGTCGGTGCTAGCCGGTGCTAGCGCACACCGATCACTCCTTTTTTCCTCCATGCCTCAATCTCTGCTTCGCTGTAACCCAACTCCAAGAGGAGTTCGCGGGTGTGCTCTCCCAGGAGAGGCGGCGGGCCGGCGATGGAACCGGGGGTTTCGTTCAGGCGGAAGGGAATGCCAAGCATCTTGAGAGGGCCTGCAACAGGATGAGCCACATCCACGATCATCTCGTTTTCCACCGCTTGCGGGTGTCGGAAAACCTCGTCCCTGCTCAGCACCGGTGCGTGGGGCACGTCCGCCTTCACAAGAGGGCCTACCCAGGCATCTCTCGGCTTCTTGACGAAGGTTTTGGCCAGTTCCTCGCTGAGGGAAGCGCCGTTCTGGGACCTTTTCAAGGGTGTGTCGAAACGGGGATCGGTGAAAAGATCCTCCCGCTCCAGGGCGCTGCAAAGTCCCTTCCACTGTTCCTCCGTCAAGGCCACCTGCATGATATATTTGCCATCCTCGCAGCGGTACGGGCTGTAGAAGTCCATCAGGGAGAGGGCCTCCTTTTTCTCTTCATCCAGTTCCTCTTCCTTCCTCACCAGGTCAGGCAACTGCATGAGGAGGGTCTGGTTGAAGAGAGCCATGTCCACATGCTGCGCGATGCCGGTCCTCTCTCGCACAAAGAGTGCCAGCGATATGGCGTATGCCACCATGATGGCTGTGGAACAATCGGACACCCAGATGCCCGTACCCATGGGGGAACCGTCGGGAAACCGGCGATGGAGGGCTCCCGCCAGGGCTTGAATGACCAGGTCGAACGCAGGCTGGTTCGCGTAGGGGCCCTTTTTGCCGAAGGGAGTCAGGGTGAGGTAGATCAATTTTGGGTTGAGTTCCTTTGCCTTCTCGAAGTGGATTTGGAGCCTTTCCGGCACTCCCTTGCGGTAGTTGTGCATCAGCACGTCGGCCTGTTGGATGAGGCGGTGGAGAATGTCTCCGGCTTCCTTTTCCTTGAGGTTGAGGACGATGCCGCGCTTGCTGCGGTTCATGGCCATATAGCTCCTGTCCTCGCCGCCGATGGGAGGGTCGAGAAAGATCCGCCGCGAGAAATCTCCCTGAGGAGGTTCCACCTTGATCACGTTGGCTCCCTGTTCGGCCAGATACATGGCACCCCCGGGGCCTGCCCAACCCTGGGTAAGGTCCAGGACGGTGATCCCGTCAAGAGCTCGCATCATTTCAACGTACCTCGCAATGTTTCATTCATTCCGCTAGTCGCGGCTGGAAGGCGCTCCCACAGCCGTGGAAACCACCTCCACAGCTCCTGGAAGCCGCTCCCACAGCCGTGGAAACCACCTCCACAGCTCCTGGAAGCCGCTCCCACAGGTCGTGGTGATACCGTACAGTGCAGCCGAAAAACAAACGTCCCTCGCGGCGGAACCGTCAGAAAAGCTCCCACAGTTGCTCCTTGTCGCGGAGCGCCGCGGTTGTTTCCGAGAGGATGATGTCTCCCACTTTCATGATATAGGCCCTTGCGGCCACCTTGAGGGCCTGTTTCACGTTCTGTTCCACCAGAAAAATGGCAGTCCCCATTCGCCGGTTGATGGTCTGCACGGTTTCCATGAGCTGTTCCACGAGAAGGGGTGCAAGGCCAAGGGAAGGCTCATCCATCATGAGGAGCTTTGGCTTCGTCATCAGTGCCATGGCCACGGAGAGCATGCGCTGCTGGCCGCCGCTCAGTGTTCCGGCGATTTGCCACGCCCTTTCTTTCAGGATGGGAAAAAGGCGGAAGATTTCCTCGTAACCGGTGTCAACCTCGCCGGGGTCGTGCACGGTGTAGGAGGCAAGCTCCAGGTTGTATGCAACGGTCAGGTCGGGAAAGAGGCCCATTCCCTGGGGAACATAGGAGATTCCCTTGCTTACGTTCTCTTTGGCCGGCCATTCCGTCTTATCTTCGCCGTAGAAATGAATTTTTCCTCTGAGGGGCCTGATCAATCCCATGATTCCTTTGAGGGTCGTCGTCTTTCCGGCACCGTTATGACCCAGGAGGGTGACGATCTCGTGCTCCTGGATTCCGAGGGAGATGCCCCTGACCACCACCTTGTTTCCGTATGCAAGGAAGACCTGCTCCAGCGACAACCCCATGATCATCCTCCGCCGAAATAAATATCCGCCAGGGTCTTGTCAGCGAAAATGTCCTCCGGGATGCCTTCGGCAAGCATGCGCCCTTCGGCCAGGAAACAGACCCAATCCGCGATGTGGCGCATCACGTCCAGGTTGTGTTCCACGATACAGATCGTCTTCCCCTGGGCCGGCAAGGTTTCGATCAGGTGGAGGATTCTGGAGATGCTGTTTGGATCAAGACCGGAAGTGGGTTCATCCAGGAGCAGGAGTTCAGCTCCGGTCGCCAGCAGCCGGGCCAGGGACAGTAACTTCTGCTCGGCGTAAGAGAGGTTTTCCGTCAGTTCGTCCCGTTTGGATGCCAGTCCGACGAATTCGAGACAGGAAAGGGCCTCTTGGCGGTTTTGCCCTTCCTCCGGAGAAAACGGCCACAGAGCCAGTGCGAAATTTTCTCCTTTTTGCTTCGGCCTGGCCACCAGGACGGTGTCGAGGACGGTCATGTGTGGAAAAAGCCGGAGTTCCTGGAACGTTCGCGCCATTCCCAACCGCGTTTTCAGATGGGGAGGCAGTGCGGTGATATCTTTCCCCCGAAGAAGCACCTTCCCCCTGTCCGGAGGGAAAAAGCCCGTGACAAGATTGAAGAAAGTGGTTTTCCCCGCCCCATTGGGACCGATGAGCCCGGTGATCCGCCCCTGCCTTAAGCCGATGCTTAGCTCATTGACTGCCAGGATGCCCCCGAAGTGCTTGGAGAGACCGTGGGCCTCCATGAGGAAGGTCTCCGTCACCGGCGCCCCTTTCCTCTCATGCACCCCGGAGGGGGCGGTCGAGCGGGAGGGAAGGGCCGTCCAGTAGCCCTTTTCCGGATCCGCCGTTGAGGTGTTTTCATGCTCGGATGGAAGACGATCCAGCGGAACCGGCTTGGGCGCTTTGTATTCCCCGATCAGTCCCTGCGGTCGAAAACGCATCATGGCCATGAGCATAAGGCCGTAAAGAATGTGCCGAAACGGGCCGGCGATGGCTTCGGAAAAGCCGCGGACGAACCGCAGGAGTTCGGGCACGGCCACGAGGACGAGGGCACCCAAAATGGATCCGTAGAAATTTCCCGAACCGCCAAAAACCACCATGGCGAGGATAAACACCGACTCGTTGAGGGTGAACGTGAAGGGATTGATAAACCCGATGTAGTGTGCGTATAGGCTGCCGGCCACAGCGGCCAGAGCACCGGAGATCATGAATACGATCACTTTTGCGGACACAACGTTCTTGCCGAGGGCCCTGGTGGCTTCTTCATCATCCCGGATCGCCTTTAAAACCCGTCCGAAAGGAGATTGTCCCCACCTCAGGGCAATCCACAGGATGAGGGCTGTAATGAGACCGATGCAGAGCAGGGCCTGCCACTTTGCCCTGAGAGCGAGCCCGAAGATGCTGATTTTCGGAATGCCTATGATTCCCCCTTCGCCCCCGGTGAAGGAGACCAGGTTCATCATCAGACTGTAAATGACCATCTGAAAACCGAAGGACAGGACCACGAGATAGTGGCTTCTAACCCGCAGGGCCGGTATCCCGATCACAGCGCCTGAAGCCGCCGTGATCAAAACGGCAGCCACCAGGGAGGCCCATATGTTCAACCCGAGCTGCAAAGCGAGCAGTGTGGAAGCGTAGGCACCAATTCCGTACATCGCGGCGTGAGCAAGAGAAAAGAGCGCGGTGAAGCCCATCAAGAGATTGTAGGAGATACTCAGGATCGCGTAGATGAGAACGAGAACGGCCACGTGAAGAAAATATTCCATGACTCTCCAGCCCCTCAACGTGTCTTTTGGGCCAGTATGCCCTCAGGTCGCAGGATGATCAGGACGATCACGATGCCGAAGGCGATGGCGTATTGCCATTCGGAGGGTATTCTGATCACGCTCAGATTGATGGCCACCCCAAGGATGAACCCGGATACGGCTCCGCCGGGGATACTCTCCACGCCGCCCATGATGACCGCAATGGCCCCGATAAGGACCGCCATGGTCCCCATGTAAGGGTTGGCTCCCTTTTCCAGAAGACTGAGGACGCCTGCCACGCCGATGAGGGCCGATCCGATGGCAAAGGCGAGGAGAAAGACTTTCGGTGCGTCAATTCCAACCACCTCGGCCATCTCCGGATTGCTGGCCACAGCCTGCAAAATCCTGCCGGTTCGAGTCCTGTAAAGGAACCAGATCAAGCCCACGACCAGAAGGAGACTGATGATCACGATCGTAAGCTGGATACTGGTGAAGGCCACGGGCCCAACGAAGATCGCCTTTGGATGAAACCCTGTGATCGGCTTGATGTCGCTCCCCATCACCAGGGCGATGAAATTCTCCACCACGATGAGCGTACCCAGAGAGGAAATCAGAATCGCCAGAGGGGTTGAGAGGATCCTCCTCAGGGGCCGATAGGTCAGGAGTTCTATGGCCACCCCTGCCAGGGAGGAGACGGCCACGGCAAGGAGCGCCGAGAGGATCAGGGGAATGCGGAGATAGTTGGTGAAGATGAGGCAGGCATAGGCCCCGATGGTGAACACAATCCCGTGAGCGAAGTGGAAGGTCTTGGTCACCTTGAAGATCACTCCCCAGCTCACCGCAAAGAGCGCGTAAAGGGATCCCAGGATGATGCCGATCGTGGCCAACTGCGCAAACAATTCCATGGTCGTTCCTTTTCAAGGGACCGCGATTCTCGATGGGTGCAGGCGGTGAGAGCAGGGAGCTTGGGGGCGATTCTCCCGGCGCAGCATCCCCTTTGCTACTGGAGCTCCACTTTTCCCAGGAGCTGAGATTTCCCCCCTTCCTGGATCTCGTAAACCGCCATGGCCTTGGTGCAGCTCCCGTCGTCTCGAAAGGTGATTTTTCCCTCGTAGATGGTGTCGAAGGAGCGGATCTTCAGCAGGGCTTCTATCAGATTCTCACCGGTGTAATAATCCCCGCCCTTCTTCCTGGCTTCCTCGATCAAAGCTTTCAGGATATAAGTGATCTCATAGGCATTGGCGCCCCACATGTCCGCTTTCTTACCGGTTCTTTTCTCGTATTTTTCCACGTATTTTCGCGTCCACGCCTTCTCGCTGTTCGGATTGAAATAGTCCTGAACATAGAAATACCCCTTGGAACCGGGTCCTGCCGCCTTGTAGATGGCGTCGCTCCAGATGAAGCCGTAAGCGGGCTGGTTCATGCCCAGTTCTCTTGCCTGTTTGAGAGAGTATCCCAGGTCCGTGCTGTAAAAATAATTGAAGATACATTCGGGCCTGGTCAGACGCATTTTGGCAAGCTGCACGTGAAATTCGCTGGCTCCCAGCTCGGCCGTTTCAATGGCCACGATTTTGCCCCCCCATTTTTCCCACACCTTTTTCACATAGTTTTTGAGTGTGACGCCCGAGGTATCATTGGGGTGAAGGATCGCCGCCTTTCGGTATCCCCTATCCCAGGCCACCTTGGCTGTTCCTTCGGCGAGGACGTTTCCCACAAGACGGCTGTTGAAAAGATAGGGCAGGTTGATCAGTTGAGGGCTCCAGGCTCCGAAGTTGATCTGGAGGACCTTATGCTCTGCGGCGATGGGTTGGCATGCAAAGTTGGGAGGGCTGAAGGTCACCAGCACAAAGGGAACCTTATCCATATTGACCAGCTTGAGCATCCCGCTGACCGCGGCTTTGGGATCTCCGCTCTTGTGATCCTCGACGATCGCCTCCAGGGGTTTCCCGGCGATGCCCCCGGCCCCATTGATCTCTTCAATGGCGATCTCTGTCCCGGGAAACCACACGGTGTGAAGCCATGCCGTCGGACCCGTTACACAAGAAATAAACCCGAATTTGAATTTGTCAGGATCCTTGGGTGGTTCTGCGAGGACCGGATGAAACCAGACCGCAATCAAAGAGAGTAGAAAAATGCCGACCATGATTTGCCTTTTCATAATAGCCTCCTTTTTGATTAAAAGCCTGGGTTTATTGACGATTTGGATTTTCTTGACTTCGACTTCTTCAACCACCGTTCTTCGATTGGGGATGCTCGGTTCGAACGGGGCTTATCCACACGTTCCTTCTCACGAATTAGTGGGACAGGGGGTCCCTTCCGTCACCACTGGCACAAAAGAGGTTTGGTAAGGATTTGGGGTAACCGTTCAGAGGTTCAGGGTTCACTGTTCAGGGTTACCTTTCTTTCGCTGACTTACCCTTTTTTGTGAGGCCGGAAACCTTGCAAGTTGGATCTCGGCCGGCTGCCACGCCCTTGATATCCTCGAATCGTTCCATTCCCACGGACTCTCCCTTCAGAGCGAATGTGTCAACGGTCCAGGTTTGAACTAAATTCCCTACCTCCAACCTTGAACCGGTGAACGATTACCCTTTGGATTCTCAAAAAAACAGCTGCCTGTTTAACGAAGGGCTTGCTTTTGCCGAAGGATGGTACTTTTGATCACCCAACCTGTCAACAACAAACTGTTGCGCTCTTGACGACCTCTTGAAAACCCTGTACCGGTGCTGAGGGGATGCCCGCCTCACCCTTGCCCTCTCCTGCGATCTCGGCGAGAATCCACCCTTGACAGGGGGGTCTTTTCACTATAGTGAGGCATTGGTGTCCAAAATGTATGGAACTTTTTTCGCAACACATTACATGGAAATACAGCTAACCCGTCATGCCGGTGAAAACTGGCATCCAGAAGACAGCTCCAAGACCTTTGACCCTGGATTCCGGCTTCGCGACGCGGCATAGCGCCGCTTCGGCGCGATGACGGTTCGCCGGAATGACAAAACGAGGTTATAATCAGGATGTGCCTTGTATTCCCTCCTCATTGTTGCATTTGAGAAGCTCCTTTTTATCCATTTTGGACAAGAGTGATAGTGAGGCTCTTAATAATCTTCGGAGACAAAAAGAGTTTCTTGTTTACCTGGGCTTGCTTTCCGTGTAGAGAAACAGATGGAGAGGACATGGCAAAAGCGTAACCGGTACAAAGGGACTCTGTGAGCTTGCAAGGAAAGACATACAAAGCGAACTCAGAACTCGGCAGCGGGCGCGTGCGCTGTTTTTCCTTTTCCAATCATAGGCTTCGTATTACCCAGATCACCACCTTTTGCCCGGATATCATTGGGCCGGGGCCTTGCCATCAGTATCTTGTGGACAACGGTGAGGTCTTGATCCTCTTTGACACGGGAATACCAACCCATCTTGTCCAGACGATGCTCTTCAAATGGCGGAACCAGCCTATGCCGCCTGAGGTCAAGGCGCTGCCACCAGATCACAGCGAGCGGGAATTGCGTGAAGGTCTTAAGTTAGCCGGTTATGCCATCAAGGATATCAATTTTTTGGTCGTCTCCCACGGACATGCAGATCACTATACGATGGGGCCAACGATCCTAGGGGAGGGAGACATACAGACCATCGCTCATATCCATGATACCCCGGAGATTTGTAACCCCTGGGGAATGCTCAACCTCTGGATCTCGCGCAGGCCCCAGATGATGGCCACCGGAATGCCTCCCCCCAGGCCCATTGATCCTTCTTTCGTCAGAACGTTTGACAAGCGGGCACCGGATTTTTCTTTCAGGATCGACTGGCCCGTTTTTGTGGAAGGGCCCCTTCGTGTCAAAGGATCGGAAGTGCGGGGCATTGCCGTAAAGCATCTGCCCGGGCATTCGCCCGGAAGCATCAGTTTGATCATCGGGGACGGGGAGGCCAGGGTACTCCTGTGCGGTGACACCATCCTTTTTCCCATCACACCTCACCCCAATGATCTCCTGCTCTACCTGAGGACCCTGGAGGACCTGGAAAAACTTGAAAATATCGCACTCGCACTTCCGGGCCATGGGAAGGCGGTGCGTGACCTGAAGGGGAGGGTCATCTTCCTGAAGAAGCACCATCGCGGACGTCTGAGATGTACTTACGAGGCGTGTAAGAAGCCCAGGTCTGTATGGGACATAGCAACGATGCATCGTTATTTTGATGTATACGTGGACCCCGCAAAGTTCAATCCTCTGGCCGGCACGGAAGCCCTGGTGCACATGGAGCTGTTGAAGATGGTCGATGGTCTTGACCGGGTCTCCATTCACAACGGCGTCCATTATTTCCAGAACTGCGGGGAACCCTTCGAGCTCGTGTATGGGCGAATCACGGATTTGGTGAGGAGCAGGGATCAAACCAGCATGATGAGGTACTAGTGCCTAATTACAAAAGTCATCAATATTTCCAAACACCGTCATCCCGGCGCGTCACCCCGGTGAAAACCGGGGCGGGATCCAGGACCTGCTGAAAATACTGGATTCCGGCTTTCGCCGGAATGACTGAGAAGGCTTTCAAAATTCGGTGCATTATTTTTGCAATTTGACGCTAGAGGGCTGGTAGGGTGGGTGCTGGGTACTGGGTACTAGGTGCTGGGTGCGGGTTGCGCGTTGGCGGGTTGCGAGTTATCGGGGTAAGAAGTTCGGTGTTGTCGGAGAACGGACAACGGAGAACGGCGCGAAGCGCCCTGTCGGTGAACGGACAACGGTGAACGGATCGGGGGTGGAAATATGGGTCGCGATCGAGAAAATCAGACCTTGCTCGGAGCATATCGGGCACTGGACTTGACGGATGAAAGGGGATTCTTGTGCGGCCGGCTTCTCGCGGATCTGGGTATGGATGTGATCAAGGTGGAAAAACCGGGAGGAGACCGTGCCAGAAATGTCGGCCCCTTTTACAGGGATGTACCCGACCCGGAAAAAAGTCTCTACTGGTTCGCTTTCAATGCCAATAAGCGAGGAATTAGTCTCAATTTAGAGCAGGCGGACGGACGGGAGCTCTTTCGAACCATGGTGAGCAAAGCGGATGTGGTGATTGAATCCTTTGCTCCGGGATACCTGGAATCCCTGGGGTTGGGTTACGCGTCACTGAGCCGACTGAACCCTGGTATCGTCATAGTTTCCATCAGTCCCTTCGGTCAGACGGGCCCCTATGGTGACTACAAGGCTTCCGATCTTGTGGTGACCGCACTGAGCGGGTATCTAACCCTTTGTGGAGACCCGGACCGAGCCCCGGTCCGCATCGGTTTTCCTCAAGCCTATCTTCATGCCTGTGCGGATGCTGCCTCCGGGGTGGTAACGGCCCTTTACCAGAGAGGATTGACCGGTGAAGGAGACCACATCGATGCGGCAGCGCAGGCCTCCATGGCCCATGCCACCATGGATACCTTGGCAACCTGGACATTTCTCGGTATGAACGTGAAGCGGGTGGGCTCCAAGCGGGTAAGACCCGGATCGGACACGATTACCCCCGCCATCTTTGAATGCAAGGACGGGTATGTCTATTTCGTTCTGTACGGTGGTTTGGTGGGCGCTCGAGGAAACCAGGCCTTAATGGATTGGATGGATAGCGACGGTCTGGCGACGGATTTCCTGAGGGGGATCGATTGGACGAAGTTCGATCTGTACGCACCGCACGTGGACCAAAACTATATAGACCGGATCATGGGACCGCTGGGTGAGTTCTTCAAGAGGCACACGAAAAAGGAACTCTTCCAGGGAGGCATTCAGAGGCATATCATGGTCTTTCCTTTGAATGATACGAAGGACCTGACCGAAGACCCTCAGCTCGCTGCAAGGCAGTACTGGGCTGAACTTGAACATCGCGAACTGGGGGACAGGATCACCTACCCCGGGCCGTTCGTCAAGTTGAGTGCAACGCCTGTCAGACTTGGGCGCCGCGCTCCACTGATTGGTGAGCATAACGAAGAGATCTATGTGGGGGAGTTGAGTTTGTCCAGGGAAAAGGTCCTCTACCTCAAGGAAATTGGGGTGATCTGATTCTTTGCGGTGAGAATCGATCTTCAATGCGGACATGTACGACCATACGACCTTTCTGTGAACGAGGAGGCGATCATGGCAAAACAGGTCTTTGAAGGGCTCAAAGTGGCTGAGTTTGCATGGACCGGGGTCGGTCCAATACCAGGTACCTACCTGGCGTCTCTCGGAGCCACGGTGGTGCGGGTCGAATCGGCCACGAGGCCGGACCCTCTTCGAACAATGGGGCCATACAAGGATCGTATTCCGGGCATCAATCGCAGCGGCTTCTATAATCCGGCAAATACCAACAAGTACGGCCTCGCGCTGAATATGAAATACCCAAGGGCCAGGGAGGTGGCCCGAAGGCTCATTGAATGGGCCGACGTGGTGACCGAGGCCTATACTCCGGGCACCATGGCGAAATGGGGGCTCAGTTACGAGGAAGTGCGAAAATTTAAGCCTGATGTGGTTTACTACAGCACTTGCATGGCGGGTCAAAACGGACCCTACGCCCCCATTCCCGGTTTTGGTGCACAATTGACGGGTATGTCCGGTTTTAGCGTAATCACAGGCTGGCAGGATCGTACCCCTTCTGTGCCTTACGGCGCCTACACGGATTTCATCAACATCCGGCTTGCCATCCTGGCACTGGTTAGCGCTTTAGATTATCGACGTCGAACAGGGAAGGGCCAGTACCTTGATTTCTCCCAGTATGAGGGAGGGGTGTCGTTTCTCGCCCCTCTCATTCTCGACTACAGGGTGAACAAGCGAGTCGCAAACCGGGAGGGCAATCGGGACCGCCGCTATGTGCCACACGGAGTTTACCGCTGTCTGGGGGAGGACCGGTGGTGTGCCATTACAGTCTGCAATGACAATGAGTGGCAGGCCTTGTGCAAGGTTCTTGGCAACCCTGAATGGAGCCGAAGCGAAAAGTTCGCCACCTTTACCGGAAGAAAGAAAAACGAAGAGGAGCTGAATCGGTTCATTGAAGAGTGGACGGTGGACCGCTCCCCGCAGGAAGTCATGGAGGTGATGCAGAAAGCCGGGGTCCCCGCCGGGGTCGTCATCAACTCCGAAGGCATGATGAAAGATCCACAGCTTCAGCACCGCCAGGCTTTCGGTACAGTGAAGCACAGTGAGATCGGAGAGCATGTGGCGGTCGATTTCGGCTCGGGATTTCGGTTTCGAAACCAAAAGCCCGAGTTCAGGATGCCTTCCCCGTGCGTTGGTGAACACTCCGAGTACGTGTGCACCAAGTTTCTGGGCATGTCCGACGAAGAATTCGCAGCCCTCTTCGGGGAAGGGATCTTCGAGTGAGAGGATATGAAAAAATCTTTTACGGGTGGTGGATTGTCCTTGCCTGTTTCATCATCAGCCTCTACCTTGGAGGTTCCATCTTTTTCGGGTTTACGGCTTTTTTCGAACCCCTTAGAAAGGAATTTGGCTGGAGCTATACCCAGATATCGTTTGCCGCCAGCCTGCGGGGCCTGGAAATGGGGTTTTGGTCGCCCATCGTAGGGTTCCTGGTGGACCACTTCGGCTCCAGGAAACTGATCCTTGCAGGCGTCGTCGCGGTAGGTCTGGCGCTGGTCCTTCTCAGTTTGACCCAGTCCCTGGCCATGTTCTACGTGGGTTCTGTTCTTCTCGCCTTCGGTGCCGGCGGGTGTGCCAGCGTGGTGACCATGACGGTGGTGGCCAACTGGTTTCACAAGAAGGTGGGCGTGGCACTCGGGATCATGGCCTCCGGCTTTGGTGCCAGTGGCTTGATCGTCCCCCTGATCGTATGGCTTATCGACGTTTCCGGCTGGAGGTCCACTTTCTTCCTCCTGGGCCTGGGAATGTGGATCCTGGGTATCCCCCTGTCGTTGATCATTCGAAACAGGCCGGAACAGTACGGCTACCTTCCTGACGGCCAGAGACCCGAGTTGGAGCCGTCGATGCCTGGAATTCAGGAGGCCGGAAAGGAAATGGGTTTCAAGGAGGCCCTTGGCAAGGGATCTTTTCTCTACCTGAACGTGGCCGAGGGGATCCGAATGATGACTATCGCAACGGTGGCAACCCATGTGATGCCTTACCTCAAGAGCCTTGGTGTCCCGAGATCCACCGCCGCGCTGGTGGCGGCGGGGATTCCCCTTTTCAGTATCATCGGAAGATTCGGCTTCGGATGGCTTGGGGATGCCTTCGATAAGAGGATGGTCATGGGGGCGTCGTTTTGTTTTATGGGCTTGGGATTATTGGCTTTCTGCTACGTAAATGTCCTGTGGGTGCTCTTGCCGTTTCTCCTGTTTTTTTCTCCAGGCTTCGGCGGTGCCATGGTCGTCCGGGGGTCGATCATAAGGGAGTATTTCGGCAGGGGCTCCTTCGGCAAGATGATCGGGATCACCATGGGCGCTGGAGCGATTGGCGGAATCATCGGGCCTACGGTCGCCGGCTGGGTGTTTGACGTCACGGGGAGTTATCGTCCGGTCTGGTTCGCTTTCATGGCCGTCATCGCGTTGACAACGGTTCTGATAGCGAAAATCAGGTAACACTGCGGAATCGCGAGTCCGTATGCGGTTTGAAGGAGCCCTCTATGGATTTCGACTTCACCGATGAACAGAGAATGCTCAAAGACTCGGCAAGAAAGCTGATGGAGCGAGAGATCGTTCCGTTTTTGGCCGGTTTTCCTGAAAATCAACCGCTGCCCCTGGAGGAGATCAAAAACCTATTGAAGAAACTGATTCCTCTTGGCTACCTGGGAAGCACGATCCCCGAGGAATGGGGAGGGGCGGGTCTGGATTATCTGACCTATGGCCTTCTCCTGGAGGAAGCGGAACCTTCCATCTTCGGACTGGTCATGCTTCAGGCAGGGACAGCGAGGTCGGTCTACTTGCTGGGGAACGAGGATCAGCGAAGAGCTTTTATCCCGCATCTGGTTTCAGGCGAAAAGGTTGGATGCTCAGCCATCACGGAGCCCAATGTGGGCTCGGATACTGCAAACATTCAGACCAGAGCAGTCCTGGATGGCGACCAATACATCCTCAATGGAACCAAAATGTGGATAACGAACGGGTCCTTCGCGGACATGGCTTTTGTTCTTGCCGGCGCCGATCCGAGTAAAGGCCCGAAGGGGCTGTCTCGATTTATCGTGGACAGGGACATCTCACCCTATGAGACTCGACCCCTAGCGATCATGGAAGACAATGAGCAGATCCCCAGCGTTGGAGAGCTCATCTTTGAGAACTGTCGCATCCCCAAGGGGAACCTTCTGGGAGGTGCCGGAGCGGGCTTGAAAGACACCTTCAGGGGATTCCAGGCCGCCCGGTGCTTTGTGGCGCTGAACAGCGTCAATATCGCACAAAGGGCCATTGAGGCAGCCGTCCGGTACGCAAAGGAGAGGAACCAGTTCGGAAGGCCCATTGGACAATTCCAGCTCATCCAGGCCATGATCGCCGACATGACATCCTTGACCGATGCCGGGAGGTTCCTTGCCTACCGGGGCCTCGCGATGGTCGACAAAGGGGTGCGCTGCGCGAAGGAGACCTCCCTGGCCAAGTTCTATGCCACGGAGGCCGCGGTAAAGGTCACGTCCATGGCCATCCAGATCCATGGTGCCTATGGTCTTTCCAGGGAGTACCCCGTGGAAAGACTCTTCAAGCAGGCGAGGGTCATGACCATTCCCGATGGAACCACACAGATCCAGAAGCTCATCGTGGGCCGGGAGGTCACAGGGCTTCGGGCCTTTGTTTGAGGGGAAAAAACGCTTTACTTGAAAATGTGAGATTTCAAACGGGTCACCTTCATTTTTTTGTCGTTGGACTTTGCCATTTGGCATGATGGTATGCTGAAGTGGCAAGACGATGGGTGTGCCGTTTCAGATCCTGTAGAGATTAAGACGCGGATCGAGAAAGGAGGTTTTTCTATGCAAAGCGGGGAGTCAAAGAAAAAAGTGCCCATCAAAGAAGGGCTTTTCAAACCCCCCGGCAACGGTGAGCCGGGGCATCTCATCGGCAGTAAATGCAGGCAATGCGGTGAGTGTTTTCATCCCAGGCGGGTGGTTTGTGCAAATTGCTATAGCGAGGACATGGAGGAAGTGCCCCTGGGCAAAAGGGGAAAAATCTATACGTATACCATCGGTCGGGTGGCGTATCCGGGGAGGCCGGTAAAAGCCCCTTTCATCTCGGCACAGATAGACCTCCCCGAAAAGGTGCGCGTTCTCGGTCTTGTTACGGACCTCGATCTCAACGAGATCAAGATCGGTGACGAGGTGGAACTTTACTTCTGGAAAACCGGGGAGGATGACCAGGGCAATGAAGTGACGGCCTATGCCTTTCGGCCCGTTTCGAAGTCTTTCCACAAAGGGAGGTGAGGAACCATGAAGAAAGAGGCGGTCATACTTGGCGTGGGAGTGACCAAGTTCGGACGAGTCACCGGGCGGAGCCTGGTGGAGATGGCCCGGGAGGCCGGACTCAAGGCCCTGAAGGATGCAGGGGTGGATTTCAGGGACATCCAGATCGGGTTCTGCGGTCACGTGAACCAACCCACCGGTGCGGGAATGGAGTGTTTTGCCGAACTTGGCCTGACAGGGATTCCCGTGACCAATGTGGAAGTGGCTTGCGCCAGTCAGAGCCGGGGGGTGCTGCTGGCCGCAGACATGATTGCCGGCGGTGCCTATGATTTGGCGCTGGTCATCGGGATCGAGAAGATGCCGAGAGGGATGGTGCCTTTGAAGGGAGATCCCAGCGACATGCCTTACCATTTCATGACGGGCATTATGCCCATGCCGGGTATTTATGCCATGGAAGCCCAGCGGCATATGCATGAGTACGGCACCAAGCCCGAGCATTTCGGCAAGGCGGCGGAAAAGGCGCACCGCAATGGCAGCCTCAATCCCAACGCCACGTATCGGGAGGTGTATAGTCTTGAAGAGATCATGAATTCGCGCATGGTCGCCGATCCCATCACCATGCTTATGTGCTCGGCCAATGCGGACGGTGCGGCCGCCACGGTGGTCTGTTCCAAGGAAAAAGCGAAGCGGTACACCAGCACGCCGATCTCTCTCGTGGGTTGGGCCGGAGGAACTCCCATGTATGCGAAGGGGGAAGGAGGCGGTTTTTCTGAGGGGCCGGCCGAATACCTTGCCAAAAAGGTTTACGAAATGTCCGGGGTCGGCCCGGAAGAGGTGAAGGTCGTTCAACTGCACGATGCCTTCAGCCCCGGGGAGATCTTTACCATCGAAAAACTCGGCCTTTGTCCCCACGGGGAGGGTGGTTTCTTTGTATGGGAAGGAAATACGGAAATCGGGGGAAAGGTTCCGGTCAATACCGATGGAGGTCTCGTGAGCTGCGGGCATCCCATGGGGGCGAGCGGCGGCCGGATGATCGCAGAGCTTTACTGGCAGCTCAAGGGAATTGCCGGGGAAAGACAGGTGCCGGGAGAGCCCAAAGTGGCTTTGCTTCATAATCAGGGCATCGGCGGTGCCAACGTGATGATGTTCAGGAAGTAGGCTCTGATTCAAAACGAATACTGGAGGGGACATGGGAAACGTTCTATGTGAGATGCTGGGGATCGATTATCCGATTCTCCTGGGTGGAATGCTCTTTGTGGGAAGATCGGGACTGGTGGCGGCGGTTTCCGAAGCCGGGGGTCTTGGTGTCCTCGGTGCGGGCGCCATGGGAATCGAGGAACTCAAGGAGGAGATCGGGAGGATCAAGGCTCAGACCGATCGGCCTTTCGGGCTCAACATCCCTGTCCGGAGACCCAAGGCGGAGCTATTGATCCAGGTGGCTGCGGAAGAATCGGTGAAAGTGGTGACCACATCGGCGGGAGACCCTTTCCGGTATACAAAACTCCTCAAGGAAGCGGGAATCGCGGTGATTCATGTGATCCCCACGGTCGCCCATGCCCTCAGAGCGGAGGAAGCCGGCGTGGATGCGGTCGTGGCCGAAGGCTCGGAGTCGGGAGGATATATCAACACCGAAGAGGTCACAACCCTTGCCTTGGTGCCCCAGGTGGTGGATGCGGTTTCCATTCCCGTCATCGCCGCGGGAGGAATCGCCGACGCAAGAGGGTTCGTCGCCGCGCTGGCCCTCGGTGCGGCAGGTATTCAGATGGGCACCCGTTTCCTGGCCACCGAGGAATCCATTGTTCCCGAGGACTACAAGCGGGCGCTGGTGCTTGCCAAAGATACGGATACGACGGTGGTCCGGGGGCAGAGGGCGGCGCACCGGGACCTGAAGAAAGAACTGCTCCAACGGGTGAGCAGCGAGTCGGAGCAGAATCGGCTGATCCAGGTGGAAGAGATGGTCGAACGGTTTGAAAAGGAAGAAATGAAGGAGTATCCCAAGGACGGCGTGAAGTGGGCCGGCCGCTCCGCCGGGCAGAGCGCCGGGCTTGTCCGTGAAATCCTGCCGGTCAAAGAGGTGATTGACCGGATCATGGAAGGGGCCGGCGAGATCCTGGGCCATTTGCCGCGGCGGCTCGGCTGAAGAGACCCCGGGGGTAAAAGATCCTTGAATACCCAAAAAAGCTCCCCGAGCGTTTGTCCCGGTGCTTATGGGATCGAGGTGGAGATCCTGTTCGGCGTTTTCGGTGGGGGCTTGAAATGGAATTGGCGGAGCGTTTTCGACGAAATGTGTATACCCTATAGCAGAGAGGTGATTCAATGAGTTTTCCACTTGAAGGAATCCGGGTGCTGGATTCCGCGCACCAGTATCCGGGCCCATACTGTTCCATGCTGCTGGCGGATCTGGGGGCGGAGATCGTAAAAGTCGAGAGGCCGGACACGGGAGACCCGGCGAGACAGCTTCCCCATTTCTTCCGAAGCATCAACCGCAGCAAGAGAAGCCTTACCCTCAACCTGAAACATCCAGAGGCAAAGGAGATCCTCTTGCGGTTGGTGGAGCGCTATGATGTGTTCACGGAGGGTTTTCGGCCCGGGGTTGTGAGCCGGCTGGGCATTGACTACGAAAACCTTCGAAAGATCAATCCTCGCCTGGTTTACTGTTCCATCACCGGCTACGGTCAGGAGGGTCCCTATCGGGATCTTCCGGGTCATGACCTGAATTACCAGGCCATGACAGGAATGCTGCAATGTTTCCAGGACCGGGAAGGCAATTATGTGGCGCCCGGGGTGGCCATCGGGGACCTCTCCTCAGGCATGTTCGCGGTCATTGGAATTCTGGCCGCTCTCATGCACAGGGAAAGGACCGGGGAAGGACAGTACGTGGACGTGTCCATGTCCGACGGACTCCTTTCATGGATGAGCACCCATTTTGGCATTTTCTTCGGAACAGGGAGGTTTGACCGGGATCGGGATGCGGGATACGGGATCTTCCACGGGGGGGACGGAAAGGCCTTTACCCTGGGAATCGCCCACGAAGACTGGTTCTGGGACCGACTCTGTTCCGCGCTGGGTCTGGAGGAGTACCGGGGGATTCCCACAATGGAAAGAAGGAATCGAAGGGCGGAGCTGGTCGAGAAGGTTCAGAAGGTTTTCTCTCAAAAGGCCGGTGACGAATGGATCAGGATCCTCATGGAGGCCGATGTTCCTGTGGCTCCCGTAAATTCCCTGGACCAGGTTGCACAGGACCCCCACGTGCGATTCCGGAACATGATGCGGGAGGTTTGTACGGCTTCCGGGGAACCGATGAATCAGGTGGGTTTCCCCCTGAAGCTTTCTGGAGCGCCCCAGAGAGAGCCTACGGCTCCACCGGAGCTTGGGGAACATACCCGGGAGGTCCTGGAGGAGATCGGATATTCAGCGGATGAAATAGGCGGGTTGAGACAAAAAGGCGTCGTTTAGAGTGCTTACGATCTATCGGGTGAAAGAGAAACCAGGGGTTTTCGCAACAAAAAGTGGGAGGGTTCAATGGATCTCGAGTTGAAAGGAAAGGTGGCTTTGGTCACCGGTGCCGGTCAAGGCATCGGGAGGGAAATCGCCAAGGTTTTGGCCGCGGAAGGGGTTAAGGTGGGAGTGAACGATTTTTATTTGGACCGGGCTGAAAAGGTGGCCAAGGAGATCGAGCAGGCAGGTGGGACCGCCATCGGTGTTCAGGCGGACGTGGCGAACCTGGAACAGGTAAAGGCCATGGTCGCCAAGATCGCCCAGGGCGTGGGCCCCGTGGATATTCTGGTGAACAATGCAGGCGTCCCGATCGCAATTCGAACAGGCGAGATCGCCCGGACCACCTTCGCCGAGTCTGATGAAGTGTCCTGGAAAAAACAGGTGGACCTCAACACGTACGGCGTTCTGAACTGTACGCACGCGGTTCTCCACTCCATGATTGAAAGAAATGGAGGAAAGATCATCAGCATCATATCGGAGGCGGGCCGGACCGGCGAGGCCCATCTGGCGGTTTATTCCGGGGCCAAGGCGGGGATTCTCGGCTTCAGCAAGGCGCTTGCGAGAGAGGTGGGCCGCTACCGAATCAACGTGAACTGCATTGCCATTGGTGCCACCGCCCACGAAGGGACCAAGCCCGTCCTCGATCCCGACGCCACACCGGAGACGGACGAAAGGCTGGGCAAGATGTTGAAAGTCTATCCCATAGGGAGAGGCCTGGGAAGAATTGGTCGTCCCTTCGATGCGGCATATGCCGTGGCTTTCCTGGCTTCACGAAAGGCGGAGTTCGTTACAGGCCAGTGCTTGAGTGTGAGCGGTGGATTCTCCATGGTGAGCTAGTTTCCATCCATAAACTCCCCTCCCTTGGTGGGAGGGGCTGGGGGAGGGGGCAGTCTGAAGAATGCTAGATGAATATTTTCAAAGGCTTATCACCCCCACCCTAACCCTCCCCCGTCAAGGGGGAGGGAATTTAAGACATTTCCGGATGGACACGAGCTAGTTTCCCTCCAGAAATGAAGGTTCGAAAAGAGCTCCGGGGGCAGATGAGGTGATCGGAAGCAGGGGGTGGAGCTCGCCGCGCCTCAGGCGGTTTTCCAGGAATGTGGGTTGGTGATTCAGGAGGGGATGGGAGGATCGAATATGGATTTCGAATTCACAGAAGAACAAAAAATGCTCCAGGATACGGTGAGACGATTTCTGAAGGAGCGCATCGCTCCCATTGCGGACGAAGAGGACCGGAAGGGACCGCTCCGCAAGGAGGACGCGCGCCGTTATCTAGAGGATTTGAGCCCTTTCGGATACGTAGGAACACTCGTTCCGGAATCCTACGGGGGGTCTGGGCTCACTCATATCGATTGGGCGATCCTGCATGAAGAGCTCAGAGGATGCTGGGCGGGTCTCGGAGGCGTTGTGGGCATCACTTCCTCCTCCTCTCACGGTATTTCGGAATCTGAAAACGAGGAACTGAAAAGAAGGGTGCTCCCCGGACTTTTGTCCGCAAAGACGATTTCCTGCACGGCGATTACCGAGCCTAACGTGGGCTCTGACGCCGGCGCCATCGAAACGAAGGCCGTTCTGGATGGAGACCATTACTTGATCAACGGCACAAAGATGTGGATTTCCAACGGAACCATCGCGGATTACGTGGTGGTGGTGGCCACGGTGGACCGATCCAAAGGCGCCCAGGGAATCTGCCAGCTCCTGGTGGAGAGGGAAGTCTCTCCCTTTACCGCCCGCGAGATCAAGAAGATGGGCGTCAAAGCGTTTCCCACGGCCGAGCTGATCTTTGACAACTGCCGGGTTCCCAGGGAGAATCTGCTGAAGGCACCGGGAGCTGGTTTCAAGAGGGCCCTCAGGGGTCTGACCTTCGCCAGGTGCAACGCAGCCATCGCCTCGGTGGGTGTGGCCCAGGCGGCCATCAACGCGTCCGTTGCCTATGTGAAGCAGCGGCCCCAGTTCGGAAAACTCATCGGCCAGTTCCAGTTGATCCAGGAGATGATCGCGGATATGGTCGCCGAGGTGGAAGCATCCAGGTTGCTCACCTACCGGGCCTTCTATCTCCTGGATAAGGGGCAAATTGCCCGCAAAGAGGCCTCCATTGCCAAGGCTTACGCCACCGAGGCCGCGGTGAGGGTAACCTCCAAGGCCATTCAGGTCCATGGAGCCTATGGGCTTTCCGAAGAGTATCCGGTGGAGCGCTACTTCCGGGATGCCAGGGTTTACACCATCCCCGATGGAACCACTGAAATTCAAAAACTCATCGTCGGAAGGGAAGTTCTGGGATTGTCCGCTTTCGTCTGAAAAACCTGCAAGGGAGAGGAAAATTTTTTTTCGGAAGGAGTTGTGCATGGAGAACACGAAAAGGATTCCTGTGAGAGAAGGGCTCTGGACGGCTCCCGACCCTCCAGTGGAAAGACCACAACTGATCGCCAGCCGGTGCCTGAAGTGTGGAGAGCTTTTTTTCCCCCAACGGGGGGACGGGATGTGCAGTCATTGCCAGTCGAGAAACCTGGAAGAGACCCTGTTGAGCACACGAGGGAAGATTTACAGCTATACGGTGGTCATGCAAAGGCCACCGGTTTACTACAAGGCGGAGGTCCCCTATGCCATCGGTTTTGTGGAATTGCCCGAGGGGATCCGGGTGGAGACCCTGTTCACAGGCTGTGATCTGGACTCCCTCAAAGTGGGGATGGATGTGGAGATGGTGATCGAGAAACTGCACGAAGACGAGCAAGGAAACGAGATCAGCACTTACAAGTTTCGCCCGGTGGGAACTTAGAACGGAGGATTTCACGGGATGAGAAAGTTTAGAGAAGTCATGGTAGCCGGTGCCGGCTTAACGAAATTCGACAGTTATGACGGCGAAAAGGGGCGTCCCAAGAAGGACTACTCCGACCTGGGAGCCGAGGCGATTCTAAAGGCCCTGGATGAAGCGGGCATGGAGTGGAGGGAGGTTCAGGCGGCGTTCTGTGGCAGTGTTTACTGCGGAACGGCCTCCGGCCATCAGACCATCGAAAGGATCGGGATGACGGGTATCCCTATCGTCAACGTGGAGAATGCATGCTCGAGCGCGTCATCGGCCTTCCGCTTGGCCTATCAGATGGTCGCTGGAGAAATCTACGATGTGGTGCTTGCCGCGGGTTTTGAAACGATGCCTAGAGGCTTTATCAAGAGCACGGCATGGCCCGAATGGCAGAGAGTGATGGGTTTCAATGTACAGCCGGCAGCCTATGCCATGCAAACGGTCCGTTACATGGAGGAAACCGGCGCCACGGAGGAGGATTTCGCCAGGGTGACCGTGAAGAATCGAAAGCATGGAGCCTTGAACCCTAACGCCAGGTTTCAGAAACCGGTGACTATCGAGGAAGTTCTTTCTTCCCGAATGATTTCAAAACCCCTTAGGCTCCTCCATGCCTGTCCCCTGGCCGACGGAGGGACGGCGGTGATTCTTTGCAGCAAGGACAGGCTCAAATCCAAAAGCAAGATGGTGACCGTGGCGGCTTCCGTTCTGACCAGCGGCACCTACGGCCACGTGTATGGCGGAGGGAGCGTAAAGGTGAAGACCCCGGACACCGTGGAGGTTTCGGCCGAGCAAGCGTGGGAGGAATCGGGCTTCGGGCCGGAGGATATGGACCTGGTGGAGGCCTATGACACCATGGCCCCGGGGGAACTCTGGGATCTGGAGCGACTGGGGTTATGCGACAAGGGAGAGGCGGCCCGCCTCCTGAGAGAAGGGGTGTTCGATCTGAATGGAAAGCTGCCGGTGAACACGGACGGTGGCCTCATGTCCAGGGGCCACCCCCTGGGTGCAACGGCGCTTGCGCAGATTATCGAGATCTACAGGCAGATCCGCGGCGAAGCGGGGCCGAGACAGGTTCAGGGGGCAAAGGTGGGCCTTGCTCATGCCATGGGAGCGGGGCCAAACAGCAGCATCGTCATCCTGAAGAGATAATCTGCCCTTACGGGTGTAGACCATCTCAATGCGCTTGACGCTGCGGACAAGCTCCCGCAGCGCCAGCGGTCCCGCAGCGTGTGGGCCGCGTGTCAACGGCAGGTCGGGCGGGTTGCGGGTTTGCGGGTTGGCAGTTGGGCGCTGCGGGTTGCGAGTTATCGGGCTAAGAGGTTCGGTATTGTCGGAGAACGGAGAACGGCGCGAAGCGCCCTGTCGGTAAACGGCCACGTACGAACGATTTGACCAATCAACCAATCAACCAATCAACCATTGACCAATTGACCAGGAGAACGGCGCTTGCGCCGGGTGTGAGCGGATTTGAGGGAAAGAAAATGGCCCGAGTTATCGTTCGATCGGCCGATGAAAGCAGTGTCTTCCAGGTAATCAATGAGCTTTTCGACTCTCTTGCGCTGGATCCTGCCGGAAAGAGGGTGCTGGTCAAGCCGAATATGGTCCGTCATGCGGAAGCGGAAAGGGCCGTGGTCACGGATCCCTGTGTGGTCAAGGCGATCGTAGAAACCATACGACGCCGCGGTGGAGACCCGGTGGTAGGGGATAATCCCATGATTCCCAGTTCGGAGCCGATTCCGGGGATGGCCGAGGCTTGTGGCGGCTGCCTCAAAAGTATCGGGGCATCCTCCATGATGAAGTCCATAGGCGGTTACGAAGTGCCCATTTCCAGGGATTTTCTGGAAGCGGACTTCGTCATCAATGTGCCCAAGTTCAAAACCCATGTGCTCACGGGCATGTCCGTCTGCCTGAAAAATATGCTTGGCATCGTCCCCGGGAACGCGAAAGCGAAGATGCATGCCAGGGCGGGACACGCCAAGGGTTTTACCCGGTTCCTGGTTGACCTGTACAGTTTCAGGCCGCCCGATTTGAACATCGTGGATGCCATGGTGGGAATGGAGGGAAATGGTCCTACGGCAGGGAATCCCAGGAGGATCGGGAAAATCATCGCCGGGCCCAACGGGGTTGAGGTGGATGCGGTTTGCGCCTACATGATGGGGTTTGAAGATCCGAGGCAAATCAAGCTGCTGGATTTTGCCCAGGAAAAGGGTTTGGGTGAGCTCCGGATAGAGAAAATCGATGTCGTCGGTGACCTTGAAAGAATCGAGGATTTTGACAAGCCTTCCACTTACACCTTGCACTTGAAGGAAAGGAAGCAATCAGCCTTTGCGGTGCGGCATGAGAACATCTATCAACTCTGGGAAAAGCTGGGGAGCATGAACCCCAGATGCGATGAGGAAAAATGCATCCAGTGTGGAGAGTGCGAAGAGGTCTGCCCGGCAAAGGCGATTTACCTAAATCCCTACCCGGTGATTGACACCGAAAAATGCATTTGCTGTTTCTGTTGCACGGAGATCTGCATGTCCGGCGCCATGGAGGTGCCCGGGCGGAAAGAAATGGAGGTCATGAGCAAGGGATTCAGAGTGTGAAACACCCGTTGGAGAGAAAGCTGCCGAGCACTGCCTTTGCCTCCATGACCATGATTCGCGGTTGCCACCCGGATTCATTCTCATTCACCCATCAAGCGCACCTGGGATTTCAGCCATGCTCCCCTGTCTTTTGTTCCAGGGAACAGGGCCTCCTTTCAATAAAAAGAGTAATCAATGACATTTTGAGCTTGACTTTTCTCTTGTATTTTTACTAAGGTCGGCGGACCGATTTGAGCATGTTTTGTCAATTTCACAGTGCTTTTTACCATCTCTTTTTTTCATTTGCGGACCCAGCAGATTTAAAATTTTGTCTATGATACTGAAAAGGTCATTTCATGGCTGATCCAAAAATGATCTCCGATTTACGCTTTCACAGCGATTCTTCAGACCATACTCGTAGATCCCCTTTGATCTATTCTTTGTTCCTTTGGCCCCTTAGCCAGGCTTTAACGGTTATTTTGTAAGCTGTTGAATATATTGGATTCAAGAAGGCCTTTCCTCACTACAGAAAGATTGAGTGTTTGATTCTAGAGGATTTTGGGTGGATAGGTTATTCCGCCTGGCGGCGATGATGCAAGAGAAGCCGATCCGTCCAAGTGTTTCTGCGTTATCTTGACTCATGAATCGACGGGCACATACGAAGACGGTCCTTCTGATTCAAAGATGTTTGCTTCAAGGATTTAGCTGATTTCAAAGAACGTCCGATGTCGTTGGGGCATGGGAATGAGGGGGGATGGTCATAGACAGGGTCTATGGTCGAGAACATAAAAAAGGAAAGGAGGAAGTTATGAAACGTTTACGGATATTCAAGGTGGGTATCGTTGGAGTGGCCTTGCTGCTCCTGGCGATGGTTCCTGCGACCGGTCTCTGTAAGGAGCCCATTAAGATCGGCTTGATCAGAGACATGACCGGTGCGCATTCCGAAGCGGGCCGATCGCAGATAGACGCCCAGAAGATGATCTTCGACGAGATCAACGAGAAGGGCGGGATTCTCGGCCATAAGATCGAATATACGGTTGGGGACGAAAAATGCTCTCCCGACCGGGCCGCATCCCTGGCCAAGCGATACATCAATGTGGACAATGTGCTTCTTATCTCGGGCACGTCCTGTTCAGGGGCGGGCCTGGCCATGATGAAGATCGCCATAGAAGCAGAGGTGCCGGTGTTCGGACATGCCTATTCCGTGAAAATGCACGAAGGCGAGATCGGGAGATGGTATTTCGCCTCCGGGTCGAACAATGACGGGCTTTGCAATGGCTGGCTGGCATTGGCGAAACGGGACGGATTCAAAGAGGTTGGAGTCCTCTGGGTCAACTATGCGTGGGGCCGGGATGGGAAAGATACCGTCTATAAATACGCCAAGGACTATGGGATCAAGGTAGTCGGGGATGTGCCTGTGGAGATGGGGGCTGCCGAGGCCACGGCCGAAGTGTCCAAGATGAAGGAGATCAATCCCCCTGCCGTTATCGGCATTCTGTTGACAAAAGACACTGCTGCGGTGGCCAGGGGTTTTGCGGCCCTGAACTGGAAACCGACCATCTACGGGACCTCAACAACCATGGCACCGGCCATGAGGATCGTGGGAAATGAGCTCATGGAGGGCTGGAGGGCTCCATTCATCTGCGATCCGAACGATCCACAGGTCGTGGCTGTCGTCGACAAGTTCAAGGCCAAATACAACGAGACCCCTCCGGACATTGGCTATTTCATGGAGACCTGGGACGCCACCAATGTCCTGGTCCACGTCTTTAAGACCATGATTGAAAAGGGCATCCCTTTAAAACGAGAAGAACTCAGGGACGCTATGGAGAAATATTCAGGGGGGGTGCCTCTCTTGACGCCCATGCCCAGAAAATCCCCCGCGTGGGCAAAACAGCCCCACATCATGATTCGAGCCGAGGATTTCCTGCCCATGGTAACCAAGGACGGACAATATGTGAAATACTAACCGTGGTATGAGAGGGGCGGGCTTTATAGCCGCCCCTTTTGACCTCTCAGAGATGAATCATTCCAAAGTTCGTCAGGAATGTGCCGTCAAACAGAGCAAAAAGGGGAGATCCTTGGAAAAAGCGCTGCTACTTACCTTTATCGGTTTCGGACTGGGGAGCATATTCGGCCTAGTGGGGTTAATCCTGGTGATAACCTTCAACGCCACCAGGGTGATCAACCTGGCGGTCGGCGAATTTGTGATGATCGGAGCCCTTATCTCCGCCATATTGGTCAAGTCTGCTCATCTCCCTTTGGCGTGGAGCATCCTGATCATCATTGTTGGCGGAATCGTCATAGGGGTTGCCCTGAACTGGCTTCTCGTTTCCCCCCTCCTTGACAAGAACGTGTCCGCCATCATGATCATCATCGGGACCTATGCGGGCGCCCTGATCATCAGTGGCAGTGCGGGTGCCTTGACGGATTTTGCCTATCTGGGAACTCCAGCCATCTTGCCTCTGACGTCCATGAAGATATTAGGGTTCCCCGTGGTTCCCCAATACGGTCTATGCATCCTGGTGACCATAGGCGTGATGGTCGCCTACTGGTACTTTCTCAACCGGACCCATGTGGGATGGGCGTTCAAAGCAACCAGTATCAGCCGGGACATGTGCCGTCTGCTTGGCATCACCACCTCCCGGATGATCGCCCTGTCCTTTGCCATGAGCGCGGGGATAGGTGCCGTTGCAGGGCTTCTCATAGGCCCCATGAGCAGCGTAAACGCCGCAATGGGTTTTCCCGTGATGGTCAACGGCTTCATAGCATCGGTTCTGGGGGGAATGGGAAATCCTTATGCCGCCGTTGTGGGAGGATGGGTGGTGGGCATTCTCCATGTCATTATCGCCGGCTATTTTGCCCCCGGCTATGCGCAGTTGGCCGTTTTCCTGTTGCTGATCGTCATTCTCTATGTCCGGCCCTACGGGCTGTTTGGGGTCCATGAAGATTGAGAGGAAGGAATGGGAAAAAAGCAATTCTGGACAGTTTCAGTCGTTACACTCCTGGTGGTCATCATGCCGATCTTCGGGAAGTACTTCTTTCCCGGATTGAATCGATACATCCTTCATGTGGGCACATTTATGTGCATCATGACCATTCTCAGCGTAGGGCTTCATATCTTCTTCGGCATCTGCGGGCAGATCAATTTCGGATGCAACGGATTCTATGCCTGTGGAGGATACATCGCCTCGGTTCTCATGATCAATCTCAAGTGCCATTATTTTATCGCCCTCCCCCTGGCTGTTATTGGGACGGGGATTATAACCGTACTCCTCGGTTTTGCCGTTCTGAGGCTGCGGCACTGGGTCCTGGCTCTAGGAACCGCGGCCTTCGGTTTTGCCGCCTTCATCGCCTTCCGCACGGTTGCGGTTGGTTTGTTGGGCGGAGACGACGGCCTTTTCGTATCCAAACTCATGATCTTCGGGAAAAAAGCCGGGCCCTCCTTCTACTATTATTTCGCGCTGGCCTGGACGATCATCTCCATCCTTGGCTCCTATTTTCTTGAGAATTCGCGGGCCGGAAGGGCGATGAAGTCCATCCGGGCGGACGAGGTTGCGGCCCAGGTAGCGGGCATCAACATCGATCACTATATCCGAATGGCTTTTCTTTTAAATGGAATGTATGCGGGGCTCGCCGGGGCTCTTTATGCCCAGTGGAATCGGGGGGTCTCTCCCGATTCTTTCACTCCGGATATCGCCATGTTGGTCCTGGTTTATGTGGTGGTGGGGGGCTTGGGAAGACTATCCGGCGCTGTGATCGGGACCTTCATCCTGGTCCTCCTTCCGGAACTGCTCATCCCGTTGAAGGAATACGAATTATTGATTTATGCGGTCATCTTTTTTCTGGTGATTCGATTCATGTCGAAAGGGTTTGTGGGAACCGTTCAGGATTTCTTGCACCGCCGCAGGATGGTAAGGCTCGAAGCAGCCGGTCAATACTCCCAGGGGTGACGTCATGACGTTATTGGAGATCAAGCAAATATCCAAGCACTTCGGAGGCCTTCAGGCCTTGCAATCGGTAAACATGGATGTTGAGGAGGGGCTTATCACCGCCTTAATCGGTCCCAACGGGGCCGGGAAGACCACACTTCTAAACGTCATCAACGGGATTTTAAAAGCGGACTCCGGCAGCATCCTGATGGAAGGTGAAGAGATCGTCCATCTTCCACCCCACGATATAGCGGGTAGAAGAATCGCCAGGACCTTCCAGATACTCAGGGGTTATGAACAGCAGACCGTGGTGGAAAGCCTGATGGTGGGCTGTCACGTGAATACCCGTTCGGGTATCTTGGCCGGCCTCTGCTCCTTACCCCTGGCCAGGGCTGAGAATAGAAAGGCAGAAAAAGCCGCTCGCGAAGCCCTGGCCATTTTTGACCTCACCCCTTACGCCGATATGCCTCTATCGGTCCTGCCCCACGGGACCCAGAGACTGGTGGAGATTACCCGCGCCCTGGTGAGTGAGCCCAAATTGTTGCTGCTGGATGAGCCCACCAGCGGTCTGAATCCAAGAGAATCCGACGTGTTGCTCGAAGCCTTGAAGTCCATCAAACGGAAGGGAGTCACGACGCTTCTCATCGAGCATAACATGCGTCTGGTCATGGGGGTTGCCGATCGAGTCAATGTATTGAATTTTGGGATAAAGATCGCCGAAGGAACTCCCGCTGAAATCAGCAAAAACCCGGGGGTGATTGAGGCCTATTTGGGGAGGAAATTCAGTGCTGCTGCAGTTTAAAGACGCCGTTTCCGGATACGGCTCCGGCGAGGTGTTACACGGGGTTACGGTCTCTATTGATCAAGGGGAGATGGTGAGCCTCATCGGCCCCAACGGGGCAGGAAAATCCACCATCTTAAAGACCATATCCGGGCTTCTTAAGCTCAGGAAAGGGCAGAAGATCTTTGATGACACCGATATTTCCAATCTCTCCTCCCCTAAAGTGAGCAGGCTCGGGATCGCCCAGGTCCCTGAGGGGCGATTGATTTTTTCCCCCCTCACGGTGCTGCAAAACCTCTTACTGGGATGTTATCCCAACTATCGGAAATTGGGAGAAAATGGGCGAGAACATCTCCTTCAATCGGTCTACGAGATCTTTCCCATCCTCTCACAAAGGAAAGGGCAGTCGGCGGGCACCCTTAGCGGCGGCGAACAACAGATGCTGGCCATCGGCAGGGCATTGATGGCCGAACCAAAGCTCTTGCTGCTTGATGAGCCTTCGCTGGGGCTGGCTCCGATCGTGGTGGAATCGATCTTTGATGTCTTATTCAACCTGAGGGAGCGAGGGATGACGATTCTTCTGGCCGAACAGAACGCCGTGGCGGCCCTCGGCATGACGGACCGGGCCTATCTGGTTGAAGGGGGTCAGATCGCCCTTGAAGGGGAGAGCAAGGAGATGGCTCGGGACGCCCGTGTCAAGGAAGCCTATCTCGGGGGAGCCGGGTAGCATTTAAGGGACGCCCGTGAATTATTGACATAATGGATTGTTTGCTGTAAAAAGTGCCTATGCCACGTCAATCACGAATAGACGCTGCAGGAGCGCTGCACCATATAATCATCCGAGGGATCGAAAGGAGGGTGATCTTTCGAAACAATGGTGATCGGGACGCTTTTCTTGATCGCTTGGGCGAGCTGTTGCTGGAAAGTTCCACTTCCTGCTACGCATGGGCTTTGCTCAGCAATCACGTGCATCTCCTTTTGAGAACAGGAAGCATACCTCTTGCCGGAATCATGAGAAGGCTTCTAACCGGCTACGCAGTGACCTTCAATCGTCGCCATGGTCGTCATGGGCACCTCTTCCAGAACCGCTACAAGTCCATTTTGTGCGAGGAGGATATGTACTTGCAGGAGCTTGTACGGTATATCCATTTGAACCCTCTTCGGGCGGGGTTGGTGAAAGATCTGAAGGAACTCGGGTCATATGCCTATTCGGGACACTCGGTGTTGCTGGGAAAGAGGAAGAGAGATTGGCAAGATAGGGTATACGTGTTGGGGTATTTTGGACAGCCGGAGAGGGAGGCAAAGAGGGAGTATCTATCGTTTGTATCGAAGGGGATTGATGAGGGGCGGAAACCGGAGTTGGTGGGGGGAGGATTGCTGCGTTGCGTAGGAGGGTGGAAGAAGCTGAAGGAGGCCCGGGAGTCGGGACAAAGGATGAAATCCGATGAGCGGATTCTGGGAAGGTCTGAGTTCGTGGAGCGGGTGTTAAGAGAAGCCGGCGAGCAATTGGAGAGGGGGTCACGGCTTAGGGGAAGGGGCGCAGATCTGAGGTGGTTGATAGAGAGAGTGGCGGTTGTTTTTGGAGTGGAGGCGGAGGATTTGAAGACGGGGAGCCGGTCACGTAAAGTCGGGAAGGCCCGCGCTGCGCTTTGCTGCATTGGGGTGCGGGAGCTCGGGTTGAGCTGTGCTTTCCTAGCCAAGGAACTTAGGATAAGCCCCTCGGCGGTAAGCAAATCGGCGGTGCGCGGGCGGCGGGAGTTGGACCATGCCGTTATCCAGGGATTGCTTGAAAGTCCATAAGTCACGGGCGTCCCCAACTCTACAACTCTAGGCCGTGAAGAGGTTCTTGGTGGCGAAATCCGGGTCGCTCGTGAGATTCACCCCCAGGCGTCTAAGTCCCGCTTCGTCTCCGGGCGTGGGCATGTGGGTGAGGTGGGCCTCGCAGCCGCGCAGGTCCTTCAGCCTGTCCAGGGCCAGTTGAGCCGCCGAATTCGTGGAGGCGCTGATCGTCAGGGCGATCAGGGTCTCCTCCAGGTCCAGGCTCAGGGTCTTCTCATTCATGATCTCGGTTTTCAACTTTTGAAGCGCATCCGTGATGAACGGGGGAAGGAGCTTGATTTTGTCAGGGATGCCGGCCAGATGTTTTATGGCGTGGAGCACGAGGCTGGACGCGGCGTGCATAAGAGAGGAATTGCTCCCGGTCACGATGGTACCGTCCCTGAGCTCGATCGCCGCTCCGCAGTAAATTCCTTCGTTGCCACGGCCGAGTTCCCGTGTGTCAACGGCCGCACGGCGCGCAGGTTCCACCACGACCCGGTTTTCCGGCTTTGACTGGAAGTCCTTTATAAAAAGCTCGACCCGCTGGACCGTCTCCTTTTCGGCAAATCCCATGGCATATTCGCATCGGTAGCGAAAGTACCTCCTGATCACCTCCTGGACCGATGCCTCACAGGCGAGTTCGTCGTCGATGACGGCAAAACCCGCCCTGTTCACTCCCATGTCCGTAGGCGACTTGTAGAAGGATTGCCCTCCGGTGATCGATTCCAGGATTCTTTTAAGAACGGGGAAGATCTCCACGTCCCGGTTGTAGTTCACCGCCTTCTTATCGTATGCCTCCAGGTGAAAAGGGTCGATGAGATTGAAGTCTTTAATGTCCGCCGTGGCCGCTTCATACGCCACGTTGACGGGATGCTTGAGCGGGAGGTTCCAGATGGGGAAGGTCTCGAACTTGGCATACCCGGATTTCATCCCCCTCTTGTAATCGTGGTAGAGCTGGGAGAGGGACGTGGCGAGCTTTCCGCTCCCGGGTCCGGGCCCTGTGACAATGACGAGAGGCTTTCGGGTTTCGATGTATTCGTTGGCGCCGTAGCCTTCATCGCTCACGATGAGGTCCACGTCCGTGGGATATCCCTTCGTGTAGCGATGGGTGTAAACCCTGATGTTTCGCCGCTCCAGCTTGTTCTTGAAGTGAACGGCCGTGGGCTGATTGTCGAAGCGCGTGATCACCACGCCTGCCACATCCAGATCCCGAGCCCTCAGGTCGTCGATCAGCTTCAGCGCATCAGAATCGTAGGTGATGCCGAAATCCGCCCTGATTTTTTTTCTCTCGATGTCGCCCGCGTAAATGCAAAGCAGAATGTCCGCCTGCTCCTTCAGCTTGTGAAGGAGGGTCATCTTCGCATTGGGGTCATATCCCGGCAGGACCCGGCTGGCGTGGTAATCGTAGAGGAGCTTCCCTCCGAATTCCAGGTAGAGCTTGTTTTCGAATCGTCTGACCCTTTCCAGGATCTCTTCCGTCTGTTCCCGAATGTATCGCTCGTTGTCGAAAGCTATACGCTGCCTCATCCCATCTTCCTCTGTCCTCATTTTCCTCCGCGTCTCACCGATCAAGGGAGTTCGTCGTCCCCGACGCCCCCCGATTCCCCTTCGGGTCTGGAGAAGCACCATACGTCAACCCACGTTGAATTGCAAGCAGGCCGAGTAATCCCAAAATGCAAACCAGCGTGAACGACTCTTCCACCGTTGCCATGATCGACCCTCCTTTGATGCGGATTTGTCGGATTCCGATCATCATGCAATACTCTGCCTGTGATCGAAAATGCAATCTAACCTGTCCCCCCTGAGGCCGGTGGTCTCTAAGGGTTTATCTTCCGGCCTGACGGGGTTTCGAGAAAGCTCTGATTTTGACTTAGGTCAATGCGTTTCGGGTTGCAAAGGTCCATAGTGGAGCCATATCCATGGGTGAGGTGAGGCAATGAATTGGAGTGAAGAAGCAGCAAAAGCGTTATCCAAGGTTCCCTTCTTCGTGAGAAGAAGGGTTAAAAAGCGAATAGAAGAGGAGGCGGCCTCCAGCGGGGCCGACCTCGTCACTGTAGAGCACGTCCGGCGATCTCAAAAAAGGTTCCTGGAGCGGATGGAGAGCGAGGTGAAGGGGTATCAGGTTGACACCTGCTTCGGCCCGGCCGGCTGTCCAAACCGCGCGGTGGCGCCCAATGGTTTGGCCGAGGACCTGGACAACCGACTGCGCAGGAGAGATTTGAAGAATTTTCTCAAGGAAAGGGTCGGCGGTCCCTTGAGGATGCATCACGAATTTCGCATTTCCATCTCAGATTGCCCCAATGCCTGCTCCCGGCCGCAAATTGCCGATATTGGACTCATCGGGGCCGTTCAACCGGAGATTCACGAGGGATCCTGCACCCATTGCGGCGCCTGCATAGATGCTTGCAGAGAGAATGCCATTTCGGTGAAGGGAGGTCTTATCTCCATTGAGAGGGAAAAATGCCTCCTGTGCGGACAGTGTATCCGGGTGTGTCCGACAGAGGCGCTGAAGGAAGGAAAGAAGGGGTACCGGATTCACGTGGGAGGCAAACTGGGGCGGCACCCGAGGCTTGCCGCTGAACTTCCCGGCACTTATTTGCTGGAAAAGATCCCGCAAGTGATCGAGCGGTGCCTTGACCACTATCAGCTTCACTGCCGGAGGGGGGAGCGTTTTGGAGAGATCCTGGATCCGTCGGACCTTCGCCGGTTGGAGGGGGAATGATCCCTTCACTTGCCTGTTCGTCTCTCCTGGGGGAGAGGAGGACAAAGCTTATGCGTGGGGATGCAGTTTTACACTCTCTCAGAAACTCTGTTGCGGTACGAACACCAACGTTGCTTGCCCGATTCAGTGGGTTTGTGACCACACGTTTCCAGTCAATAAATTGACGCATTCTGTTTCCTCAGGCTCTGTTCAGCCTTAGTGCCGACAGGGACGTTCGCCCGGCAGAAGCGCCGGTGATGCCCTCCATGGACACCTTTCGTCGCTCCGGCATGATTCCTGCTCATGACAACCCCGACGTCCTTTTTTATTCCATTCGCTTAGAGGAAACGACCTTCATGGAGAAGAGATCCATGCGAGAAAATCCAGGCCCCGACGCGGAGCTGCGTCGATTGGAAAGGAATCCAAGGCGCGCAAAGCCATGGACAGTCATTGCGGGGACCGGATCATCGACCCCCAGAAAAATACTTTCTAACATGGACCTTGAAAGAATTGTAGATACCACGGACGAATGGATTCTCAAACGCACGGGTATCAGGGAGCGGCGCATTTCCATGAACGGGGGAACGGAGACGGTCGCCGGAATGGCCACTCTGGCCGCCTTGAAAGCGATGGAGATGGCTGGAATAACGCCCAAAAATCTTGATCTGATCGTGGTGGGCACGGTCACGCCCGATCGTCAGTTTCCTTCCGTGGCTTGCATGGTCCAAAATGAGCTATGCGCAACCAACGCCGCAGCTTTCGACATTTCCGCAGGCTGCTCCGGATTCTTGTACGGCCTCGACGTGGCCAACAACGCCATTCGATCCGGCGGATGCCGGACGGCCCTCGTCGTCGGCGCAGAAAGGCTCTCCAGCGTCCTGAACTGGCAGGATCGCAGCACCTGTGTCCTCATGGGTGATGGCGCCGGGGCCGTGGTTCTTACGGCCACATCCAAGGAGGAGGGCATTCTTTCCACCCATCTGAAATCAGACGGGAAATTCTGGGATCTTCTTTACTGCTCGGAGGGAAACTCCCCCGTCCCTGAAATGCTCAGGGGCATCCATTCGAGCCCCTTTCACCTGAGAATGGATGGTCATCGGCTTTTCAAGAAAGCGGTGGAGTGCCTTTCCTCCATTGCGAGAGAGGCACTCGATCACAATTCCCTGTCAAGCGAGGAAGTGGCCCTGGTGATCCCTCACCAGGCCAATCTTCGTATTCTTCTGGCCATGGCCAGGTCCATGAACATCCCCATGGAGAGGGTGTACACGAACCTCCAGACATACGGAAATACTTCTTCTGCATCCATTCCCATCGCCCTCGACGAAGCCAATCGAAAAGGAGTGCTCAGGAAAGCCACACACGTCCTTCTCGTCAGTTTCGGAGCAGGCCTGACGTGGGGAGCGTCACTGATCAGGTGGTTCCTCTGAACGGTATCCATCCGGAAACGGCTTTTTTTCGTCTCGCTCTCCGACCGGGATGCCTGCCTACCAAATCGGGAATCGAGCCCGGACGGGCTTATGTCGAAACACCAAGGGAACATCTCCCGGTTGCGTTTTCGATTCTCTCCACCGATAACGGTTGAAATCGTGCCCGCATCGGGGTAAATTAACAAGATTTGCCGCGGTATCCCGGGCAAGGGATTGAGACAGTGCGATACCGATTGGAAGCGAGACGGGGAAGAAGGAATGATGGGGGCGGTACCGTAACCGTTCAGGAGTTTAGGGTTCACGCGCGGCGTATGCGCTGCGCGCCGTTCGGGGTTCCCTTTCTTTCGCCGACTTACCCTTCTTTTTGAGGCCAGAAACCTTGCAATTTGGATCTCGGGCCGACTGCCACGCCCTTAATCTCCTCGAATCGTTCCATTCGCATGGACTCTCCCTTCAGAGCGAATGTGTCAACGGTCCAGGGTTGAAGTAAATCCTCTACCTCCAACCTTGAACCTTTGAACCCTTGAACCGGTGGACGATTACGCGGTAGCGGCATTTCAAATACCTTGAAAGGAAAGGACAATGATCCGAGTGGAAAAAATCGACACCCAGGCGGATAGCCGGCGTTTCGGCACCGCTTTTCCGCCGGCCTCCATTGCGATCGTCGGCACATCGAGAACAGGGGCTTCGGAGATCCCCGGCTACAATGGCTTGCAGCTTTTTGAGGGGCTCAGGAAGTACGGTTACAAGGGGCGCCTCTATCCGGTGAATCCCAAGGCGCGGGAAATCATGGGAGAAAAAGCCTACCCCAGTGTCGTCGCCATTCCAGAGCGGCTGGATCTCGCCATCGTCACGGTTCCTGCGCCGCGCGTGCCGGATGTCATCGATGACTGCGCTGCTGCGGGAACCAGATATGTGCACATCTGCACTTCGGGTTTCGGGGAGACGGGGTTGCCCGAAGGCCGGCGGCTCGAACAAATGGTGCTGGAAAAAGCCGTCAGGAGCGGCCTGGCCCTTATCGGGCCCAACTGTATGGGGTTTAGCGTTCCGGCGGCCAGGATCACCGCTTTTCCGGATATCGGCGTGCTGCCCGAGGGGACGGTGGGTTTTATTTCCCAGAGCGGCGGTCACGCCCGCACCTTCATGACCAATGCCCCCACCATGAATTTGGGACTCAGCACCGTGGTCAGCTACGGCAACGGCTTGATGCTCGATGCCGTGGATTTCACCGAGTACCTGGCCGAGGACGCCGGTACAGAAATGATCTGCATCTATCTGGAGGGCATTCGCGACGGAGGGCGCCTGATCCAGGTCGTGAAACGGACAACGCCCCTCAAGCCGGTTATCCTGATGAAGGGCGGGCTTACCGGACCAGGGGCCATTGCCGCTTCATCCCATACCGGTTCCCTGGCAGGCAGCCAGTCCATCTGGCGCGGTTTTTATCGTCAGACCGGCGCCGTGGAAGTGGATACCCTGGAGGAGATGGCCGACACCGCCATGGCTTTTCACTTGCTCTCCCCGTTTGTCGGCGCGGCGACGGCCGTCATGACCATGGGGGGCGGCAGCACGGTGCAGGCAGGCGATATGTGCGGTCGCGAGGGATTGAATGTACCCCGCTATTCCCGGAAAACCAGTGAGGGGCTCGCCGGTTTCATCTCGTCGGTGAATCAGGGCTTATCGAATCCCATGGATATCCCCGGTCTGATGTTCGATCCGTCCGGATTTCCCCGGGCACTGCGCCTGATAGCCGCCGACCCCAACATCGACATCATTCTGACGGGTTTGCCGGCCGAACAGATGGTCCAGGAGGGTGATGCCGTTATGGAGGAGATCGCAGCATTCAACCAGGAGCGTCCGTTCGGCAAACAGGCGGTTGCGGCCGTCACCGACAATTGGGGCCGCTATGCCGTCGAGGAGCACTGCCGTCGGTGGCGCGAGTCCGGTATGGCCGTTTTCCGCTCCTTTGCCGGCGCCTGCCGGGCGATCAATCGGGTGGCGGCATACTACCGCCATATTCGTTTCCAAGCCGATTCGGGTTGACAAGACCGATGCTCAGCCTCCGGGCTCGCTTCCAACCTACCCCGGTATTCCTGCCGGCGCCTCTTGAGCCGGCTCCCTCCCGGCCGGAACGAGAGGACCGGAGGAAACGCAAATAGTGTCGATTCCCCAAAATGATGGGCCTTTGAAGACCGGCTTTTCCTTGCCCTATGGGCCGCCAAACTCACGGACCTCAACTCAAGTGGCGAGCCCCGGATGTGGTTTCCTATTTTTTTTGACACCACCGGGACTTTAGGTGTAGTGTTTTCCTCAAAAGCGGAGTGCGAGAGGAACCGGAATACAAAGGGGGGAAACGTTATGAAGAAAGGATTTATAACGGCATTCATTATTCTCGGGTTTTTCAGTTGTTTTTTGGTAAAAACTGCTTTTTGCGGTAATGTAACTTTAACCAATAAGGGAAATTATTGGGAAGTAGTGATGGACTACACCGGTGACAGTACCTACTATGAAATGGGGAAAAAGTACGGACAGGCATTACTGGAAAAAATACCAGATTTTCATGTCGGTATCGATTCCTATCTTGCAAAGATCCTTCCTCAGTTTTACGCGGATATTTGTATCAAAAGATTCCCGAGTGTTGAAATTCCGAAGGAATATTTAGAGGAACTTAACGGCATCTGTGACGCTTTTGGCGTAATCGATACGAACAAACTTGGAGACGGAAAATTGTCGAGGGACGAATTCCTCCTCAATAACTACATTTCGGATGTGTCATCAATGACCGAATGCTCGGGAATAGCGGTTTGGGGAAATCGTTCGAAGGACGGCACGACAATCGTTGGAAGAAATTTAGATCTTCATACCAGTAACAGGTCCGGAACGGCAAAAAACAATGCGGTCATCACGGTGAAGAACGGTAAAAAGTCCTATTGCACGATCGGCTATCTGGGATTCATGCCGGTGTTGACCGCCTTTAAGCCGAACGGTCTCTATGTCGCTGTCTTTGATTCCGGCTTGACGCGACCGAAGGCCCTTCCCGACGATCCAGGCAATCCTGTCATCGTTGCGGCGGACTACAAGAAAGTGGTACCTTCCTGGGTGTACAGTGTACGATACTCCATCGAGAATTTTTCAACCATCGAAGAAGTGGCTCGTTACATGACTTCGCATGATTATCATTGGAACCATAATATCTTGGTGGCGGATTCAGAACGTGCGGTGGTTATCGAGAACAACATCAGTGGTCCTGCGGGATGGCAAGGTAAGCAACTGGTTAGAGACGAAAAGACGGAGCTTAATTACGGTGTGGAACCCTGGAAAATCGACAACTCGATAGGCGTTGTCAACTCTTTCGTGGCAAAAGGAAACTATGACAATCATACCAATGCTCTTAGAAATGTGCGCAGACGCCACAATCAAATAAAACTTCTCGCACAGAAGGGAGACAAAGTCACATTTGACGATGTTGTAGCGATTCAGAGCTGGTATAAGGGGAAAAAGCCTGACTCGATATTTCTGGGGGATCTCTTTAATTATGACTGGCGCATTTATACGGCCCAGAGCATTGTATTCTGTCCGAAAACACTTAAACTGAAAGCATTTTTCGATAATCTGGAACAACCGGATGGGCTGCCTGTAAAGCCAAACTATGACGAGATCGAGGTTTCGTTTTAGTTCAGTGCAAAACAGACACAATCGGGGGTATCGATGAGCGGGTGGTCGGATGAGCATTAGCCTATGGTGGATTACGAGAGGTCCGGTGAAACCGGGCGGAATCGGAAACAGGTGCTGCGGAAAGGCATCGCCATGAAAAGAAGAACATGGGCTTTCACGCCCCTTCTCCTTCCCCTTTTCTATCTTATGGGATGCGGTGCCCATCACCTTCAAACGGGGAAATCGCTCAAAGCGGACATTCAGGCGGTAGATGCCCTCAAAAAGCATACCGAGATCTTTAAAAAGGGCGTGGAGCAGGTAACGGGCAACGTCTTTGTAGCCATTGGATACGGGCTGGCCAACTCCATCATGATTGAAGGCGACGACGGTCTTATCATTGTTGACACCATGGAGACCAGGGAGACGGCCCGCGCCGTGCTGGCCGAGTTTCGAAAAATATCCGCGAAGCCGGTAAAGGCCGTGATCTACACGCACAACCACACGGATCACATTTTCGGTGCCGATGTGTTTGCCGACGGGGGCGAGCCAGTCATATACGCCCATGAGCTCACCCATTCCCTTGTCAACCGCGTGGTCAGCGAACTGCGCCCTGCCACCAACACCCGGGCCATGCGAATGTTCGGAACCTTTCTGGACCATGACGGTCTGGTCAATGCCGGTATCGGACCTTTTTTGGGCGTGGGCAGAGAAGAGAGCACTCTGGGATACATGCCGCCCACCGTTACCTTCACCGATACACTAGAGGCGATGGTGGCCGGTATCCGGTTCCGGCTTATCCATGCGCCGGGAGAGACCGAAGACCAGATCTATGTGTGGCTGCCGGACCAGCGGGTGCTGATCTGCGGCGACAACTTCTACTGGGCGTTCCCCAACCTCTATACCATCCGCGGCACCCCGTTTCGAAGCCTGAAACAATGGTATCAAAGCATCGATATCATGCGGGAGCTTCGCCCCGATTATCTGGTGCCCTGCCATACCCGGCCACTCAAGGGTGCGGACCGGATTTACCGTATCATGACCGATTACCGGGACGCCATTCAGTTTATCCATGACCAGTCCATAGGCGGCATCAACATGGGAATGACGCCAGACGAACTGGCGGCGCATGTGACACTGCCGCCCCACCTGAAAAACGCGCCCTATCTTCAACCGTTTTACGGCACCGTGGCCTGGTCGGTACGGGCCATGTTTTCAGGGAACATGGGGTGGTTTGACGGGGATTCCGCCAGCCTGGAGCCGCTTTCGCGAAAAGCGCAGGCCCGGCTGATGGCAGACCTGGCCGGCGGTGAGAAAGGTTTGTGGGAACATGCCAGAAAAGCCCTTGAAAATCAGGAACTCCAGGCGGCCCTGCAATTATCCGGGCACTTACTGCAACTGTCGCCCGGCAACGCGGATTATAAAAACCTGCGCATCCTGGCGCTGACTGCCCTGGGCGAAAAGGCTCAGAACCCTAACGCCAGACACTATTACTTGACCGAGGCCCTGGAGATTCGCGATGGATTTATCGCCTTTAGCCCGGTCAAACCGGACGCGGAGATGCTTCGTCGTTTTCCGCTGGCCAATTTTTTCAGCGCCCTTGGAGTATCGCTGGATGCGGATGCTAGCCGCGACAAGAACATCCGGGTCATCGTGAAATTCCCGGAGACGGGGCAGGCGTTCGTGGTGCATGTCCGCTTCGGGGTGGCCGAAATCAACGAACGCTCCTCCGGCGCCTTGAGCGGTAGGGACGCCGACATCATTGTCACGGCAGACGCCCAGAAGTGGAAAGAGATGCTGGCCCGGATTAGAAGTCCGCTGTTGACCCTGCCGATGTTTGACTATGAAAAAGGGGGCCTTCTGTCTTTTGCCAGGTTTATGAAGCTGTTCGAGCCGCGGAAAGCCAAGCTCCCCTATGAACCGGCCGAGTGATGTTACGGCAACATCGCGCCTTCCCCTGTCGTTCATTGTGCTCCGGGTCGAACCTCTCCAGGGAGTCCGCCCTCCGCGGCGCTCCCCGATCCGCTTCCAGGTCTGGAGGAGCCCCCTACCTCAACGATCGTTGGATTGCAAGCAGGCCTTTCACAGGGCATGCACCTCTTTAAATGGCCTTGACATGAGAGGGGGTTTATTTTATTTTTCCACTCGCCAGGTTTAAACCCTTCGCCTTTGAGGCGAAGAGCTTCAGCAAATGGGAGTTAATGGTAAGCGTGTCAAAAGAAATAACATGTTTACAGCCAATGGGTTAGAGTAAGAAACTCAAGCCTCAGGACGAAACATATCGTAAATCAAGAACTTACAACCATTGAACCTCGAACCGGGAACCGCGTAATTTACGTATAAATGATACAAATGAATTACTCGATCATTATTCGGTACGGCATGACACGGGAAATCCTTATCTATTGAGATCTTTGAAGCAGTTTGCGAAATAATCCGAAACATTACACAAACCATTTGGTCATTCATTAGGCAAGCGTGACCAAATACCCACACTATCTAAAGGGATGTCTAAGATTGGAGAGGGAGGTATCCGCCTCCTGCAAATTAGACAAGAATCATGAATGGGAGGGTATTATGAAAAGGTTACAGGGTCTTATGGTAGGGGTCATGGGTGTTTTTCTAGCGCTCTTTATGCCTCTGGTCGGCGGAGCGGAAGCCAAAGATGTTATCAAAATCGGCTTCATGGGTAATCTCGCCTCGCCTTCATCGTTAAGCTCCAGGGCCGCGGCCCAATTGGCTGTGGACGAGATGAACGATGCCGGGGGAATTCTGGGCCATGAGGTCAGCCTTATCATCGAGGACACCAAGGGAGAAATCCCGAAATGCGTGGAGATTTACAAAAAGCTGGTCATGAGAGAAAAAGTGCTTGCCGTGGTGATCGCGGAAAAGGTGGAAATGGGGGCCGCGGGTATGGAAATCGGGGCTGAACTCTACCCGGAGTTTCCTCATATCTTTTTCAGCACCATAGGTTCGGGTGATGTCATCTGGCATCGCGTCAGGGATGATTATGGGAAATACAGATTCGGCTTTCAAACCTATTACTCGATTTCCACCAATTACCTGAAGGTATGGGCCCACCTGGTGGCTGAAATGGCCAAAGAGCATGTCAAAGCCAAGAAAATCGCCCAGATCTTTGAGGACATGGACTGGACCAACCCTTTGCGCAAGGGCCTGAAGGGGGTCTCGCCTCGCCTTTCCGAAGTCTACAAGCAATTGGGTCTGGACCCGGTTTATGAAACCACGGTTTCTCTCGATCAGAAGATGTTCACTTCGGTTTTTGAAGAGATTGCCGCCTCCGGGGCCCAGTTCATTGACGCGGCCGTTGGTTATATTGACGAGGCCGCCCTGATTAAACAATGGGCTCAGTCCAGCGCCAAGGACATTCCTATGCATATCTGGGGCGGCCTGGCCGGGATGCCGGCCGCCTGGAACATCACCCAGGGGAAGTGCGCCGGCATCATGATCGGCTCCTCCATGGTTCGCGTTCCCATCACGGAGAAAACAATCCCGTTCATCGATAATATGCAGAAAAGATTCAAAATGGGGGCCATATTCGGCGCCCACACCACTTACGACACCCTGGCCGGTTTCAAAAAGGCCCTGGAGCAGGCGGGCAGTGTGAAGGATATTGAAGCCATCATCAAAAAACTGGAATCGGTTGAGGAGGTGGCCGTGTTGGGGACCATAGGGTGGGACCCCAAGCTTCATTTCAATCTCCCCTACCCGAAATATATCACCCCCACCGTACAATGGCAGACAATAGACGGGAAAGGCCAGATGGTCGTCATCTTTCCCCCAAAGTATGCTCAGAAACCTTATGTTTCACCGGTCGAGGCAAGGAAATAACGTCACCCTGAATCCGACCTTTCATCCTTGCCCGTCAGTTAGGCCATCGGGACAGCGGAGGGAAAAACCCCTCCGCCCTCCCGGCCGGGTCAGCAAACAGGCGGAGAGGGAGTCGAAGAAAAATGATGGTACAGCTTCAATCCATTCTTGTATACACCTTCATCTGGGGATCCATATACCTCTTGATCTCACTGGGGTTCTCCCTTATCTGCGGCGTACTGAGGATCTTTCACCTTGGATACGGGGTGACCTTTGTGCTCACGGTCTACGGCACTTGGCTCTTTATGTCAAACGTGGGGTTGGGCCTTATACCCAGTATCATCGGCATGTTCCTGCTCCAGATCATTTTCGCCCTGGTGATTTTCTACATGGGGGTTTTTCAGAGATTTCTCGAGCAGGAGGAGGTCCTCCTGACGCTCACCATGCTGGTATTCCTCACTGTTACCCATCTGGCCAATTATTTATATCCGGTTACCGCCGGTGTCTATTTACCAACGACCATCATCGACGGCACCTTTAAACTCGGCGCCGTCCGTATTTCCTACCAGATGCTTCTGGCAGCCCTCGTCGGTATAGCCGTCGCCGTCCTTTTCGTTTTGATGTTTCTGAAAACGAGAGCCGGGTTAATCATTCGCGCCATGAGCCAAAACATTCATGCCTCCATGCTTATGGGTGCAAACATTAACCGGATGTATTATCTCGCCATGGCCCTATCGGTTATTCCTCCCACCATCTGCATCTTGATGATCGCGCCGTTTTGGGGTATTGACCCGTACATGGGGTCTCCCCTGCTGGCCACGGCCATGATGGTGGCTATCCTGGGGGGACTGGGCAATCTGAAAGGCACCATCATCGCCTCCTATCTTATCGGTTTTATTCATGCCACGGTGAGCTTTCTCTATGTCTCGCGCTTCATGGGTTTTGCCGCTTTGATTGTTACCCTGCTCGTCATGATTTTCAGACGCGGAGGTATAATGGCCGGAGAGACCATATGGTAACCTTTGAACTGAAAAGGGATCGGGTCTTACTGCGCTGGGGAGATCGGAAATATGAATGGATCATAGAGCCCCGATACTGGAGAAATCCTGCCCTGGGAGTGATCTTCATGCTGATTCTTCCCCTCTTCTTTTACAACCGCCCCAGCATCCTGACCATGATCACCACAGCCAATCTGTTGGCCGCCGTGGTCATTCCTCTATCTCTGCAGATGATCGGTACGGGCCGGGTCAACTTCGGGCCCCAGTTGTATCTGGGAATAGGGGGGTACACATCGGCCCTGCTCAATTTACACCTGGGCTGTAATCCCCTCGTAACCCTGTTGGCGAACATCCTGGTCTGCGGCTCTATCGCCCTCCTTTTAAGCCCCATTACCTGGATCGCCAGGGGGTTATATTTCTCCCTCATCACCCTGATCCTGCCCCTGGCCTTTCTTGATTTGACTTATATTTACGGAGACTTATTCAGGGGAGAGGTCGGCCTGGTGGGGATGAGCGCTTTGATCAACTTGGGGAAGGTTAAGCTCAATTACCTGGCCTATTTTTATCTCTCCCTCTTTCTCATGCTGCTTTACATGCTCGTGGCCGACAAGATCGTCCGCTCACGCTTCGGCGTTTCCATGGCGGCGATTAATGAGGATGAGGACGTGGCCCAGATGATGGGGGTGAACGTAAACCGGTATAAGGTCTTTAACTATGTCTTTCCCAGCATCCTCATCGGGATCGTGGGCTGGTTTATTGTCCATACCTTCCGGACCTTCGCCGGGGTCACCTATCTTCCCCTGGAATTCATGATAAAAATCCTGATCATTGTGCTGGTGGGAGGAAGGGCCTTTATCTACAGCGTGGTTCCGGGGGCCTACTTTGTGGCGATCCTCGAGGAGATTCTGAGGGGTTTCGGGCCCATACATTACGTGCTTTTCCCCGTGGCCCTGATCGTGGCGATTGTGGTGCTCCCGTCGGGTGAAGGTCTCTTCGGCCTTTACCATCGGCGTCATCATCGCGATTATTTTCCAAAATTTCGAGTGAGAAGAGAGTAGAGGATGCTTGAAATCAAAGATGTCAGTAAGTATTTCGGTGGGCTGGCCGCGGTTGATCATGTGAGTTTCTCCGTGAACCAGGGAGAGATCGTCGGCCTGATCGGGCCCAATGGAGCCGGAAAGACTACCCTGCTGAATCTCATTTGCGGGATCTATAAACCCGATACCGGTCGTGTGATTTTTGAAGGGGAAGACATCACAGCCAGGCCGCCCAACAAGGTCTGCCGGGCGGGGATATCCAGGACATATCAGATCCCGCGCCCTTTTGAAGCCATGACCGCCCTGGGCGGGGTCACCGTGGGAGTGATCAACGGCAAAAGGCGGCCCAACATGACCCTGTCGGATGCGGCCCTGGAGGCGTCCTATTATCTGGAATTTGTCGGTCTTTTTTCCAAAAGGGATACCCTGGCCTCGGACCTCAACCTTTACGAATTGCGGATGCTCGAACTGGCCAGGGCTCTGGCCACGACCCCCAGGTTTCTGCTGCTGGACGAGTCCATGGCCGGCCTGAACCCGGCCGAAGCCTCTCGGGCTCTGGATATGGTCTGGAGCGCCCAGGAGCAATTCGGGATCACGATTCTGTGGATAGAGCATGTGATGAAAATCATCACCCAGGCGGCCCAGCGTATCGTGGTCCTGGATTACGGCCAGAAGATCGCCGAAGGCGAGCCCACGGCCATTATGAACGACCAGCGGGTCATCGAGGCCTATCTGGGAGGAAAACATGCTCGACATTAAGGGTCTTCACGTCTCATACGGCGTTATCCCCGTTCTCCACGATGTGGATCTGGAGGCGGACGAAGGCCGGATTACTGCCCTTCTGGGCTCAAATGGGGCTGGAAAAACCACCCTGTTGAAGACCATTTCCGGTCTGCTGAGGTGCAAATCAGGCCGGATTTTATTCAGGGGCGAGGCCATGGAGGGGGCACCGCCCCACAAGATTGTAAAGGCCGGCATCGCCCACATCCCAGAGGGAAGGATGATCTTTCCCTTTCTATCTGTCGAGGAAAACCTCCTGATGGGAGCCTGTCAGGCCGGGCCTTGGTCCCGCAGGCAGGAAAGTCTGGAAAAGGTCCGCCGCCTCTTTCCCATCCTCAAGGAGAGGAGAAGACAGCAGGCCAGTCTGTTGAGCGGGGGTGAACAGCAGATGCTGGTTATCGCACGGGGGTTGATGACCCGACCGGCCCTGCTTATGATTGACGAGCCTTCTCTGGGATTGAGCCCGGTCATGATGAATCAGATCTACGAAGCCATCGAGACTTTGCCCGGGCAAGGAATTACCGTCCTGCTGTCGGAGCAGAATGCCGCCGCGGCCCTGGAAATTGCGCACCGGGGATATGTTTTGCAGGACGGTCACATGGTGCTAAAAGGCCCGCGGGATGAGCTGCTGGGCAGTGAATTTGTAAAAAAGGCCTATATGGGTGTTTAACAAGGCGGGGTACACTGAGGATGAGCGAAAATTATCTTGACTTCACCGAGGCGCTTTTCGACCCGGACCGGCTTGAGGAAAAGCCTGAAGCCCTGGAGGGGATCCGGGTTCTTGATCTTTCCCACATGATTTATGGCCCGACTGCGGCGAGGATTCTGGCGCAATACGGTGCGGAAGTGGTCAAGGTGGAAGTGCCCTATGTGGGTGATCTGTGGCGATCATCCACCTACTGGGGAAAATTCTGGAAACATTCCAATCCCTTGTGGCATTTCATCAATCACAGCAAGTACTTCGTGGCCATTGACGTGAAAAAAAACAAGGGCAGGGAGCTTATCCTCAAACTGGCCGAGATGTCCGACGTGGTGATTGAAAATTTTTCCCCCGGTACGGTCGAAGCCTGGGGGATCGGGTACAGCCAGATCAGTCAGACCAATCCAAAGGTGATCTATGCCTCTTGCAGCACCTTCGGTCAATATGGTCCCTTCAGGTTTTTTCCAGGCTGGGACCTCCTGGCCCAGGGTGTGAGCGGAATGCTCTCCTCCACAGGCTATTCCGAAACGGAAAAATATTTTAAAGTGCCTGATTTTTATGGTGATTTTTATCCCGGTAATTTTGTCTCCATGCTTATTCTCATGGCGCTTCTTTACCGTGAAAGGACGGGTAAGGGTCAGTACCTTGATGTGGCCCAGGGTGAGATCCTGATGAGGGCCCTTCCGCACTTCACGTACAGCAGTGTGGCCAATGAAGAACTCGGCCGGACAGGGAACCAGGACCCGACCATGTCCCCCTCCGGAATTTTTAAAACACGGGATAATCAGTTTGTGGCCGTGGCCGTGGCCAGTGATCTCCAGTTTGAAGGTCTCTGCCGGGCCATGGATCGAATGGAGCTTCTTCAAGATGAGCGGTTCAGCCGGACACTGAACAGACTGAAGCCGGAAAACGCAGAGCTGCTTGCTTCCATGGTCGGGGAATGGACTACCGGCAGAGAGGAAGATCAGATTATCGACCTGGCGGCGAAACACGGCTTTCCCGCCGCACCGGTCATGGATGACCTCCAGATTTCAAAGGATGAATGGCGCCGTGACCGCGGCAATATCAATGACTTTGAAGATGGGATGTACGGAAGACTGGCCATACAAACCCCTTCCACCAAACTGAGCGCAACTCCTGCCAGGGTCAAGTGGCTCACCCGGCCCTTGGGTTATCATAATCGTTATATCTTCAAGGAGCTTTTCGGACTCTCGGAGGAGGAGATAAAGTCCCTGGAGAAGAAAGGGGTGGTCGGATACTGGGATTACCGGGTCGGGCAGAGACCGCCGGTTTACTATGATCTGGATAATGACCCGCTGTTCAATTACGATAAAGAGGAGTAAAAGCCATCAGCAAGCAAAAAGAAAAAGTATATTCAAGGTACGTGAGCAAAAAGGGTACCCGGGAAAAGGTGACCAAGTGGGCTGACTTCTTGCAGACCATGATGTCACCGGAGGGCAAGCAGGAGGCCCTCGAGGGGATGCTGGTTCTCGACCTCAGTTATGCCAACTTTTCCGGTATCATTGCCGGGACCCATTTCGCGGAGGCCGGGGCCGAAGTCATCAGGGTCGAACCGCCGCAGGGCGACCCGGCCCGGGTCATGACCCCCTATGGTGTAAACCGTGCCGGGGTGGGGACCAACTACCTCATGGAAGGCCGCAACAAGCGCCATATTACTCTTGACCTGGAGACCGAAGCCGGGCGAGAGAACCTTAAGACCCTGGTTGCAAAAGCCGATATCCTGATCGAGACCTTTTCCCCGGGGAAAATGGATGAAATCGGGCTGGGCTACCGGCAACTCAGGGACCTGAACCCGGGGCTGGTTTATGTGGCTATTACCCCTTACGGCCATTACCGCGGCAAATCCGGTGAACTGAAAAAAATTCCCTGGTCCGACCTGACCTGCCAGGCCGAGTCCGGTCTGACCGCCCTCATCGGTGATCTTCCGGATGCGCCCGAGCCCTATAACTGGCCCACAAGGGCCGGCTTCTATGCGGCCGGCTATGCCACGGCCGTGGAGGCCGCCACCGGGGCGTTGGTGGCCGTCTTCTTCAAGCAAAAAACCGGACAGGGACAGATGGTGGATGTGGCCGCCGCAGATGCCTATTCCTCGTGCGTCGGCTTTCCGCCCACGATCGGCTGTATATGGAAAAAGCCCAGAATTCGTTACGGGACTCTGGATTACGGGTTGAGTCCTTACGGCTTTTTTAAATGCAAGGACGGTTTTGTGGCCATTGCCTGCTTCCGTGATCAGGACTTCCGGGCCGCCCTGAAGATCCTGGGAAAGTGGAAAATAGAAGAGGATTGGCGGACCATGCTTGACCGAATTACAGATGATTTCGATCGGGTCAAGGAACTCAATGATGAAGTGGCCGAGGCTGCGGCCAGGTTTACCTACGAGGAGATAAGAACGAAATTTTCCGATTACGCCGTGAAGGCCGCTCGCTCCAAATGGAAGGGGGGAGGAATGCCCGTCACCACCAAGATGCTCACCCCCAAAGAGGCCAGCCAACTGCCTCATTGGCAGGAGAGGAATTCCTTTGTCCGGGCCGATCATCCGAATTTCGGAGTGTTCACCCTGCCCGTGGCCGGGAAAATGTCGGAAACCCCCCTCCGGGTCAAATGGGTCTCCGTGAACATCGGCGAGGATAATGAGCTCATTTACAAGAAGTACGGTTTGAAAAAAGAGTGATGGATAAGCGTGAACTTGAAAGAATTCCCTTCCGATCCGGCTGAGGCGATTGGGAAACCATAGGCGTCAGATCCTTATTCTTCACATGGTGTCCGTATCCTTCAAGAATGAAGACCTGACCCCACTTTTCCACACCGGAAAATCCCACACGATAAATGAAGGAGAAAAAAGATGCCGTATTTTCTGAGTCCGAAAGTGATATTCGGGAAAGGTGCCCTCAAGAGGCTTGCCAGTGAGCTGGAGGGCAAGGGTACCCGCGCCGCGCTCATCACGGATCGTACCCTGAGGGAGAAATGTGCCGAACTTGTTGAAAGTATCAGGGCAGCGGGATATGAAGTCGCCATATGGGACGGGGTAGAGGCCGATCCCACCCTGGATATGGCCCTTGCGGCAAACCGATTTCTTCTCGATTCCAATCCCCAGTGGGTGATCGGGTTCGGGGGAGGATCGGCTATAGACACGGCAAAGGCCGCTTGGGTGCTCTACGAGAGGCCGGACTTGGCTGCCGGAGATCTGACCAAATCAATTCTACCCAAGGTCAAGCTGAATCTACGCCAAAAAGCACGGTTCGTGGCTGTCCCGACCACGAGCGGCACAGGGGCGGATGTGACTTGGGTGGCCGTGCTTACCGACCGAGCCATGAACCGGAAAATCATCTTCGCACATAATGATATCGTCCCGGATCTGTCCGTCCTGGAGACGAACCTGACCATCGCCTTGCCGAGAGACTTGACGGCCAGTACCGGTCTCGATGTGATCGCCCATGCGGTAGACGGATACATATCCAGGCAACAGAACGATTTCAGTGATGGCCCCTGCCTTCAAGCCTTGAAACTGGCCATGAACTGGCTTCCCGTAGCCTGCCGTGACGGCTCGAACCTCAGGGCAAGGGAGAAAATGCAAAATGCCGCCACCATTGCCGGGCTGGGTTTCGGTAACAGCAATACCGGCCTCTCCCATGCACTGGGACATTCTGCCGGCGCGGTCTTCCATCTTCCACACGGACGGGCCATCGGGATTGCCCTGCCCTATTCGCTTGCCTATATCGCCTCAAATCCACCGAGCGAAGGCGTCCCGGATCCGGTCGAACGTCTTGCCGAGCTGGCCAGGTTTTTGGGTATCCATAACCCCTCTTCCAGGGACGCCGTGGATGCCTTCATCGACCGGATCAGGTCGATACAGAAAGAAATCGGAGAGCCTTTAAGTTTGAGGGATGCCGGTATTACGGAAGACCGGATGATGAGGGAGATTGAAACATTGGTCATCATCGCCGAAAAGGATCCCAACATGTACACAACGCCGTGTGAGTGCAAAGGACAATCGTTGCGAGAGCTTTTCGAGATCATGTGGCGGGGGGTTGCGTAGATCGATCGTAAGCGGTCACGGGGTGGTTGCATGTCCATCGGCTCGACGGATGATGCACGACTTTGGTTCCGTTCCCAGGTTCCCGGGCCTCGCCGCAAGCCGGGGCGGTCTTCGACAGTCACTTCAGAAAAGCTGCATCGCCCTGTGATTGTCACGATCGATCAAATTTATGGAGTTATCTCGATAAGTGAGCGACCATACACGTTACCGTATTCACTTAATGCCCAAATGTGGGAAGGCTTAATTGGCAATCCTGTAAATATCCAATCAGGAATTAACCCTTCGTTGCAACTAATCCAACTTATTCCGTCATCATGAGAAATATAGATAATATTAAAATAAACCGCGACAATCAAAATATTATTATAAGAAACGATGTTCCTAAAATATCCCAAACCTATTAACGCACCGCTATTGGCAATAGTATTCCTGTACTGAGTAGATCAACTGTCACACATATCCATACTTACATATGCACCCATACCGCCACAATCAAAAAGCTTTCCGTTATGATAACCAATTAGTTTCATAAATATAGCTGGAAATATTCATTATTCTTTATAATTACAGGGAGAAAATGAAATCGAAATGTTGTCGTTGGAGCTTATCTTCAGTTGACTGCTGAATTATTGATGTAGGGTGGGCTCTGCCCACCTTTGACAGATGGAATCAGCGGTGTCTGGTGGGCACAGCCCACCCTATGATAAGTGATTTTCGCAACATTAGGGATAATATGGAGACTGGAGGGGATGATCAGACGGATACCGAGAACCAGTCCAGTATTTCCATTGTCAGAAGAGGAGTATATGAGGGAGGTAGAACCTCTTGTGGATGGGGCGCTTCCATTGATAAAAATGTTTTCTCCAGCCGTGCAGATAAAATTGGCAGTCGCGGCATAATCTTGATCCCATTCCCCATCTTTACCCACCCAAACTAAGAGATAAGGGGAGGCAACGATATGGATACACGCCGCAAAATATGCGGGTCTGAATTCCGGGCTTTTTAAAAAGCGGTAGCTCTATTGGCCGTCATTCTTGACAGGGAAGACCGCATTCCGTAAAGTTCAAGTGAGGGTTTTGTCTCTTCTTGGCTGAGCGCGCACAAGCCGGAAAGGGGGGTGCCCGATTACTCCCTCTCTCCCGCGCAAGGGGAAGTGCAATTTCGGGCTGCCCGACAGCCACAATGGGGGGTTGCCATGACGGAAACAAGGAGAAGCTATTGCGGACTCTGTCATCCGCGCTGCGGTCTTCGCCTGGAAATCGAAAAGGGCAGGGCGGTGAAGGTTTCGGGAGATCCGGAGCACCCAATCACCAGGGGCCGGATCTGCGGTCGCGGTAAACTGATGCTGGATCATGTCTACCATCCTGATCGGCTCAACTATCCGCTGAAACGCAAAGATGAGCGGGGCTCGGGCCAATGGGTGCAGGTCACTTGGGATCAGGCACTGGACGAGGTTTCGGAGAAGCTGGCTTCTTTGCGTGACAAGCACGGCGCCGAGACCCTGGCCTTCACACACGGCACCAAGCGGACCTACCACTGGGACGAGCGGAGATTCTTCAACCTGTTCGGTTCGCCCAATGTCTTCGGAGCCAACAATGTGTGCATGTGCCCCAGCCAGGCCGTAGATTACGCCACCTATGGAGGATTTACCTGGGGCGAGGTGATGCGGACCAGGTGCGTGGTGCTGTGGGGCCACGCACCTTCCCAATCCGATCCCATAGGACTCTATCCCATGATCCTCGGGGCCAGGAAGAAAGGCGCCAGGCTCATCGTGGTAGACCCCCGTCGTATCCCCGAAGCGGAAAAGGCGGACATGTTTCTCCAGATCCGCCCGGGGACGGATGTGGCGCTGATGCTTGGCTGGCTAAGAGTGATCATCGAGGATGAAATCTACGACCGGGAGTTCGTGGCCAACTGGACCGTGGGATTCGACGATCTGAAGGATGCTGTGACGGAATACACTCCCGAGCGGGTCGCGGAGATCACGTGGCTCACCCCTGAGCAGGTCACCGGGTCGGCGAAGCTTTATGCCACCACAAGACCGGCGGTCATCACCTGGGGTTTCGGCGTAGACAAGCAAGGGGTGAATGCCACCCAGGCTGCCAGGGCGCGGGCCATCCTGAGGGCGGTTACCGGGAACCTGGATGTGCCGGGGGGAGAACCCCTTGGCTGGGCAGACCCCATCGGCAAGATCATCGGGAACGACACGCTGGAGTTCAACGAAGCGCTTCCCAAAGCTCAGCGGGCCAAACAACTGGGCGCCGACGAATATCCCTTCTTCGGGTTTCCGGGCTGGGAGAGAAACGCGGAGGCCAACCGCCGTCTCCCCCGTGACTACATGCACCCACCCCTGGCTGACATGACCAGTGTGGCCCATGCGCGCACCGTCTGCGAAGCCGTCATCACCGGCAAACCCTATGCGGTCAAGGGGGCCATATCGCTCGCCAGCAATCCTCTGCTTTCGCTGGCCAATACGCAACGTGTCTACGAGGCCCTGAGAGCGCTTGAGCTCTACGTGGTCGCGGAGTACTATCTCACTCCTTCCGCCGCTCTGGCCGATTACGTGTTTCCCATTTGCTCCACCATAGAAACGACCGAACTCTGGCTCACCCCGGACTTCTGCGTGGCCTGCCCGAGGGGGATCGAGCCTCTCCATGAGCGCCGAAATCCCTATGACTTCTGGCGAGGGCTTGCGATCCGGTTGGGGCAGAAGGAGCACTGGCCCTGGGAGACGGTGGATCAGGTGTGGGACTGGTGTCTCCAACCTGTTGGCCTGACCCTCCCGCAGTTACTTGAGAAGAACGGGCTCTTCGGCAAGCGGGAGTACCGGCGATACCAGCGTTTTGGTTTCGGCACGCCGTCGGGGAAGGTCGAGCTCCGATCGAGCATCTTCGATGACCTGGGCTGCGAGCCTCTGCCGGTCTACCGGGAGATGCCGCAAAGTCCTGCGAGCACCCCTCAACGCCATAAAGAATATCCGCTCGTCCTGATCACGGGAAGCCGGTTCATGCCCGCCTATCACTCCGAGCAGCGCCAGATCAAGAGGGCCCGAAAGGGAAACCCCGACCCTCTCGTATGCCTTCACCCCGACACGGCAAGGGGTCTCGGCCTTGGCGAAGGGGACTGGGTGAAGGTGGTCAGCCCCCAGGGAAGCGTTCGAGTGAAGGCGCATCTGACGGACATCCTGGACCCTCGTATGGTGGATGTGCAGCACGGGTGGTGGTTCCCGGAGCGGAAAGAGGCGGAGCCGGAGTTATTCGGCGTGTTCGAGTCCAATGCCAACATCCTCTGCCCTGACGGACCGGAGTTCTGCAGCCCGGAGATCGGAGGCTGGCCCCACACCGCCCTCCTGTGCAGGGTAGAAAAGCTCTAGGGCAAACGTTCTCTTGGAGAAGGGGCGCATATGGCGCCCCGCTCCATCCAAATCCGACCGCCGTCTTTACCTTGGTTTCGGAAGGATCGAGAACCGCGCCTAAAGCTGGTCGTCTTCCCTCCCTGATTTTTGAAGGGGGGGGACCGGGTTGAGGGGGGATTGCCCTGCTCAAATTTCATCCAGGCCCTCCTCTCGAAGAAGTCGACCCGGCGGGGTATGGAGAGCTGAAGACGAATCTGTGAACTGAAAAGCAGGGCGTTTCCATGAAAAGAATGAGGATTTTCAACGAGGCGGGATTTGGAAGCGGATAATGTGGAAAAAGCGATCGCTTCGGCGGGGAGGAGGCGTAAGCGCATCCTCAAGAGGTGGTTCATCAGATGCGTCATCTTGCTGGCGCTCGTCGTAGCGACCACCCGGTACCTTGTCCCCAAAATATTGGATTTCATGACCCACGCCAGTACCGACAACGCTTACGTGGCCGGGACGATCATTCCCGTCAGTGCAGAGGTGCAGGGGAGGGTGGTGAAAGTTTATGTGGAGGACAATCAGGCCGTCAAGGCTGGTGATCCCCTCGTGGAGATCGACGATGAATACTACTCTGCGGTTGTGGAAAGGTCCCGGAAGGCTTTGTTGAGCCTTATGGCCGAAGAAGAGGAGAGTCAGGCTTCGTTGAAGGAAAGGCGGGAAGCGCTCTCGGAAGCTCGAGCGGAGTTTGAATCCAAGAAGGTTTACGAGAATCTGGCCTCGAAAGAGGAGAAGCGCTATGCCGACCTGGTGAAACATGGGCGTGTCTCGGACAGCCAGTATGATCACCTGAAGTCTGAATGGTTGGCGGCGTGCAAGGAAACGGAAGCTGCCGGGGCGGGAGTTTCCAGGGCGGAGGCGAACATCCGGAGTCTCGAGGCAAAACTGCAGGTGCACAGGTTCAAAATCGAGGAAGCAAAAGTGATCCTGGAACTTGCCCGGCTCAACCTGAGAAAAACCAGGATCACCGCGCCCATCGCAGGAAGGATCGCCAAAAAAAACGTGGATCCCGGCAAATACGTGCAGCCGGGACAGCCACTGCTCTCCATTCTGGATGAGAAAGACATCTGGGTCATTGCGAATTTCAAAGAAACCCAAATTGAGAAGATGAGGATCGGTCAGCCGGTCAAAATCGAGGTGGATGCCTATCCTGGAAACTTTTTTCACGGGCATATCGACAGCTTCCAGCCGGGAACGGGTGCCGTGTTCAGCCTGCTCCCTCCGGAGAATGCCACCGGCAATTTCGTGAAGGTTGTACAGCGGGTGCCTGTCAAAATCGTTCTGGATTCGCCTCGCGATCCGAATTTTCCTTTGTGGCCCGGGCTGTCTGTCATCCCTCACGTGGATCTCAGAGAAGGAAACGCAAAGCGTCCAACCGGAACTCCCTCTGCGCAGGCCGATGTGGAAAGTACGGAGCATATGGAAGGGCGACAGGAACACCGGTGAGTAATGACTTCGAGCGTGGGGGAAGGACAGACGAATAAATGGATTGTAACGGTGGCCGTGATCACGGGTGCACTCATGAGCAGCATCAACATGAGCACCGTGAATGTGGCTCTTCCCTACCTCCGCAGCAGCCTTGGGGCGACCATCGAAGAAATCACCTGGGTTGCAACCGGTTATATGCTGGCCAACATCGTGATGATGCCTGTGACGGCCATGTTGAGCTCTCGTTTCGGGCGCAAGGGGTTCTTTCTCTTCAGCGTGACCTTGTTCGCCCTCAGTTCCATGCTCTGTGGGCTGGCATGGGATTTCCCTTCCCTGGTTATCTTCAGAATCATCCAGGGAATTGGAGGGGGACCGCTTTTGCCCATTCCCCAGGCCATCCTCAGGGAAACATTTCCACCCGAGGAGCAGGGGGTGGCCATGGGCATTTTCGGTTTCGGGGTGGTTCTGGGCCCTGCCTTCGGCCCCACCGTGGGCGGATGGCTGATCGATCACTATTCGTGGCCATGGATATTTTATGTGAATGTCCCCGTGGGGCTGTTGAGTCTCATCCTTGTCTCCCGTTACGTCCAGGACCCCCCGTACCTCATTAGGAAGCGGGAAAAAACGGATTTTCCGGGGATTGCCCTGTTGATCCTGGGCCTGGGATCTCTTCAGCTCATGCTGGAAAGGGGACCGCAAAAAGACTGGTTCGACTCCGCGTTCATCGCCTATCTGGCGATTGCCTCTGTGGCGGGGCTTGGCCTCTTCATATGGAGGGAGCTGACCGCGGATAAGCCCGCGGTGAACTTACGGGTATTCAGAAATCTCCCCTTCGCATCGGGAAGCACTCTGGGAGGGGTCATGGGAATGGGGCTTTTTGGGGGACTCTTTCTTCTGCCCATGTTCTTGCAACAACTCCTGGATTATCCCGCTTTCAATGCGGGGCTTGCCATGATGCCGAGGAGCGTCGCCATGGCCGTCAGCATGTGGACTGTCGGTAGGCTTTATAACCTGATAGGACCCAGGCTGCTGATCGGGGCAGGCTTCGCATTGACGGGCTTTTCTTTCTGGGAACTGTCACGGCTGTCCCTGGATGCTGGTTTATGGGATATCATTCTACCCCAATTCTGGCAGGGCATTGGATTCGGCATGATCTTCGTCCCTCTCAGCACGGCTGGGCTCTCTACAATTGAACCGCCCATGATGACGGCCGCCACGGGTCTCTACAATCTGGTCCGACAGCTTGCCGGGAGCATAGGGATGGCCATCGCTGCAACCCAGTTGACCCGAGGGACGAACATGTTCAGGGCATTCCTGGTGGAAAATATCACCGAGTTTAGAGATGCGACCACAGAAAGGCTGCAGGCCATGGGAGCCATGTTCATGAATACAGGGTCGGATTTCGTTACGGCGCGGCAAAAAGCCTTGAGACTCCTGGAGGAAATGATCATGGGACACGCGAGGATGCTCTCCTTCAACCGTATTTTCTTCCTCCTGGCATGTCTTTTTCTCCTTGCCATTCCCCTTGTGTTTCTCCTGAGAGGCTTCCGGCACACGATGACCGAAAAGCGTCATTGAACAAGAATTGCCAGAACCGAGAGGGCCGGATCATTTCGTTGCCTTCCCGCGCGACACGCTTTCGGAAAACCTGAACATCGGAACACTAGCGCATACCGTCCAGAATGCGGTCCGCCTCTTTCACGATGGTCTGAATCAGTTCCTTGACAGGAACAATCTCGTGGATGAGACCGGCAGCTTCTCCAAAGCCTATGAAACGCTGGTTGATGTCACCCTCCGGCGCCCAACGTGCGTTGATGAAGGCGTCGATTTCCGCAGGGTCGGCCCCTGCCTTCTCCATTTCGATGATTCTGTTGATCGCCTCGTTTCTCATGGCCCGGGAAGGGATGGTCTCCCGCCTGACCATCACCGTATCCGTATCCCCCGCATTGAGGACGGCTTGCTTGTAAGCGTGGTCAATGATGCACTCTTCCGTAGCCAGGAACCTGGTTCCCATTTGCACGCCCTCAGCACCCAGGGCGATCGCAGCCACGTAGCCCCTCGCATCGGCGATGCCGCCACCGGCGACCACGGGAATCTTGACTGCATCGACGATCTGTGGAACGAGCACGAGCGTGGTGAGTTCCTGGCGAGACCCGATGCCCCCGGCCTCGAAGCCCTGTGTAATAACCGCATCACAGCCGCTGGCTTCGGCTTTCTGTGCCTGCCTCACGGTTCCCACCACATGAAGGACTTTCACGCCTCTGCCTTGAAGCACGGCAGCGAGGCGCGCCGGATTCCCCCCGGAGGTGGTCGCGATGGGAAACCCCTCTTCAAGGGCCGCATCGATCCATGGAAGAACGTCCACATCCGGGTGGGGCATGGGGAAATTGACGGCGAAAGGCCTGTCCGTGAGACTTTTCACTTTCCTGATTTCCTTTCGCAGGTATGCGGCCGGCTCCTCGTCGCTGTCTCTGGGTGGAGCGGGACTTAGCACACCCAGGCCTCCGGCATCGGAAACGGCGGAAACGATCCCTGCCTCCGTAATACGGGCCATAGCCCCCATGATGATGGGATGTTCGATGCCCAGCAGGTCGCAGAGTCTGGTCCTTTTCACGGCAGCTTGCTCCTTTCATGATTTCTGGTCAGGGGATGAGGGGAGACGCGGATCCCGTTTCTTTCGCTCAAATCGACGAGGTTCACCGTCCCGCAAGGGCGGGAGGGCTCGCCCGAGTAATAAGCCTTCACGGGATGATCACAGACACATCGAAACACGGAGACGTGTCCCAACGCAATATAATCCCACCCGGGAGCGATCACTTCCTCCCGGGTGATATGGTAGCTGGGAAAAAGAGGGGGATGGCTATCCACATAATAGCCGTGAGCCACGGCAATATGCCATTTTCCGTCTTCCTCTGGGTGGGGAATTCCCTTCATGGGCAGGAATCCGGCCTCAGGACCGTGCGCTTTACCCCATAGGGAGATTCCCAGCTCCGGCAAATGAAAGGTTTCTCCCCGGGTGGATCTGAACACCCGGATGTTCGAGTGGTGAAATCGCGTCGAAGCTCTCTCGTAAACGGATTCCGCACACAAGGGATCGTGGTTCCCGGGAAGGATGAAAACCGGAACAGAGAATCGCCTCAACTGTTCCGAAGCGAAGTCAATCAGGTCGTCTTTGACCCGATTGTGGTCGAAAAAGTCGCCGGCAACGATTACCAGATCGACGTTACATCGCCCCACCGTTTCAACCAGGACTTCCAGACTTTCACAGGCCGGATCCCCCGGTGAATTCAGATGCAGGTCCGATGTGTGAAGAATCCGCCCCCCTTTTCTTCCGCGGACCGTCATGCCTCAGGGTGTCTTCCTCTCATGTTCTCTTGGGACGATGCTCTCTCCCCTCTGGTAGACATCCCTTCCTCTACCTCTTCTCCCTGGCTTCTGAAGTGGCCAGGGCCCTTGTAAACCATTTCATCTTTACGAGATTGAAAATGTGAAAGACACCCCCCGGCATATACAGGACGATCGCAATAAAGATCAAACCGGTGACCAGCTCGACCCGCTCCGTATAGTTCATGGTGAATTCCCTGATGAGAAGAAGAACGCCTACCCCCGCAACCGGCCCGAAAAAGGTGCGCATGCCGCCGACCAGGATGGCCATAATGGGGGTGAAGGAGACCATGATGCTGAGCACCGCACCGGTGGAAACCACATTCTGAAACAGGGCGAACATTGAGCCGGAAATGCCTGCAAAGACGCCGGAGACGATACAGATAATCGCCTTGCTTGGTGCAAGCTCGTAACCAAGATAATCCATTCGTTTCGGGTTATCCCGGATGCCGAACATCACGTTCCCGAAAGGGGTTTTGATCAGGAACCACATCAGTCCCATCGAGATGCCGAGAACAAGCATGGCGAAGTAATAGAAATTGACCGGATCGATCAGGTCGATTGGTTCCAGGCCCGGGATCTTCAAAGGGGGGATAGGAAATCCGGAGATGCCGTCTTCTCCGCCGGTGATTTCCCGGAACTTGAGACAGATCACAAACATCAATTGACCGAATGCCAGGGTCAGCATGGCAAAGGCGGTTCCGCTGACGCGGACCAAAAGCGGTGCGCAGATCGCGGCCACCACTGCCGCCGAAAGTCCTCCAAATCCTACTGCCGACCAGACGGATAGACCCTCGATGTGCCTGAGCGCCAGCGCGGTAGCATAGGCTCCGGAGCCGAAAAACAAGGCGTGGCCGAAACTCAGCAGTCCGCTGTAACTGAGGAGCAGGTTCAGGCTGACGGCGTAAACCGCCCCGATGGCAAACTCGACGCAGAGATTGGTCTTGAGGATTCCAAAGACCTGGGGAATAAGGCATAGAACCGCCAGGAAGACCGCCCAGAAGACGACACGCTTGGTTTTCTGGTTCATTCTCTCTCTCCGAAGAAGCCCGTGGGCTTAAAAGCCAGCACCACGGCCATGAAGGCGAACATCAGCACCGGGGCCAGCCGGGGAATGAATTGAATGCCGAAAGAATTGAGCTCGCCCAGCATCAACGAGGCGACAAGGGTGCCCAGGAGGCTGCCGAAACCGCCCACCACCACGATGACGAAAGCGTCCAGGCCGATCTGTTCAGCCAGCCCGGGAAAAACCTGGAGGATGGGCGCGGCGGCGACCCCGGCCACGCCGGCCATCCAGGTGCCGATGCCGAAAACCAGCATGAAGACGAGCGGAGTATTGACGCCCAGGGCGCCCACCATTTCCGGGTCCGAAACCGCGGCCCGCACGATCCTGCCCAGACGGGTCTTGAACAGGATCAGGGCAAATATTCCCAGGATGGCCAGAGCGAGCACGATGATGAACAAGCGGTAGAGCGGGTACTCCAGGCCGCTCACGGCAATCCGGCCTTCCAGCAGGGGAGGGATCTGGATCACCAGGCCTTCGGTCCCCCAGAAGGCTTTGACCATTTCGGCGATGACCAGGCTGATGCCGAGCGTCAGAAGCAGGTCGCCCATGTGCCCGAGACCGGAAGCCGCGACTTTGCGAAGGAAAACACGCTCCACAAAAACACCGACAATGCCTACCGCTACCGGGGGCAACAGAAGGGCTATCCAGAAATTTTCCACCAGACCGAGAGATGTGTAACAGAAGTATCCGGCCAGCATGAAAAAAGAAGCGTGAGCCAGGTTCAGCACCCCCATCATACCGAAAATCAAGGTCAGGCCGGAAGAGACCAGGAAGAGCAGCATTCCGTATGCCAGCCCGTTGATAGCTTGAGCAACATACATCGCGGTGACCGGACTCATGTCCTTATCCTCCAAGAGACAGGTATTGGTTTTGCTCACCATCGCCGCCTGCCGGCGCTCATCCCTGCGACGGACGGTGAAGGTCGGGAAGGTTCACCTGATCTTATTGTGCAGCGATCGGCGCCCATCCGTCCAAGAGTCCTTTGCGAATGGGCGCCGGCCAGAAGGTTACTTCTTGCACCGGTCCAAGTCGGCCGGAATTGGCGGAGTCGCGTATTTGGCCGGAATGATGTCGGGGTTGAGCTTGATATAAGCCGCATCTTCCCAATAAGGATTGGGGAAGATTAGCTCGGAGCCGTACATATCCTGAACCATGGTGTGGTCGCAGGGCCTCATCTCCAGAGTCCTGCCGAAGCCGTTCCACTTGTCCCCTTCGAACACCTTGATGATCTTTTCCGGGTTGGTGCTCTTGGCCCTCTGCACCACGTCGAAGAACCAATAGCTCGAGATGCTTTCGCTGGCGATGGTCGAAGTGCTGTACCTTTGAACCGTGGTGTTGTAAGGCTCTTTCCACGTCTGCCACTGCTTGTTCCAGGTTTGGAAGTACTTGTATGCAATGGGATTGTTTTGGCCGATCAGCCACTCGGATGCCACGATATTGCCGGCTCCTTCCGGACCGCCCAAAGCCCTGAGGCCGCTGATTTCCCAGAACAAATTGCCGGCCACCTTGGCTTTGACCCCCATCTGGGCCTTTGCTTTGAGCAGGTTTCCCGCATCCGGCGCATAATCGCCGGTGACGATGACCTCCGCCTCCGAGCCCTGGATCTTGGTCATATAAGGGGCAAAGTCCTTGCATGCCAGGGGATGATAAGCTTCGCCGACAAGCTGGCGGTCAGAGAGGTACTCCTTGAAGCCATTCTTGAAGCCATCCGCATAGGCATGACCGTAGGCATAGTCCTGACAGAGGATGTAGAACTTCTTTTCCGGGCGTGTGGAAAAATAGTATGCCAGGGCCCTGCCCAACACGTCCGTGGTCACGGCGGCGCGGAAGGTATAGCGATTGAAGTTCTTCCCATCCATGAGGAGATCGGAGAGAGCCGCCACATTGAGGTAGATTTTTTTGTACTTGCCGGCCACCTGCTGAGCGATCAGGCTCAAATGCGTGCCGGTACACCCTATAATGAAGTCGACTTTATCTTCCAGGATGAGCTTTTCCATGGCTCTCTTGCCCGCGTTGGGATCCATCTGGTTGTCGCCCTTGAACATCTGGATCTTCTTCATCTTGCCGTCCACCATGATCCCGCCCTGAGAGTTGATGTCATGGACGGCAAAGCCGATGGTCGACCAGGCGATGTTCCCGTTGATGGCCAGCGGCCCGGAGAACATCCAGTAAACGCCGACCTTGATGGTGTCCCCTTTGGTAGGAAAAGCCGGGTTTCCCGGGTCATAATTGGACATGTCCCCCTTCAGGATTTCGAAAGCCGGAGCTTGAGGAACTCCGCTAAAGCAAAAAAGGATCGAAAAAATCATGAAGCCCGCAACCAAAGCCCTGGAAATTTTCATATCTCCCTCCTTGAAAAGAATGACCGATAGATGAAAAGTTGGCCCTCAATGTCACCTTATCCTTTCGTGTCCCGACCTCCTTTCTTGCTAAAAAAGACAGCAGGGTTTTTTTATAGCCGGCAAAGTCTTATCTCAGAGTCCCACAATGGCTACACTGCACACATTGGTGGCAGGGGTGCCTCCCAGGTTGTGGGTCAAACCGAACCGGGGATTCGGAACCTGCCTTTCCTCGGGCCATCTTCCCAGGAGCTGGCTGTACATTTCGAAAAGCATTCGCAATCCCGAGGCTCCGATGGGATGCCCAAAGCATTTGAGACCGCCGTCCACCTGGCAGGGTACGCCGCCCCCTTTCAGATCGAAAAAGCCATTGAGCGCATCCTCCCAAGCTTTGCCGCGGGGGGAGATCTGCAAATCCTCCATGGTGACAAGCTCGGTGATGGAAAAGCAATCGTGAACCTCCATCATGCTCACTTCTTCCCGCGGGTTCTTGATCCCCGCTTCCTCATAGGCCGCCTTCGCAGCCCTTGCCGCCGTCATGAAATGCGCGCCGTCCCATTCGGTATAGAACGCTTCCTCTCCCGAACTCACCGCTATCTGCAGAGCCTTGACCTTGACCAGATCCTGATTTCGCTTGATGCTCTTGGCGATTTCCGGGGTGGTTACGATGGCTGCCGCTGAGCCGTCACTCACCCCGCAGCAGTCAAACAGACCCAGGGGGTAGGCAATCAAGGGGGCGTTAATGATCTGCTCCATGGAGACCTTTCTACGGAGGTGGGCCCTTGGATTCATGGATCCGTTCTCGTGACTTTTCCATGATACATGGGCGATCGCTTCTTTGAGTGTTTTCATGGGGACATTATATTTGGCCGCATAAGCGGAGGCGAGCTGCGCAAATTGGCCCGGCGGCGTTGCGTTGGCGCCGATGGAGATGAGCGATCCGCCGACATTGAGATTGGGCAGTCCACCGTAGCCCGTGTCCTTGAGCTTTTCTACCCCGAGGGCCAGGCAGATGTCGTAAGCGCCGGAAGCCACGGCATAACAGGCCCCCCGAAACGCCTCCGTTCCGGTGGCGCACATATTTTCAACACGGGTGACCGGCAAGAATGGCGTGTGGAGGGTCAACGACAGGGGAAGCGCGGAACTGCCCACACTGATCTGGGGCATGTTGCTTCCAAGCCAACAGGCCTGAATGTCCTTTCTGTCAATCCCTGCGTCTTCCATACACTCGGTAAAAGATTCCACGATGAGATCTTCACCGGAGACGTCCCATCGCTCGCCGAATTTCGTGCAACCCATACCCAGAATGGCCACTTTATCTCGAATCCCTCCTGCCATGATTACACCTCCTCCATCGGAATTGCCTTCCAAAAGTAAGCGGTTATGTCCCGCCTCTGATCGTAGAATTTGATCCGGAAGCTGAAAGAAACCGGCATTCCCACGCGAACCTGCTCCAAATTGCACCCGGTGAACTCGAACATATACTTCCCTCCACCATCAAAGCCCACCTGGCCGTATACCAGGGGAGGATTGATGGAGGCGGCCAGGTTGTCGCCGGTAAAGCTCATGACTTTTCCTGTTTTGTCAGAAAAGCAGTATTCCTCCATTTGGCGCACCGCAAGACACTGGGGATTGACACAGACCCGTTGCGGCGGGTATTGGGGGGTTCCACACGCTTTGCACCTGGTGCCCACAAGTCCCAGAATCGCTTTTCTGTTTCTCCAGATCAGGGACCATTGGCTCCAGTTGTCCTGTTCCGACCTCAGCCCCATGTCGATGGGCAGAATCCTTCGCCACGCCAAATACTTCTCGAAGTTGTCAAGTTCCACCTTGTTTGCCAGAAATCCAGAAATGCCTCTGGCCTTTTTCAGATTCCCGATGCGGTCGGTTGCTTCGAAATACAATGCATCACAGCCGCTGCCGTAACTGATCACCAGGATTTTGTCACCGGGCTTGGCGTCTTCCAGTGCCCTTGCAAGCATCACCAGGGGCTGGCCCGTTCCCATCTCGCCGATCGACTCCATCAGAGGATCCTGGGCTTGCTCCGGCGCCATTTTCAGGATTTTGTCCAGGTTCCTGCGCTCGGCGGGGTAGTAACAGGGGTAGATCACTTTGGCGAAGTCTTGCATTTTGAGATCGAACTTTTTCAGAAGTCCATCCGCTGCCCGCGGAATGAATTGATCAAATCCCACATCCCGGATCCACCTGTCCTCCCACTGTCGGTCGAATTGCGCATCGCTTCCTCTCATGTGATCGACAAAATCATGACTCAAGGAGAAGGATCCCTTGTATTCCGCCATCACGTCCTGATCGCTGACCACAAAGGCCGCCGCTGCATCGCCAAAAATCATCTCCTGGGAGCTTCCCGGTTTTCCCAGGCGACAGTCGGAGGCACAGACCATCAAGTTATTGGTCCCTTTTGCACCCACCGCTTCACATGCGGATATCAGTGCCGAGGTCCCCGACTTGAGGGAACCGGTGAAATCCACGGTTCGAGCGGCCTCATCCATAGCCAGCGCCCCGGCTATGATCCCAGCATTCTGTCTTTCCTTGAAAGGCAGTGTGGTTGAAGCGAAATAAACTCCACCCAGATCGGATCTCGCGATCCCGTTCAGAGAATCGATGGCGGCGGCCACGGCCATCGTGATACTGTCTTCATCATAACTGGCCACGCTTTTTTCGCCCCCCGCCAGGGAGATGTTGCCTGCGTTTACCCACCCCATGGCCTCGAAAACCTTCTTGCGCTTCATACGATTACGAGGGACGTACCCTCCATAAGAACGAATTCCAATCATACAACCAACCTCCTTCCTATGTTTCCCTTTCGAAAACGGGCCTAACCTTCACCGAAACAAAGATTCAGGATCTTTCCACCCCTATCAGTGCCGGTGCTCCCGACTCCAACTCCTCCGTTTCTGCCCGAAACGGAAAAAAGACCCGCCCCAGCGGCCCCGCGTAAATGCCTGCTGAAGGATCGCTTGCCTTGTTAGAGGGTCGCAGGCGCCCGCGACCGCTTGGGCTTCCTGGCAGTCACGTAGCATCCTAAGGATTGGCGATATAGTCAAGAAAAAAAAGCGCGGGGGCAGTCTGGAGCAGGGCGGCCCCGAAAGTCGCCGTGGATGCCTTCGGGTATAAAACGTACAGGAGGTTCCCATAACAATCTTGGGCGGCCGGCCACCATCCTGTGTTGAGGGCGCTCACAAGGCAGGCCTGTTCGAAGGAGCTTCATTTCCCTTGACTTACGGGGCGCTTTTTCCCTACACTGCGCGCGTGAAAAAGCGCCTTTTATTGATACGTTGCTACGGCGTATCCATGACGAAATTGGAGGGACCATGACAAATCAAGATGCTATCCAGGTGAACATTGAAAACGGGATTGCGATGGTCGTCATCAATCGACCGGAGGCTATGAACTCTCTCAACAAGGATGCCTTCCTGGGTCTTAAGACGGCTGCTCAGCAATTGAAAGAAAACGCCGATGTCAAGGTTGCTATCCTGACCGGTGCAGGCGAGAAGGCCTTCAGCGCAGGGATAGACTTAAAGATGGTGGCTTCCGGGGGAGGCGGATCGGCGGTATTTTCAAGTTATAGGGCAGGCTTTGACCGGCTTTACGGCTTGAAATCCATATTCACAATGTATGAGAATATGGCAATTCCTGTGATTGCTGCCATTAACGGGTTCTGCCTCGGCGCGGCATTTGAGCTGAGCCTGTGTTGCGACATGCGTATGGCCTCGGAGACAGCCTTTTTCGCCCTGCCTGAAATTCAATTCGGCGTCATTCCGGATTTGGGAAGTACCCAGAGACTACCGAGAATTGTCAGTGCCGGTATTGCAAAAGAGTTGATCCTGACAGGTCGCAGAATCGATGCCGCTGAGGCGCTGCGGATAGGTCTGGTCGACCACGTGTATCCTAAAGACCGGTTGCTCCCTGAGGCTATGAAGCTTGCCGAAGAAATAGCCAAGCTGAATCCGCGCATTGTTGAAGGCGCCAAGAGAGCGGTAAATCTGGCGATGTCCGCACCTCTGGATGCCGGTCTCCGCATGGAAACGGATATCTGCCTGGGAGCCGGGAGCGGTGCCTCATTCGGTGATGAGGCTAAGAGCTTCCTGAAGAAAGGCACCTGATCCCAGGGCGATTTGACTTTTCCAACCAGCCAGTCGAGGGTGCATTGCCTGTTTGTACAGCCGGATGTCAGCCGCTGAGTACTGACTGGCCTAGTGTCATGTCTCAAAAATTGCTTACAAAATCCAGACGACCATCCCCACCCCGTATCAAGTACGGGGCCCCGCCCCGTTCCGGGTCGGGACGGGGCAGGCTCCATCCTCCCCCATCAACGCGCAGCGCGACCGCTCCCGCAGCGCCAGCGCTTGCGCGGCGTGTGCGCCGCGTGGGGGAAGGAAAATCTTGCCATTCCCAGTGCTTCCCCTCCCCTCGTGGGAGGGGCAAGGGTAGGGGGAACATGAAGGAGTTCGCCAACGTATTTCTGAGACACAACACCAGGAAGTATTTGCAATGGAGTCTTTGATCGCGTCTTTGAAGCCTATAAGAAAGACAATCGCCGCAGGTCATTAGATGGCCCATGAGGACAAACAGGGAATGCACCCCCAGTCGAAGATCTCCCTCGTCTGTTCGAGGGGAGCCGTGAGCTTCCTCCCCGGAGAAAAGCCTCCCTCTTCCTGATGCTCTCATGATGGATAGCGACGGACCGCTTGTGTCCCGCAGGGCCACTTGGGGGTAAGGATCAGTTCCGCATCGGGGTGGACGGCTCAGGGGAAAGTTGCGCGGGTTGAACTTCACCTTGGCTTCCATTTCCCCTCTTTCGCACGGTATCTATCCGGGAGCCGAAGACGGTTGGGGGTGAACGATTACGGCAGAATAGAGAGGATGAATGGCGAGTAGTTCGTAAGCCTGGAGACAGGCACGAGCGCCGCCTCTGGCCGAAGCGGCCAGTCTAATCAAGGACAGAAACTTGACTCTGGTGTCATCCCGGCCTTGATCCGGGATCCAGAATACAGCCGAGCCGCTGGCCGAAGCGGCTAGTTTGATCCAAAAACGGCCTTCCTCGTTGCGGGGTCAGACACGAGGACTGGATTCGGGATCGGGGTCCGGAATGACGCCACTGGCGCAAGTCAGGAGTACTGTAAGAAAATTTGTAAAAAAGTGAAGTTTCACATAAGCGATTGATCAAGCGATGTTGAAATTGGGTAAGATTTTTTACGGCTGGTGGATTGTGCTGGTTTCCGCCGTCCTGAATTTTCTCATAGGCGGCACGTTCTACTATGGGTTTACCATTTTCTTTAATCCCATCAGAGGATCCTTTGGGTGGACTGCAGCCGCCACTTCGGTTGCCTTCATCTTCCAGCGGCTGGAACTGGGCCTGCTTGCCCCGGTAGCCGGCTTGCTGGTCGACAGGGTGGGCCCCAGGAAGATGATGCTTTGCGGCTGGACGGTGATCGGGATCGGCTTTTTCTTGATGAGTCGCATTACCTCCTTGTGGTCATTCTATGGATCCTTCATCCTTCTGTCCATGGGCGTGAGCTTCGGCACCTTCGTGGTGATGAACACCGCCGTAGCCAACTGGTTTTACAGGAAGCGAAGTCGAGCGCTGACCCTTGTATACGTGGGCTATGGCGCAAGTGGCATGCTGGTTCCCCTTATCGGTTGGCTGGTTCGTCAATTCCAGTGGAGAACCACCCTGGTGATCGTCAGTATCGGCCTGTGGGTGATCAGCATACCCCTCTGCACGGTCATAAGACACAGGCCGCAACCCTATGGTCAGCGCCCCGATGGGGAGGCCGGGGAAGCATCGGGAAGTGAAGCCCGACGCCCTTCATCGAACGGCGTAAGAGGACAAGACCCACCCCCTGCCGTCATTCAGTTTACTCCCCGAGCTGCGGCAAGAACAAGGGCTTTTTGGTTGCTTGCCTTTACGTTTTTTTTCCAGCAGTTGGCTACGAGTGCGGTCATGGTGCACATCGTTCCCTTCTTGGAGAGCGCGAAGGTGCCTACGGCCGCAGCGGCTTTTACGGTGACCGGCATGACCCTGTGCAGCCTCATGGGGAGATTCGGTTTCGGCTTCCTCGGCGATTTCGTGGACAAAAGGTATCTTGTGGCCACGGCACTCGCTTTACAGAGCATCGGTGTTTTCACATTCTCATTCGTGACCGCAGATAGAATGTGGCTTATCGCTCCATTCCTGCTTCTCTATGCTCCCGGCTATGGCGGTCCGATACCTCTTCGGCCGGCAATGCAGGCCGACTACTTTGGAACAGACAGCTTCGGGACAATCATGGGTCTGATGACAGTGATCACCATGATTGGAGGGCTTGTCAGTCCTGTGTTCGTGGGATGGATGTTTGACACCATGGGCACCTATACCTTTGCATGGCGACTGATTGGATTCCTGGTGATTCCGGCCATACCACTGATCTTGTTGGCCAGGCCTCCTGTATCAGCGTCTGTTTCTCCGTCCTGCCCGCGAAGTCAAAGGGAGATCCAATAGGCATCCAATCAAGATTTGAGATGGGGATCCCGGAATCTTGCCAGTGACAAGATCCGCGGCGCTGCATCCGGAGGATTCAAGCCGGTGCCCATCCAGGACGTTCCTCCTTCACCTCCATTGACCCCGCTCACGATTGAGGGTGGGCGGAGAACCGCGCACGCCCGAGGACGTGCGCTCAACACGCCTGAGGGCTCCGAAAATCGATCACTTCACGTGTTCAATGACCTTCTCCACTTCCGCCTTGGGGAATGTGACCTTTCGGCCGTCCAGATCTTCGAACGTCACCATATCGCCGGAGTATTTCGGTGCTCCCAGGGCGGAGTATTGCTTTCCGTCTTTTGCATAGATGGTGTAATGTTTCGGGGATCCGCACCCAAAAGAGAAAAGCAGCATCAGACCCAATAAAACGACCAACAATGTTCTTTTCATCACTTCTCCCTCCTCACGTTTTTCGCTTCTCGACCTTGTTTCCAAAAACACCCCCAGGGATCAACACGAACCCAGAACGAGGAAGGATATCAAATTGGCGATGCAAAAGCAATGGGGTAATCTACCCATTTTTAATGGAAAAACACCGCAATTTTTCATTGCCTGCATCCTGAAGTCGGCTCTCCTCTACCCCACTCATCCTGGCACAGGCGCCCGTCAAAACCCACGAACGCTGTCACCACCTGGAAATATAAGGAACACGGGGTAGGCCTTTCACCCTCACGGTCAGCCGTGTGCAGCATGCCCAGGGGGGGACAAAGGTGTCTTCTCAATATTAAGGGCTGAACATGGTTGTCGTTAAGAGGTCTGGATTCCGGCGCCTGTCCTGGACCCCCCTTCGGGATTCGCCGGAATGCCGTAAACTTAACTTATCCTGTCATTCCGGCGAAAGCCGGAATCCAGGTGTGCTCCCCCTAATTTTTGAGATGATACGACAAAAGCTCCTTTTGTAGGGATTTTTTCTCCTCTGCGTCCCTTTTGAAAACGGCCGCCGTATGGAAATGAAGTGGGATAGGAACCGAGAACTATCTTTTAAAGGCTTTTACTAAATTTTAGGGATTTGTTAATCTCCTCCTTGTACATTCTCCCGCTCCCGTAAGCGATTCGTACCCCTCAAGAAACTCTGGTAAATAGAAAGGAACGCGAGTTGACCGCGATGGAGAATATGAAAACGTTGACCTATTGCTGCCCCACAAAAATATACCTCGGTTTCGGCGCGCACAAAAGACTGCCGGAGATCCTTGCCGGCTTGGGAGTCAAACACCTTCTTTTTCTCTCTGATCATGGCGTCGCTACCGGTGAAATCTTCGCGCTCGTAAAAGAAATCCTTGCGGAGAACGGTGTGGCCTATGATTCCTTCACCGATATCGAACCAGAGCCGGGCGTCGGTACTGTGGAGAGAGCGTTCTGTGTCTATCAGGCCGATAAAGCCCAGGCCCTTTTAGCGTTGGGCGGTGGAAGCGTCATGGACGTGGCAAAGGCCGTGGGTATCCTGGCAACGAACGGCGGGCGCATTCAGGATTATGAGGGTATCGACAAGTTCCGTAAACCGCCTTTGCCGATTGTTGCCCTGCCAACGACCGCGGGTACCGGTTCCGAAGTATCGGGTTCCTGCGTGATTACCGATTCTGTTCGAGGCGTGAAGATGTCCATAAGAAGCGCGGCCCTGAACCCTGCGAAAGTGGCCATCCTGGACCCCATCGGCCTCAGGTCTTTGCCGGTTCCGGCCGCCACCTATGCCGCGATGGATGCCTTCGTTCACGCCTTGGAGTCCTATGTTTCTCTCAATGCGAACCCGGTCAGCGATGCGATGAATCTGTATGCCATAGAACTGATTTCGAGCCATGTGAGGCCGTTCATCGCTGACCGAAGAAATCCCGAGCCGGGACTCAAGATGCTGTCTGCCGCAAGCCTTGCAGCCATGGGGTTCAGTAACACAGGCGCCGGAAATATTCATTGCATGGCCAGATTCATAGGCGCGTTTTTTCATGTCCCCCATGGCCTTGCCAACGCAGTCTGCCTTCCGTACGGTGCCGAGTTCAACCTCATGGCAAATCCGGAAAAATTCGCAAGAGTAGCCCTCGCCATGGGAGAGAATATTACGGGGCTATCAGCCCGGGAGGCCGGCAGAAAAGCGATTGAGGCGATGAAAACTCTCTGCAAAGATCTCAACATTCCTTTGAAATTGAGAGACATCGGGGTCAGGAAGGAGAGGGTAGGCGAAATGGCAAAACTTGCTTTCGAGGCTGATTATAACCGGTGGAACCCCAGGTATACCACGCTCGATGATTTTGTCTCACTTTTTGAAAGCGCCTTCTGAGAACCCAAGGAAAGCCCATCCTTCTACGGAGAAAAAGGTTTCCATGCGGCGATTTCCTCCCTGGGTAATGTGATGAGGAATTCCTGGAACAGCGATTCTCGCGATACGTGGCATGGCTTTTATCTTACCCCAAGTTCATGGTCTCAAAAATAAAATCCCGCTAAATCAGAAGGTTATGATGGTGCTCATTTGGATTTGGGCACTACAGATTTTTCTTGGCTGGAGCTGACCGTGCGTGC